>Ga0114958_10002680_pt1 | contig 13196 bp, 7 predicted proteins | sample C_130208_EF_Meta_FD_89577 | JGI IMG/M metagenome (GOLD analysis project Ga0114958, IMG submission 89577) | Freshwater microbial communities from Lake Croche, Canada to study carbon cycling - C_130208_EF_MetaG | ecosystem: Environmental > Aquatic > Freshwater > Lake | place: Lake Croche, Canada... | reverse complement strand
GCTAGTTTTGGGATCACTCATGCCACCATGGATATACGTGAACATTCCGACGCTCATCATCATGCCCTGAAAGAACTAGCTGCACATAACCAGGACTATACAAAGATGGATGAGGCGGCGCGTAGAACTATTGATACATTCACAGCGATCAATGAATTAATTGAAAAGTTTGGGCCAGAAGTCATAGAAACCTACATAATTTCTATGACAAAATCACACACAGATGTCTTAGCCGCCGTGAAATTGGGGACGCATGTTGGCTTAATCAAGGATAACAAATCAAAGATTGGCTTTGCTCCACTTTTAGAAACAGTAGCAGAGCTTCGGTCGGCTGATTCGATACTCGATGCTCTTTTGAACGATCACGACTACCGTGCCTTGGTCAAGAGTCGTGGTGATGTACAAGAAGTAATGCTCGGATATTCTGACTCGAACAAGGATGCAGGCATTGCAACTGCTCAGTGGGAAATTCATAAGGCACAACGCAAACTGCGTGACATCGCCATCAAACATGGTGTCAAGCTGCGACTCTTTCACGGACGGGGTGGGTCAGTCGGACGTGGTGGTGGCCCAACCTATGATGCGCTTATTGCACTTCCTTGGGGCTCGATTGATGGTCAAGTAAAGATGACAGAACAAGGCGAAGTAATCTCTGACAAGTACTCTCTGCCAGCGTTAGCACGAGAAAATGTTGAACTATCGCTTGCAGCAGCGCTGGAAGCTACAGTACTCAACCGGGCGCCGCGGCAATCCGCTGAAAGTCTTTCCCGATGGAACTCTTGCATGGACGTCATTAGCGAGCACTCTTTTCGATGCTACCGCGCACTTGTTGACCATCCTGATCTACCAACGTATTTCTATACATCCACTCCAGTGGAACAGCTGGGAGACTTGTATTTGGGTTCCAGGCCATCCCGCCGACCAGATGCAGCTAGTGGATTAGGTAGTCTTCGGGCGATTCCTTGGGTTTTTGGTTGGACGCAATCGCGCCAAATTGTTCCCGGATGGTTTGGTGTCGGAACTGGGTTGAAAGCTGCCAGAGAAAATGGCGACGCCGATGTACTGCGCTCAATGCTTCATGACTGGCATTTCTTCAAGACCTTCATGTCCAATGTAGAAATGACAGTCGCTAAAACCGATTTGGTGATGGCACGTAAGTATGTGGATCGATTAGTAGATCCTTCGCTCCACCACTTCTTAGATACGATCGAAGCTGAATTCGAACTCACTAAAGCAGAGATTATTTTGCTAACACAGGAATCAGAGATTTTGGGTGACCAGCCTATTTTGGCTAGAACTTTGCGGGTACGGGACGCTTATTTGACACCATTGCACCTGCTCCAAATATCATTATTGGAGCGATTCCGCGCGGGCGAAGACGAAAGTGGAGAAATTCGTCGGGCCCTGCTCCTCACAATTAATGGCGTAGCAGCAGGACTAAGAAATACTGGTTGATACTGATTCGCTACGCAGCTCCGTGGCACCGCTTATATTTACGCCCTGAGCCACAAGGGCATGGAGCATTTTTAGAGATACCGCCGGTCTGAACAACGCCACCACCTTCATCAGCAGCGGAATAGACCAATTGATCAACGATTGGCGCATCCGCAGCTTCCAACCCAGGCACCTCTATGGTCAGACCGCTGGCTTCACTAGTTTCTTCCACATTAACTTCAGCGTGAAAGAGCAGACTCACTAACTCCTCTTTCATCGCATCCATCATTGCTGCAAACAAGTCATAGCCTTCGCGCTGGTATTCGACCAGCGGGTCGCGCTGAGCCATAGCACGTAAGCCGATGCCCTCTTGCAGATAATCCATTTCGTATAAGTGCTCACGCCATTTGCGATCCAGGACCGAGAGCAAGATTTTACGCTCCAATTCCCTCATCACTACATCAGTAAGCGCTTCTTCCCGGGCTAGATATTGAGCGTGTGCATCGGTTAAAACTTTGTTGAGAAGGTAATCAGCATCAAGGTTTGCTCTTCCGCCGACCTCTTCTTCCATCGCTTCAATCGAGAATGACACTGGATATAAAACATTGAGTGCAGTAAATAGCGCTTCCAGATCCCAATTTTCTGGGTAACCTTCACCAGTTGCTCCCGACACATATGCCTGGATGGTGTCGTCCATAAAGTTACGGACCTGCTCACTAATATCTGCGCCTTCTAAAACTTCTCTACGTTCCGAATAAATTACTTCCCGTTGGCGGTTCATAACATCGTCATACTTGAGGACATTTTTACGCATATCAAAGTTGAGCGATTCCACTTGAGTTTGCGCAGACCGAATTGCATTCGAGACCATCTTGGATTCAATGGGCACTTCGTCAGCTACGCCAGCGGCACCAAGGAAACGTTCGACCAGCGTAGAGTTAAACCGGCGCATCAAATCATCTTGGAGCGAAAGATAGAAACGTGATTCTCCCGGATCTCCTTGCCGACCAGAACGTCCACGCAACTGATTATCGATACGCCTAGATTCGTGGCGCTCAGTTCCTAATACATATAGCCCGCCAGCTGCAACGACTTCGTCATGTTCCGTGGCAACCAATGCTTTTTGCTTTGCTAGTTCTGCCGGCCAGGCCGCCTCGTACTCTTCCGGATTCTCTGCCGGATTGATTCCCCTGGCTTGCAGTTCTAGATCAGCCATAAATTCTGGATTACCACCGAGCATGATATCTGTTCCACGACCAGCCATATTTGTTGCGACCGTGACAGCTTTCAGACAGCCAGCCCGAGCAATTACCGCCGCTTCGCGCTGATGTTGCTTCGCATTGAGCACTTCATGTTTGATTCCTTGGCGAGTCAATATTTGAGATAACTCTTCTGATTTTTCTACCGATACCGTACCCACCAACACCGGTTGACCTGCCTTGTATCTCTCTGCGATATCGGATGCTACGGCCTTGAATTTTGCTTCTTCGGTTTTGTAAATCAAATCCGCTGAATCAACGCGTGCCGTTGGTTTGTTAGTTGGAATTGGGATTACACCAAGTGAATAGATTTGTAAAAATTCTGACGCTTCGGTCACAGCCGTTCCGGTCATTCCGGCCAACTTGGAATACAACCTAAAGTAGTTTTGTAAAGTAATAGTGGCTAAGGTCTGATTCTCATCTTGGATTTCGATACGCTCTTTTGCTTCCAGGGCCTGATGAAGCCCTTCGGAATAACGACGACCCGACAGCATACGTCCGGTGTGTTCATCTACAATCAGCAATTCACCATCCATAACAACATAATCTTTGTCACGCTTAAACAACTCTTTTGCACGTACCGCGTTGTTGAGATAACCAATCATGAGTGTGTTCACCGACTCATACAAATTATCTATACCCAAAATTTGCTCTACTTTGGTGACGCCTTCTTCAAGGATCGCTATGGTCTTCTTTTTTTCGTCAATTTCATAGTGCAGATCTTTGCTCAATTGACCGGCAATATTGGCAAATTCGACATACCATTTTGTGGCCTTATCGGCTGGACCACTGATAATCAACGGAGTACGAGCTTCATCAATTAAAATTGAGTCGACTTCATCGACGATGGCAAAATTGTGCACACGCTGGACACAATCCTCGAGCGACCAAGCCATGGCGTCACGCAAATAATCAAAGCCAAACTCGTTGTTAGTGCCATACGTGATATCTGCCGCGTAGGCTTCACGTCGTTCTGCCGGTGTCATGCTTGCAAGGATTACCCCAACTTTTAACCCTAAGAAGCGATGTACCCGTCCCATCCATTCGCTATCTCGTTCTGCCAAGTAATCATTTGTGGTGACAACATGAACGCCTTGACCAACAAGAGCATTTAAATAAGCTGGAAGAGTAGAGACCAAAGTCTTGCCTTCACCAGTGCGCATTTCTGCGATATTGCCCATATGCAGTGCTGCGCCACCCATCAACTGCACGTCATAATGTCGTTGACCCAATGTGCGCTTCGCCGCTTCTCGGACTGTCGCAAATGCTTCAGGCAAGATGTCATCCAGATCTTCACCATTCGAGAGGCGATCCCGGAATTTTTGCGTTTGAGCTCTCAACTCCTCGTCGCTTAGCGAAATAATTGAGTCTTCCCACTTATTCACTTCGGCAGCAATTTTTTCGAGGTTACGAATCATTCGACCTTCACCAGCACGAAGAATCTTATCTAGTACGGCCACGAGTCCTCTTTTCGCTCTTCACGCGCTTCACGCATGCATCACTCCTGAATGCTATAGCCGTATCTTATTGGGTAAACCAGCATGACTCATGCTCCGATCGGCGATCCCGGCAGAAAGGACGGTCATAGGATTTAAGCCAGCGGCTCGCATAGCCCGCACACCCTCCCGCATGGTGGTTCCAGTGGTCACTAAGTCATCAACCAAGATCCATGTCTTCGATTGCCCCTCTGGGCCATTTCTGCGTGGGCCAGTCCGGTCGCCCCAGGAATATGCGCCAGCCAAGTTCTGGATTCGCTCACCTCTTCCCAAATTGCTCTGATCAAGAATTCGCCGGTTAACTCGCAATTGATCCACCACATCAGTTTTTATCGACAAGTTGCGGGTAATCTGTTGGCTCAACGCTCCGGATAACAAGGTGGCGTGCTTGTAGCCGCGAACACGATTAGCCGCTTTGCGCGAAGGTAACGGGACAAAAGAAATTGGGGCAGCTATTCCGGTTCCACTCCCCAAAAATGCTTCATAGAGAAAGCTGGTCAAAATCCGGCGCGCCGATCCACTGTTGGACTCTTTTGCCAACAGAATTATTTTTGCAAGATCATCATCGTAAATAGCCCCGGCCACAAAAGTAATGTCTTCTATCTGGCGTGAGATGACAACCGGTGTGAGTCGAGTGGCGCAAGAACTGCAGAAATCATTACCTGGTTCCTCGCAAATGATGCATGATTCTGGATAGAGCAGTTGTAAAATCGTTGGAGATTTCATGAGCCGATTATCCTAAATAGGGGGCTAATCCTCTTCTGGGTCTATCGGAATTGTGGACAGCTCATCCGGTGGATCAATCGGAATAGGCTCTCTCTCAATTGAAATTCCAGGCGTTTTAGGGACTGTAAGTACGAAATTTGCTCCTCTTCCCGGAGAGCCCCACGCTTTCAATAAACCTTGATGAAGGTTCGCATCATCTAACGAAATTGATAACCCAAGGCCCGTTCCGCCACGCAATCTAGATCGGGAAGGATCTGCCCGCCAGAAACGATCGAACAAGTGAAGCGACTCACGGCTCGTGAAACCGACACCATAATCCCGGACAGAAACTGCTACCTCTGTTTGACCTTGCTTAATGGTGATGTGAATGGCCTTACCCTCACCATGATCGATGGCATTGGCAATCAAATTACGTAGAATCCGCTCAATTCTTCGCGGATCAACGTTCGCCATAACTGATTCAGGTGGGAAATTAACGACAATTTCCTGGTTATCGGTTACATGAGCTTGATCAATACACGAATTCACCAAATTCTTAATATCGGTTTCTTTTACTTCCAAGATGGATGCCCGTGCATCAAATCGACTCACTTCAAGTAAATCAGTGAGAAGTACTTCAAAGCGTGCAATCTGAGACTGCAACAGTTCTACGCTTCTGGCAACCGCCGGATCCATTTTTTCCTTGTTATCGCTGATAACTTCAGACGCCATTCTGATAGTTGTTAAGGGCGTTCTCAATTCATGTGATACATCTGAAACAAATCGTTGTTGAAGTCGAGAAAGATTTTCTAGTCGAGAGATTTGCTGTTGCATAGAAACTGCCATCTCATTAAAGGAGATCGCCAGTCGAGTCATTTCGTCGTGTCCCACAACTCTCATGCGTCTACCTAGATCTCCTGCGGTCAACTGTTCCGCAATTTCTGCGGCATCACGTATGGGGCTGAGCGCTCGCCGGAGGACAGACCAAGAGATAGCTCCAATAAGCAGGACCAGAAGAATTCCAGAAAGTAGTAGCAAGCGACCGATAAAGCTAATAATGATGTTCTGCTCCTTGAGCAAGAAAATGTAATACAGCTCGTAAGGCAAACCTTGAGGAATCTCTATGCTCGAACCAATGATGATTGCAGGTACCCGCGTACCGTCACGGTAACTGATCCAGGAGCGTATCCATTTGATATCACCCGACTTCACTACCTGTTTTCGAAGCGTTAACGGTATCGATTGAATATTTACTCCACCCGAAGCTCCATTAAATCTGTCATTTGCACTACGAGTTCCGGTGGTTCTAGGGGTTCCGATCAACGCTACCTCCCGTGGCGAAGCCGCCAGGGTCAGATCTCCCGATTTCAGAATTTTGTCAACCACTTTATCAATCTTCAAGGAGGGTAAATAAATTGTCGCATCTACTTCACCCTGGGCGTAATCAACCAATGATCGAGTTTCCGAGACAGACTCATTGAGTTTTTCCCGGAGAATTTCACTTGAAATCTGCAGATAGAGAACACTGCCCACGATAGTAATCAGAAGAACAGAGAAGAAGACGGTGACAGCAATCACCCGAAAAATGATTGAGCGATGCCTTATCCCCCAAAAAGCCTTCACTGTGCGTCACATGTCATTTTTTTGAGAGCCGAATTACTCGTAACCAGTTCCGGCTTTATAGCCCACGCCACGAACAGTGACAATGACAGTGGGGTTATCTGCATCTTCCTCAATTTTTGCGCGTAACCGCTGAACATGCACATTTACTAACCTGGTATCCGCTGCTTGCTGATAGCCCCAGACTTCACTTAGTAGCGCATCCCTGGAGAAGACTCGACCTGGCTCCTTGGCGAGCGCTACCAATAAATCAAATTCGAGGCGCGTCAATTGGATCGTTTTACCATGTCGAATAATCGTATGAGCAACTTGGTCAATGACGATGTCACCGATTTTTAGCGATGTATGGGAATCACCACCGCTTCGACGGAGTCGTACTTTTATTCGCGCTACTAGCTCTGATGGATTAAACGGTTTCACCATGTAATCATCCGCACCAGCTTCAAGGCCTAGCACCACATCGTGGCTATCTCCTTTTGCGGAGAGCATAACAATAGGAACCATCGATACTTTCCGGATTTCTTTACACACTTCTATCCCGCTCATCCCCGGCAACATGACATCAAGCAGAACGAGTTCTGGTTCATGTGCCGAAAAGAGTGGCATGACCTGATCACCAGAATTAACAAGATCAACTTCGAAGCCAGATCCGTTTAAAACAATGCCAAGCATTTCTGCAAGATCTTGATCATCATCGACGACCATGATCAGAGTCATTAGCTACCGTGTTCCCACGAGTTCAGGTAAAGCTCTTGCGCCGGGGTTAGAGCGTCAATTTCTACGCCCATGCTAGCCAGTTTGAGTCTGGCTACTTCCTTATCGATCTCTGTTGGAACTTGATGAAGACCTGCACTGAGCCCGGCTGCGGCAGTGATCAACCACTGCGCAGTGAGCGCCTGGTCAGAGAATGACATATCCATGACGGATGCAGGGTGTCCTTCTGCGGCACCTAAATTAACCAACCGCCCCTCTGCGATAAGAAGCAACCGACGGCCATCGGAAAGGACATATTCGTCTGTTTGGTGGCGAATTCTCTTATTTTTGGATTGGGCATTTTTCTCTAACCACGCTACATCGATTTCGATATCGAAGTGGCCAGAATTAGCAAAAATTGCACCATCCTTCATCACTGCAAAATGTTCTTCGCGCAGTACATCTCGATTGCCTGTAACGGTTATGAAGAAGTCGCCGATCTTCGCGGCATCCATGGAATTCATTACCTGATAGCCCTGCATCAACGCATCTAACGCCTTGGTTGGATCAATTTCGGTTATGACGACTTTTGCTCCCATGCCACGGGCGCGTTCAGCTACACCCTTGCCACAATATCCAAAGCCACAAACAACAACGGTAGAACCAGCTATCAAGCCGTTTGTTGCTCGGAAAATAGCATCCATCGTTGATTGCCCAGTACCAAAACGGTTATCAAACATATGTTTAGTATCTGTGTCATTGACTGCGATCATTGGGAATTTCAGTGCACCATCTTTTGACATTTGGCTCAACCGAATAACGCCTGTTGTTGTCTCTTCGCAGCCACCGATTACATCATCAATAAGTTCTGTTCTAGAAGTGTGTAAGACATTAACCAAATCACAACCATCATCAAAAACGAGATGAGGTTTGATATCTAGGGCTGCATGTAAATGTTCGTAATATCCATCGCGATCAACACCGTTGCGAGCAAAGACATTGATTCCATATTCATGCACTAACGCCGCGGCGGTATCATCCTGTGTCGAAAGTGGATTGGATGCACAGAGCGAAAGTTCTGCTCCGCCAGCCTTGAGAGCCCTCATCAAGTTCGCAGTTTCTGTGGTGACATGCATGCAGGCAGCGATTCGGACGCCTTCAAATGGCTTCTCTTCCTCGAAGCGCTTTTTTATCTGTGCCAAAACCGGCATATTGCGCTCAGCCCATTCAATTCGCTTCTTTCCTTCGGCGGCGAGTGACGCTTGTGCAATATCGTGACCTGCTGTGGTTTTTGTTGACACCTGGACTCCTAACGGGATGATCGACTGGCAAGCTGATGTTAAAGCCTACCCGAAATGCGCTAGAACTTGATCCCTGATTTCGGTCATCTTTTCGAATGTCTCTGCTTCAACATTAAGTCGAAGCAGGGGTTCTGTGTTAGACGGTCTTACGTTAAACCACCAATCAAGACCAGTTACCGTGATGCCATCAAGATCGTCTAGTTCATACCGACTGTCAGCTTGGGAGTATGTTGATTTGATCAACCGAATACTTTCATTGGTGTCACGGACCATCGTATTAATTTCTCCACTAGAGACATATCGATTGAGCGGAGCGAGCAATTGGGACATGGCAACAGTGGCATGTGAAAGTTCTGCGATGGCAAAGAGCGCCGCCAGCGCCCCAGAGTCTGCACTCCAAAAATCGCTAAAGTAGAAATGTCCGGAATGCTCCCCCCCAAAGATCGCGCCGCTTTCTGCCATCATTTTTTTAATATACGAATGACCCACCCTAGAACGTAACGGAGTTCCGCCATGTTCAAGAATAATTTCTGGGACAGCCTGCGAAGAGATCAAATTGTAGATAACAGTCGATCCAGGCTTTCGCTTCAACTCACGGATAGCAATAAGTGCGGTGAGAGCTGACGGGTTTACAAGTTCCCCTTTTTCATCGATCAAAAAGCAACGATCAGCGTCTCCATCAAACGCTAGACCTAGATCTGCCTTTTCTTCAACCACGCGGGCACGTAAATCAATTAAATTTTTGGGGTCGATTGGATTAGCTTCATGGTTTGGGAAATTGCCATCTAATTCGAAGTACATTGGGACAAGTTCGACGTTAAGTCGTTCCATGATTGCGGGTGCTGTGTAACCTGCCATGCCATTTCCGGCATCCACAACGAGCTTGAGTTTACGGCCGGAAGAGAATTCATCGTCAGCAAAGAGTCCAAGTAAAAATTCGACGTACCCTGAAAGCAGATCTTTGTGAGTAATTCGTCCTACGGTTCTACCCGATTTCGAAATACCATTCACCATTAATTGTTTGATATCAAGCAATCCGGATTCTGATCCAATCGGTCGAGCGCCACTTTTACATAGCTTGACCCCGTTATACGCAGCGGGGTTATGGCTGGCCGTAAACATTGCGCCGGGCACATTGAGTGAGCCTGATGCAAAATACAACATATCGGTTGAAGCCAGGCCGATCCGGATGGCATTCATCCCCTGCGAAGTGACTCCATCCGCAAATGCGCTAGCGAGTGAATCAGATGAAGGTCGCATATCTTCACCGATAACGATCGAATCTGGTTCTTTCTCCGCGATAAGAAATCGTGCCGTGGCCGCACCCAAGGCAAAGGCAAATGCAGGCGTGATTTGTCTGTCCACTAATCCACGAACATCATACGCTTTGATCACACTATCGAGCTCTACTTGGGTGAACATGCGTAAAGTTTACTGACTTTACCGGGATGCATGGGATCAGTTGGAAGGCAAGCCCCTCAAATGGCCTCTTCGGCCAATTTCTGGTGAAGATACCTTGCTCTGCTCAAATTGTTGCTGGCGTACTTCGCGAACAGCATCGGCTATAGCCATCAAGTCATCCTCGCTTGGCCCACCTGGTTCTGTTTCCGGCGTTAAATTCACGACCGACCAGCCGTTGGGTACCGTCAATTTTTCACTATGAATTGGACAAAGATCGTACGCATGAGGCTCTGCATAGGTTGCTAATGGCCCTAATACCGCAGTGGAATCTGCGTAAATGTATGTCAAAGTCTTGTTCGCGGGCTTTCCGCAACTGGCGCGCGAGCAGGTTCGACTGGATCGAGCACTGTTTCGCGGGGTTTGATTTCGAACAATTGACATAGTTGAGAGGTTACCGCGACTCTTTTAAATTATCGTGGATTTCCTAATCAGTCGCTCCATCTTTTATTTTGACGAGTCTGCGCCCGGCCGATCAATATGCGTTAAAACCCTTAGATCAGAAATTGGTCGGAGAGAACCTTGGGTGAGGGTGGGGCCTTGAAGCCCAATAGAACTGATACCGCCGTCGTCAAGAATTGCTCCTCCGTATATTTCTCTGCTCTTGACGTTCTTTTTAGCCGGAATCGCTCTTAATTGAAGCTGATTAATTACTCCCTTGGGTGACCATATCCGTTCACCTTGTCCTGTCACCACTACCTTCTGTCTTTTACCTGATGCACCAATCCATTGAGCGCTTATTCGTATATCTGGACCCATGAAGGCAAAGACAGCACGTGCCCCAGCCAGATTAGCTTGGAACTGTGAGATCGGAGCTAGTGCGCTTGTCCACGCGAAATCATTCGCGGTTTTCCAGAGCGCGGAAGCGAAGACCGGTTGATCGGATGCGATTTCAATTCCATATGCGCCAGAAATTGTCATCTGGGGAAGTTTTACATCAACTACTTTTTGATGACCAACGTTAAGAGTATCCAGTCCCAACGGCGTGAAAGAACTAGTGGCGGTATGGATAGTTACGTGGATATTTGCAGCAAAATCGCCCGGAACCAAGAGTCTCAGAGTCACAGAGCTCTTCGATTTTTTTGATGTGGAAGCGCGAACTGGTCCCAGAAACGTTTGGGTTTTAGCTTTTTCTTCTGGCACGACGAAGCTTGAGCCTATTTCAGCCAACCCACGTTTGCGATGATCTAATAAGAAGGAGGTTACTCTGCCCGATTGAGTCACCATGTGAATCGCCATGGATTCTTCGCCAGGTGCCAGCGCTGCCAACGGAATTATCCGGTCAGAGTTGGGCTTGATGACCACAGTGATCGGTGCCAAAGCGCCGTGGGTAGAAAAAGGAAAAATCTGAACGGTGGAATCGCTCAATCCACTATTGACTACTTCCAAGACTCCTTGGTTACTTACCCCGCCTGATCCACCAATAAACCATTCATCTCCGCTACCTACCGAACACGATGTGACTGCATCACTTGTTCCAGAGATCTTTTCAGAGGCAATTACCGATCCGGGACTTCCAGTCACAAAGGTCGGCAACGCCGTCGCCGGGAATCGCAGCTTTTTGGATCTGTGCAGGGTCGTCGACCCAGGTTTAATCGAGCGGATCCGCACCGTGGTAGCAGGTAGCGAAATTGCTGTCGTTGCGCTCCGCAAAGCACCCGGACATACGACGGATGGATAACTACTACGCGCCGTCGAAACAGAAGTACCTTGCGGTACTGCAACGACAACGGCAGTTGCAAGCACAATCAGCCCAGGGGCAAGAAGCGATGGGAGTAAGCGACGAATGATTGACATAGTTTCCATATTCCCCGCCCTACAGCAACTCTTCGAGCGGGACTTGCTTACGACGTCTACCGGATGGTAAGGCCATGACAACTACAAATATAAGCGTTAACAATTGCAACGAAAGTAGCGCTCGATGAACAGTTCCATCATAAAGCACAGAAATAACGCCAGATCGGGGAAGGTGAAACATCGGTGTTCCTAAATCAGAGCGAGAAAGTGGTACCGAATTTCCATTAAGCAATAGCTTCCAATGCGTGTCGAATTTTTCTGCCAACAGGATCACACCACCTGATTGGATGGCTCCAGTCGCACCAATATTTGCGGATGGTATTAAATAATTCTTTTTAGTCAGGGTTGACAACATAACCCTTGGGTAAGCGCCGGTAATGCGCCAAACGATTCCTGATCCCGTTGCAGACATGCGAGTGAAACCGCCACTGCCATCAATGGTTCGAGCAAGCGAATTAGGAACTGGAGATTTGGCAAAGAGGTAGTGGATTCCGTACGCCCCTAAAGTTTTTCCAGTGCTAATTCCGGCACTAGTCTCGATTTGTTCAACAGCAGCCTGTAGATTGTCAGGAAGCGGAGTAGTCACATCAGCATCCCCCAGGCTTAATGAATCACCGCGCGAAACAAAGTAAGTAGGAGCATTGCCGGCCGTGGATAACACTAAAGTTTTTGGACGAGCTGGTGTCGTATTAAGAGCAGAAACGAATTCTGGAACGACTGTAGTTTCATTTGAATGCACCAGCGTTTGACTGGCGCCAATCGCTATCCAACTTACTGCCAATATGCTCGACAACGCTAGAAACACGGAAGATCCGATCAACCCAATGTGAAGATATCCAAAGTGCTGACCCCGAATAGTGGAAGTAACTTCCTGGGCTTCTTTGAGGAGTGCTGGCATGAGAATAATGCAGATCGCCACAAAGACAATTCCGGCCCACATTGTCTCCGTTGCGCCGTGTCCAGTCACATGGAAGGACTGACAAACTATTTCTGCAACTAAAACAATAGAGACAGCGGTAGCTATTTTTTTTAGAGTTGGGATTAACCAACTGATGACGATCAGAATGACGATTGGTGAAATTATCCAGGCCGGAGGCGAACCCGTGCCGCCAGGATTGTTAAGTGCTAGTTTGACCGCTCCTCCAAGCGTGGTGCTTGAAGCGCTAGCAATGGGTATCCCCGGAGCTACCAAAAATTGCCCTGGATGAAAAAGTAGCCCCAGCGACCATGGAAGTTCCAAGCAAAAGAGTGAAATAATTAGGGAAATACGACGAAAAAGCGGTATCAGATTTCCGCTTTCTAAGATGTCGATCCACCCAGCTTGCTGCATATCCGGCCTGGTACGAATATTTTTTGTCGCCCTAACTGCTTCGACAACAATCGCGCCAAACTGAAAACAAAGCCAGAGCCCAAAAAGTAATGGAGAAAATGAG
>Ga0114958_10002678_pt1 | contig 13201 bp, 22 predicted proteins | sample C_130208_EF_Meta_FD_89577 | JGI IMG/M metagenome (GOLD analysis project Ga0114958, IMG submission 89577) | Freshwater microbial communities from Lake Croche, Canada to study carbon cycling - C_130208_EF_MetaG | ecosystem: Environmental > Aquatic > Freshwater > Lake | place: Lake Croche, Canada... | reverse complement strand
TAGTGATGATTCAGGAAAGCTGCATGAACGTTCCATCTATGATATTCTTAATAATGGATCTCCTATTGATGAAGAATCTGATAATGAGATGGATCTTGTCAATGCCTATCTGGTGGACTGAATATCTTAAACATTAGAATAGAATTCTATAACAAAAAATAATAAAAACATGAAAGACCAGAATATCATTCAATCAATAGATGCGGATATTACAGATTTAGTTGATAAAATTAAGCAATTAGAAAAAATTCTTGAAAATTTTGGTAAGAAAATCGCTAAACAGCAAGAAATTGTTGATATTCTTGTTGGAAAAATTCAAACTTATCCACATAATTAATTATGTTTGATTTTTTTACAGATCCAAGGGAATTTATTCTTACAACTATTATAGCGACAGGAATATTATTCATTTTTATTACTTATTTCAGAATTGAAAAGTAAATGGAGCAATATTTACCCCAACTAATGGGAGGTGGAGGTTGGATTTTCCATCTCCTTTTTTATCGCATACCTAAAAATGCCAGCACTTCAATATCTGAGCATTTAGGATCTTATAATTTAATCAAAAAACACGAAAAAAAATTCCATAATAATGCAGATAAGAAATTATATCGTGGATGGTTTGATCCGACCCATGCTAAACCTAATGAAGTTTATAATGTCTTTCGTGGTGAAATGGCCAATTACTTTTCTTTCTGTATTGTAAGAAATCCTTGGGATAGAGCAGTATCAATGTATCATTTCTCTCTCAAAAATGATTTGGGAAGACTATATGGATTAAAAACAGAAATGACTTTTGAATCTTTCTGTGAATTGCTATTGGATTATAAAGATGATCCTTATTTTATCGCTTCTCAAAATCAAACAGAATGGATGGAAGGACATTTCCCACCGAAAGTTCATCTTAGATTTGAAAATTTAAAAGAAGAATTTGGGCAAATGATGAAAGACTTCAATATTAATCATATTAGCACAGATTTTCCTCATAAAAACGCTACAGATCATAAACTCTATAATGAATACTACAATACAAACACAAAATCCTTGATTAAACAAGTGTTTGAAAAAGATATTGACACTTTGAAATATACATTTTAATGAAAATTACTCTACAACCAGATGAAGTTACAGTATGTCAAATAATTGGCCGAATGAGATCATTGATTGCCCGAAGTTCTGGCGTGAAAGACGTTAAAGTTGGAAGCCAAGATGGGGCAGAAAGCGACGTTGTTGGTATGATTGGCGAATATGCGTTCGCAAAACAATTTAATATTTTTCCAGATATTGGACTATCTCCCCGCAGTGGTTCTGCCGATGGAATAATCAAGGGTAAAAGATATGATATTAAATCGACCACCTGCAAAACAGGAAGATTGCTCTGCACCGTGAAAGATAATCCTGATGTGGATGTTTATATCCTAGCAATAGTTTCGGGCAATGAAGTTGATATTGTAGGATGGGAGTATAAAGATAATCTCAGGAAAGAAGAAAACCTAATTGATTTGGGATATGGTAAGGGATATGCATTGACTCAAGATAAGTTACAAAAGTTTTAATTTATTTTGGCCCAATGATATTTTGATTCTTTAATACCCAAGGGATAACTAAGTTCTCAATACATCTCACATAAGCCTCTTCATCATTTGCTTCCATAAAGGCCACTCCAGACAATCTGAGGATCATGTGAGTCACTTCATGTACTAACGTCCAATAATGTAACTTAGCGTCTTTAAGACAGTCTGTAGAGAGCGTAATGACCATCTTGTCAGAGTCACACTCTCCCCAGCTTTCTTTATCACTAGAATATACTATTTTAATCTTATGATCCAATACTGTGATGTAAGATAACTTCTTCATATATGTCATTACAGCAATTTTAAACAACCGTTGTAAATTAATGATTGAAATAAACGTTAGCTTGAAATTATAAATCAGTGTTTTAAAACTATTTTGCCTGTGAATGTATCTCATATACAGAGTTTATTTGCAAGTATCTGTACTAGGGTGTACTTTTGTGTGTTTTTCAATTAAATTTTACCTTATTTTAGACAGCGTTTTACTCCTCTTCTGGTAACGAAATACTCTTCGCTACCACCCACCAATCCCTTATAGAATAAGGAAACAATATAACTCTCCTATACAGTAAACATAACAATAAATATAGGAGAAACAAAAGAAACAATAGAGGAGAACAAGAGATGATGGGAAAATAATTATAGATTCGCCTACCTAAATTTCTTATATGACTATATAACTATAGAGGAATATAGATTTTGCTTGACTTCCCTTATTCTATATAGGATACTGAGGCTACTATGAAGGTTATTTGTTACATTTTCGGGGTCATTTTGGCCGTAATCCTTGCTCCATTCGTGGCGTTATCGCTCGCAACGTATACGTTTTTGATCACTCTAATTGCATTCGTACAGGGGTGTCACGAAGGGATGATGAACAATTTATATGGTGAAAACAAAAAAAATATCAAGCAAGAGGAGGTTGATTACCAAGATATTTGGGAAAAGCACATAGAAAGAATGAAAGACAAATCTAGCCTAAATTAAAACACGAAAAGAAAAGAAAAGACGGATCGTTTCTTTGAATTTTTCACTTATCCAACTTTTGGCTTGACTTCTTTAGATTCTTTAGTAGAGCGCGTTGTTACCATTTACTCAAGACTTACCCGTAGTGCTTGTTCTCTATTTGCGAATTAAGAGTCAGTTCAATTGCTTGACAGTGACTTGATGTTTTAGTTTTGTTTATAGTGAAACAACGCACTCAAGTTACCATCTATTACACAAGATATTTCATCTGTGAATGAATTTTTGCCAAATAATGATTTTGCCTGTGAATGTTCTTGACTCAAATAAGAGATTTTGCCTGTGAATGTTTTTCCGCCAAATAAGAGAATGACAAAAGATCTCGCCGTATTTCAGCACAACTCAATTGTTTTGATGCAATTAAGAATAATTCTTTTTTATTGAAAAGTTGTTGACGGGTCGGTTCTGGGTTGTTACTCTTTGCACATATGGAACACGAACCTAAACGCAGAGGGCCGAAAGCTGGCTCCACCTCATTCAGCAAAGTCAAACTCTCTGACCTTAATGAATACTTTGGACCACAAGCATGTGTGATGATCTCCCGCAAATTTCTTGAAAATTGTGGGTTGACAATCAAATCTGATATGAATACTGTCATGCATGAGCAAGCAGAACAGGTAATTAAGACTGTTGAATCGCAACAAGAAAAGATAGCTTACTCCCTCACCTCATTTAACTAATAACCAACTGACAAAATGAATAAACAAATTGAAAACGCTTTTGATGGCTTCATTGGCCAAGAACACATCAAGAGACAACTAGGTTTTTACCGAAAAGCTAAGATGACGCCTTTTATAATGCTTAATGGCGCGAAGGGACTTGGTAAAACAGATGTGGCTCAACGCTTTGCAAAAAGTCTTGGCAAACCCATACTAGAAATCAATTGTTCTACAATTAAAAATAGTGAGCAGTTTTTTGAACAAATATTCATGCCGATTATTATGGACAATGATATTGTTTGCTTTTTTGATGAAGCACATGCATTGCCCAAAGATCTAGTAATGGCATTCCTTACTGTGTTTAATGTGGAGGGAGTGACAAAGAAGCGTTTTGAATGGCGTGAAAATAGTTTCGAATTTAATTTCGAGCGTCAGACTTATATCTTTGCTACTACTGAGCAGGATAAATTGTTTGCCCCATTCAAAGATCGTCTAACCATTATTGATTTTAAACCATATACTGTGGAACAGCTAGGCGAAATTCTTCAGAAGCGCCTAGACTGGGTAAAGTTCGAAGATGGATTGGTTGAGGAAATTTCATCAACACTTCGCGGCAATGCTCGTAGTGCTGTTAAGCGAGCGAAAGAAATTGAAATGTATTGCGAATCAAATAACATCAGCCAATTTGGCCGCAATCATTGGATTGATCTTTGTGGCTTGGTCAATATTAAGCCATATGGTTTGACCAATAGCGAAGTAGAAGTTCTCTCTATCCTCAAGGATCGCGGCGAATGCACTTTGAATATGCTTGCAGCAGCCACTGGCCTATCCCCTACTAGCATCCAAAAAGACGTTGAAATGCATTTGCTTCGTATGGGATTCATGAAAATTGATAGAACCCGTCAAATTACTTCACTCGGAATCAAAGCTCTAACCACAATCCTTTCCAACTAATACTATGAAATATATTGTTTCAAATAATGGCGCGGGCATTGCCGTGGGTTTACTAGGAGATCAAAAAGAAGCAGAATGTCTTGCAACTCTAGCAGAAAATATATTCAACGCTAATCACTCAGATGATTACTTCGCCCATATGATATACCTACCAAGCTTTAAGAAATTCAAACAACTGTTGGTTATGAGGGAGTATTATAATGAGTGGGATAAATATTGGGAATCAATTAACCACTATAAAATTGAAGAGGGAGAAGAGGCAAAGACTCACATGGTTGCATCATTTGTTTTAAAATTCACCAAGGCGGCAATTCGCACGGCGAATCAAATAATCTCAAATAATGTCAAGATCGAGAACTTCATGCAAAACATTTCTAACAACACACAAGCCTATTCACTGGGAACAATCTACACAGATGAAAACGAAGATAACTAAAGCTAACATACAATGGCGGCAACTGGATGAGTTATATACGAAAATAAATTGACAACAAGCCCAATAAAGGGTATTATATTCACAAGTGAGTGAGCCATCTGTGATTGTTCATTCACGAAATAAAGATCCTATAGCATAATTGGATAATGCCCCTTCCTTCTAAGAAGTAGATTTCTGGTTCAAATCCAGATAGGATCACCATCTTCCGCCTGTAAATAATAAAAGGCCAAATAAACAAATTTTTCATAACGTAAAGCGGTAGTAGTGCTACTACAGGGGTAACGTCGGTGGATGAGTTCGTCAACGTTACCCTACCACTTTTGCCTGTGAACTTCCAAGATCTAAATAAACAATATCCCTATATACACATAACATACTAAGCATCAACGACTTATGAAAAAGCTGTAAGTCACTGATAATGAAGGAGTTATGACGACGCACCCCCCGCGCCTCCATAACTCGCTGAAAACCAACGAGTTAGGAGAGTCAAGGTTTATTTTTCGCGCATCACATAAATGTTACCTGCACCTGCCAGAGTCTCACCAATTTCGAGACTCCACATTTTTTTATCTACTTCGTCCCGTGTCCTACTCACCCGCCCAACGTATAGGTTAGGGTGAGAGTCATCACAGAGAAGGAAAATTCTTGTTTCACTCATGGCATTCTCCTGCGTCGATTAAAGCGCGAGCTGTTCGCCCATAGTGTCCTTGAAGATTCCAGACAGAGCCGTCGTCAATCATGGCTTGGAAGCCAGCGACAAGTTGTTCGTCTGTTTCGATTTCCCCACCTTCGTAGGCCATGATAAAGTCAATGTGATTCATGCGTTTTGATAAAGGATTAGTCTCCAGCCCTGCGATTCACAACGATACTTACGAGCGTCGGAAAAACAAGTGCCAATAGTAACATAATCACCGACGGAAAGAGAGCGAAGATTTGAATCAAGGAATGCTTGGCATTCTTTGCGCGATCCATTATTGCACCAGCTAAAGATTGTTTCAAGAATCATGTGGTCATCCATATCATCTTCAACGATTACTTCTGAAAAGAGTTTCTTTCTTTCGTCATAAACTGGAAAGGTGGCGGGCTGATATTCAAAGAATAGTTTTTTCATAGCAGGGATAAGTTAGAATTAAGCAGGTTGATTGTCAATGATTTCATTTAGTGCGATCAAACATTTTTCACGGGTCTTCATGCCAGTAATTTTCTTTGCTGCATTGAATACGCCATTGCTTGAATGACGAAGACCAGTCTTGATTTCAAGCTTCAATCCTGAGCGGATAGCAAGCAAACGATACAGAGCAATTTCTTGTGGAGTAGTGAGGAGTTGCATGACAGGGAGAAAATACCATTGTCTGAGGTGTTGGTCAAATTGTTTTTTATTTTTTTTTAGTTTCATAACTCACTGATACTAAAGGACTTACGGGCGCGTCCCGGCCCCGCCGCCCTAACTCGTTGATAATCAGTCACTTATGACGATTCTTTTTCAAATCTTTTTTCGCTTGTCAAGAACTATTTTAAGAAATTTCCACAAAAAAGCCACCCCTTGCGAGGTGGACAATTTTATCTCATGCTGTCTCTGCAAGTTTGCCCTCGATCATGTCGATCAGAGGTTGCATCGCTTGCAAGTCCATCAAAAGCGCAGGGTATACTATGTCATCGACTATGGGGTAAATTGATATGCTTGTGACTTTAGAGTTATCATGCGCGGCAGACACAAAGAATTGCCCCATGTCAACATTTTCTACGAATTGGAAAAGGTTCATTTGAATTTCGGGCGATGCCTATAAAGTTTGCACTTGAATGTCCCACGTCTATCACGATGAAAAGAGGCAAGTGTAAAACAGAAAAACATGAGCAGGTATTGGAAAAGTTTCACGGTGCAAGTATAGGTTCAAGGACAAAGCCAGTTGCGTCTTTTTTAGCAAGGCCCTTTTCTTTCAGGCCGATAACTTTACCCGAGCCATCCAAGAAACGCAAGTCCGTTTCATCGCCGTTAATCACTTCGTGACCATAGTATGAGGCAGGAAGAGATTTGCGGAATACCATTGCAACATTGCCGCCCGACTTGAGCATGGCCAAAGCAACATCACCATTTGTTTCACTACGCGAAAACGTTAAGTGATAATTTGTTGGCATTTCGCCATTGATAAATTTCGTCATCCGTTCGGGCGATTTGCAATAGTCGTAGAATTGCACGTTAGGGAACGCATCCATCACAGATTGCCCATCGAATCTTATTTTTTCCCAAGGCAGATCAGAAGTGAGATTGAGACGGAAGCAGGGCTTTGTCCCTTTCTTTGCTGCTTTTTTAATCCCTGCCGCGATTTCTTTCCAGAGCATAGACATGAAAAGCGGCTTGTCCTTGAAGAACAATTTCGTTTTGGCAATTCGTGCGCGTTGAACGTTGGAATAAATGCCCATTCCCGCCGTATTCAGGCAAGCCGCACGGCAACCCGCGCTTGACGAATCGCACACATTGAATCCTGACAGTGAAGCAGGGGCAAGGTGAATTCCAAACGTGGTCCAACCTTTTTTTTCGCCCTTGCGTGTTTTCGCGTTTCCAGAGTTGAGTAAGTTCATAGCGACCAAAGAATGCCAGACTTCCGAAAAATTACAAGACTTTTGTGGGTTTTTTTTTATTTATTTTTGCTTGACAAGAGGGTCTAACAGCCATCTAACAACTTCTAACAAATTTGCGTAACTCCTTGATTATCAACGACTTAGGGCGGCGGGGCCGCCCAGCGCTCGTAACTCCTTGATAATGAGCGACTTATGACTGAAAGATTTTTCTTGATAACGCGAAAAACCCCGCCCCTTTCGGGGCGAGGCTTGCGGTATACTGATCAGGCCTCGACCAAGATTTGAGCTGGCTTTGCGATGCGGTCAAGAATGCTTTGCGTTACCATCGTGCGCTGTGGCAGTTTTGTAAAGTCAGAACCCTTGAGGTTTTCAGTCACGGCGTTGTAAAGGCTCCACAGAGTGCCGCCTTTGAAATCCTCATGGCGAGGGTTGCGAAACTCCTTGATGGTGTTGTAAATTTCGCGGACTGGCAAAGCCTTTGCATCGGCCAAGTCAACAACAATGTTTTCAGCGCGGCGGCTGGAAATTTCGGTGTTCTTATACGATTGAATGCGTTGTTCCATGTCATGCCACGAAGTGACAACACGGCTCATGGCGTCAGCAATGATGCGCGGAAGATCGCGCATGATGTGTGTTGTATGAGTGCGTGACAGCTTAACGTCAGACGAGAAGCAAAGATTCTCACAAACCATCATGCGATTGCCGAGGCAGATTGAAGCGGCAAAACGCTTGTTGTTTGAGTTACGCAAGCCAAGAACGATTTCACGTTCAGCGGAATAGATGTCAGAACCCTTGAGGGCGAAGCCGCCGAAGTAGTTCAAGCCACCATTGGCAAGACCATGCTCTTCCTCGCGGACTTGTAAGCCAACCCGATCAAGAGCTTCGCGGGTCAGATCGACAAGCACAGAGTGTGCGATAGGCTGATGCGAATCAGTTGCCGCTGGCGTGAAGACGTTGGCGAGTTGTTCGGCAGATACTTTGTTGCGTGAGATGATAAGTGACATATGTTTGTTTATTTGTTTACTGGAGACGGCCAAAGAATACATGAAAAAATCGCGCACCACAAGAACTTTTCAACTCTTTTCTGAAAATTCTTTTTTCTTTTTCGCTTGACACCCGCCAACTAGTACTGTCTTAGTACTTGCGTAACTCACTCATTATCAACGAGTTACGGGCGCGGGGCCGCCCCGCCGCCATAAGTCGCTGAGTTTCAACGACTTATAGGGGAAGAGAATCAAACAGATTTATGTTTGTCAAGCATTTCATTTAACCTGTCGTTCAAAAGATTAAACAATAGTTTTGCATCTGCTCTTGCATCCAGCGCATCACGCGCAAGACATTCTTGGATTGCATTCCTCAACCAAAAGCTTGTATAAGGGCTATTGATTACATATTGCATTTCTTCAGTCATAGGGAGGCGTAGCCACTCGTTAGTTCATTCACAAATTTAATTTTCATGCGTTGTCAGTAAGAAAGATTATTTGGTTGATGGCTTTTTGTAATGTTTCTTCGACGTCTTCGCCGTAGTTGACGAGCAAGTCTATTGCTTCCTTATCTGAGCCGTCAAGCAAAGTATTGAGAAATTCTTTTACTTCGTTGAGTTTTTCTAAAGTGTTTTTCATGCGTTGTCGGTGAGAAAGATAATGAAGTCTTCGGCCAGATTGTCAATCAGAGTTTCAACAAAATTAAGTGGGTCATCCATTGGATGAACGTCTTTAATGATCGGCGACCAGAAATTCACTTTCTTATGATCTTCCCACCGTTCACCACCTTCGTCTTCATCGGCAATGATAGCCAAGCAAAGACGTTCGGCAGTCCAATCTTGCGGCCAAGATGAAAGGAAATGACTTGCCGCCTTGAGATAAGCCTTGGCATGAAGTGGATTGCTAAGATCAAGACCATGTGAAAAGTCTTCTTTGATTTTGATTACTGCTGGCGGTGTTGGTAGTGTTGTCATGTCGAGAAGAGTGTGAGGTTTTTATTGGAGGTTGTCAACTTTATTCTAAGATCATTACTTCAAGGCCGTTATGATGCCTGTTCCTGTAATGGATTTCACCATCCTGCTTCAATTCTTCAAGCTCGGCTGGAGAGATACGGGTGAAAAAATCACTTTCAAATTCAATCGTTATAAGGTCGGGCCATTTTGGGTCAATGCAAACCTTAGCAATGGTTTCTTCGTTTTCATAGCAAGGCGAGCCGTGCAGGACTTTTTTTCCAATGAGTGTTTCCATGTCGAGAAGAGAATAGCAGAATGCCCCAGACCTGCAAGAACTATTTGATAAAAAATAAATTCTTTTTTGCTTGACAGATGCTTGGGGCTAAGAAATTAATTGTTTATAACTCGCTAAGAATCAACGACTTACGGCGGCGGGGCCGCCCTGCGCCCCTAACTCGTTTATAATCAACGACTTACACAGGGATCATCCGACGAGGAAGAATTCCTAATGTCAAGCAATGTTTTCGCCAAATGTTATTGTGGTGGCTATTTCTACCATTGACAATATAAGTTTTGCCCATTTCATACCATTGAAGAGCATGGCTAGCTTCATGAAGCAGAACCTCGCGCAACAATCTAGGAGAACGCAAACATTCTTTGCTTATGTGAATTTGTTTATTCCATGGGTGACACTCGCCAAGAGTCTTGGATCTTTCAATCCAAACAATGGAAAAATCTTTAAGTCCACAAGACTTTAATTCCATGCGGCAATAAAGAGTTGCTTCTTGTTCGGTAATCATGCGGCGAAAGTGTGGGGGCTTTCGCCCCCTTTGTCAACTTTATTCTTCGTCTTCTTCTTCGTCTTCCATACCGAAGACTTCTTTTGCGAATTTTCTGTATTCTTCGCCATCATCTCCGAATTCATTGTCATCGCATGATCCATCATAGAAATGAGCCTCGCCACCGAAACACATTCCCATTTCCAGATATTGCAAGACAAAATGATCCTCGGGGAATTTTTCTGATAGAGCGTAAATCACGCCCATTGGGGGCGACCATGCTGTGTCGAAACCAAAGAGAATCTTTTTGTCTTGGAAGCTGTCGGGCATCAAAGGGTTCTCATCAAGATCCCACTTGGTTCCCCAGTTTATAACGGCCCAATCATACAAGCCGTCTCCTTCTTTTAATTCGGGCGGCATTGGTTTGATCTTATCAAAGAAGAAGCCTTCTTCTTTTAGATAGTTGGTTAGTTCAGCGGATGGTTCGCTGATTGTCAGTATGTTATTGCACCAGTTTGGCATAGTGGTTTTGGGGTTAGCGTATTTGATAGATTTGAGCCTTCGACTGCCGGAAGATGGCATCTTCAACCTGCTTTGCAAGTTTATTCTTCTGATAGCTTTTGCGCTTACGTTCGCGCTCTAGTTCTTCAGCAATTAAGATACCCTTATTGATTCCTGCATGAAGTCCTGCTTTAAGTCCTGCTTGATAGGATTCCTCATTAGATGCACTCCAATGTTTCGAACAATTTAGTCCGAAGAAGTTCTTTAGTATGTTAAATTTTTTCATATTATTTTTATTTAGTTTTCAATTACTCCAATGCAGAAAGTGTATTCATTGTCATGGTCATATTCGACAAAAAGCTCGCCATTCTCTTCAAGATCAAACAATTCACTTTTAAGTAAATTCCGATCAAGAGCATGGATAGCCATTGAATGAGCCTGTCGAAATGCGGCATCATAAGTGTTGTGTCGATAAACGAGGCCAAGAGATTGATTGTGGATACGAGTTGAGATAAACATGATATTAACGGATTTGATTGATTTGATTCTTCGCTTGGCGAAACATAGCATCTTCCACTTGCTTTTCAAGCCAAGATTTAGAAGCAAAGATGTTTTTACCATATTTAGGAATTGGCGGCGGATTGATTTTGTCGTAGATTTTCTTTAGTAGTTTCATATCAAATTTCTGTATAAGCGACGGATGATTTTGAGCCATAGAGAGAGATTGCTTTTTTCTCTGCGGCATTATGGCTTTTTGCTTTGATTAAAGCAACCTCAAATCCTTGGGAATTATAAACAATAAATGTTTTCATGCTTCAAATGTTTCTTGTTCGATGATTATTTTCTACTTTCAAGCCACATCGTAAAATAATCTTGCCAATCGCCGCTATCCACTTCAAGGGGGAATAGCAATGGCTCTTGTTCATGTTTCTCCTGCCAAAACTCCTTAAAGTCTTGAATTGTAAGTATACTGTTGGTGATGTAAGTGTCAATGGTAGTTCTCATGTCCTTATTTTAATTTGGTTTTAACGTCAGGGGCAGGTTAATTGTTTTTTTCGAGTTCGTCAAGCAGGTTTCTTGCTTTTTCAATAACAATTCGTGCATTGATTGCTGGCTGATAAAAACGATTGAATACGTCGGTAGACAATAGTTGATTGACGGCAAGACCAGTGGATGTCTTTTGATCAAGCACACCATAAAGATCTTCTAAGGCTTTAAGCAGTTCGATAGTAATCATGTCGGGTGCAAGTTAATTGTTTCTCACCTTAACGGCAAGCATTTTTGTTCTGTTTTTTCTTTTTGTCCGCAAAGAACTTTGTCGCATGGGCGAAATGAATACGCTGCTTGATTGGTTGAAGGGTTAGGCTAATCTTGATGTGTTTCATGGCGACAGGAGAATGACAGAAAGCTTTCGGGGCTGCAACATAATTATTGCTTAAAAAGAATTATTTTTACGCTTGACAGACTAGTTCATTTGCAAATAGATCCTTTGCAAATAGATCCTTTGTAAATAGATCCTTTGCAAATAGATCCTTTGTAAATAGATCCTTTGTAAATAGGCTATAAACAAATAGGCTATAAATAGATGTGTGATAAATAGACAATAAGCTATTGATTATCAATGAGTTACAGATTTCGGAAATCTTCATAAGTCACTGGTTTTCAACGAGTTATGGCGGCGCTGCCGCCCCGCCGCCGTAAGTCGCTGATATTCAACGAGTTGTGACGGCAGTTAGTGCGAGCATCACGACCCATGCCGCGACGAGGCATGGGTCGAACTAACGGGGTGTTAGTTTTCGTTAGATTTCAGAAATCGCCGCAGCAGCCTTCCATGTTCCTCTCATTGCTATCCTCCCAGCTCGCGTCAAGATAGCGATCCTCTGGATCTTCGCGCTCGTATTGGTCGTCCTCCTCGCGAGCGCGGAGATCATCGCCCTCCTCGTCGGGCGAGTAGTCGGGCGTGGACGCTTCGGCCTCGTCGGCCATCGCGTTCATGACGCTGGTGTATTCTTCGTATTCGGCGGAATCGGCTGGGAATGGGAGCAAGCTCATGCCCAGATAGTAGGGGAAATCTTACCCCACGACAAGATCTTTTTTGTGTTTTTTAATCTTTTTTTTCTCACTATTTCGCTTGACAGTATCGCCTAACAGTAGTCTAGCAGCTATCTAACACCATATGTAACTCGTTGATTATCAGTGACTTATAGCGGCGGGGCGGCGGCTCCGCCGTAACTCGTTGATAATGAGCGACTTATGACTTTTGATTTATTTTGCTTGACATTCGGGCGCGTTCTCTCGCCAAAAAGAACGCGCCCTGCCATGTCCACTCTGCTAGAAATTATTTCTTGACTTCGGCGCGAATTGCTTGCGACCATGTAACGCCAAGCATTGCCCAGAAAAGGAGGAAATTCGAATCGCCTTTCATGCCGAGATATTCGCGGGCAATCATAAAAATCAGAATATGTAGGGCGGAAAAAATGAGAGTGAGGATTAGATTTTTCATCTGTTGATTTCTGTTAGGTTTGGTTAGAAAGGTGCAGCCTTTTTCTGTCATGCTTAGGACATTTTGGTTAGACGATCAAATCAATTCCTGCGAGTTGCAGATTCCGATATTTGGCAATTCCGCCGTCGTCAATGTCGCGGGCAAGAACGGTCACATACCGCTTGCCAGTCTTGGCGGCGAAATCCACGTTTTCCACGCTTTCAATTTTGAAAAGGCGGACGCCGCTTTTTGTCACTCTGGACTTGTTAGCGAAGTA
>Ga0114958_10002672_pt1 | contig 13217 bp, 11 predicted proteins | sample C_130208_EF_Meta_FD_89577 | JGI IMG/M metagenome (GOLD analysis project Ga0114958, IMG submission 89577) | Freshwater microbial communities from Lake Croche, Canada to study carbon cycling - C_130208_EF_MetaG | ecosystem: Environmental > Aquatic > Freshwater > Lake | place: Lake Croche, Canada... | reverse complement strand
TGTGTCTGTGTTAACTTTTGAAGATGAGGCGCAAGGTATTGCAATGGCCAATGACAGTGAATATGGCTTATCTGGTTCCATCTGGACGCGCGATATTGGAAGAGCTCTAAGAGTTTCTCGTGCGATTGAAACTGGTGCACTTTCAGTTAATTCAAACTCATCAGTTCGTTACTGGACGCCTTTCGGCGGATTTAAGCAATCTGGTTTAGGCCGTGGGCTTGGTCCAGATGCCGTTGATTCTTATACCGAATTGAAGAACGTATTTATTTCTAACGACTAATTAAACAGTGCGTATTGGCGCGGTTGCGATTCGATCAAGAAATTGATCTACTAAATCGTAGCCGCGCTGATTACTTTGTGCCTCAAGTTTTTTAGTCTCGGCACGAAGTTGATCAACTACAACACCTTCGGATTCAACTTCGGCACAGCCGCCATCCATAGCCAGCCACATGTCGAGAACTTCGGAATCAATCTCTGGGTGAAATTGCAAACCTAATGTGCGGCCAAAGTGATACGCCTGCGGACATAGCTCAGTTCGTGCAATTTCAGTTGCTCCTGGTGGCACAGTGAAGCGATCCCAGTGATATTGAAACCATGGGCCAGAAGGAATCAAAGTTTCATCGTCACTATCAATGGAATACCAACCAAGTTCAGCACGTGGAGATCTAGAAACAGTGCCACCAAGAACACGCGACATGAGTTGTCCTCCGAAACATATTCCGAGAACAGGGATACCTGCGTTGTGAACTTCGCGCATTTTTTCAACTTGAGGCAGTAACCAATTACCAATAGCGGCATCGTCGTAAGCAGCATAGGGAGCCCCCATCACAACTACCACATCAAAGGCTAGTAAATCTGGCCAGATTGGCGTGACGTTTGGTTTGTTGGCATGCTCTTCATCAACGATTATGAAACGTGTGATTTCATATCCACGCTTTTCAAATTGCTTCCAAATCGGGCCACCAGCCGACACATGGTCATGCTCAATGAAGATAACGCGCTTGGACATGGGGCAATATTACTTAATAATTCGAAGTGGTTGCTGACCACGCGCGATTAAGCGCTCAAAATGTATTTCGCGCTTTTCATTAAAACGATTAGATTCCAGCGTCGTCTTTTCAAGAAAAGCGGCCAGTTCATCTCGCGCGACCAGACCGTCACCGCTTAGGTCTGTTCTACCAAAAACATCCCATGCCCGGAGCACTGGTGCAACAACTTCTTCCAAATGTTGCTGCATGTCATAAATTCCAGCTAGCGCAATCTGCACCGCTTTTCGCCCAAAGCCTGGCATGTTTGCACCCGGCATATCAAAATTCGTTACAACATCGGCAATTGCCCGCATTGATGCATTTGGCTCCATATCAAGGGCTGCGTTTAAAGTATTGCGATAGAACAACATATGTAGATTTTCATCTAAAGAAACGCGCTGCATCATTGCTTCTGCGATTGGATCATCGGAAATTTTGCCGGTATTGCGGTGAGAAATTCTTGTCGCCAACTCTTGAAAAGAAACATAAGCAATTGTGTGCAACATGTCGTTTTCATATGGTGTCTGATAACCAAGTGACATGTGCGCCATGCGTAAATCCTCAAGTTCATATGGATCTACCCCACGAGTTGCCATTAAATAATCACGAATTACGATGCTGTGTCGAGCTTCTTCAGCGGTCCAACGTTCAATCCACGTACCCCAAGCACCATCACGTCCCATTGAAAGCGCAATTTCGGTGTGATAACTTGGCAAATTATCTTCAGTTAAAAGATTAAGAATGAGCGAATCTTGAGCGACAGATGTCAATCTAGAATCTTTAGCTTCCCACGCGTCGCCATTTAATGGGCCAGCAAAATTGCGGCCTTCAGACCATGGGACATACTCGTGTGGATACCAATTCTTTTGAACGCTTAAATGCCGTTCTAATTCAACGCCTACGACAGGTTCTAGATCTCGAATGAGTCGAGCTTGAATTGCTTTGCTGTCATACGTCATAGGTGCAAGGCTACGGCAGAAACAGTGTTACTGACGAGTTATTGATTCTTCTTACCCCGCGCTTTTGCTTGCGCGTCGCGCCATTTAGCAATTTCACCATGATTTCCACTTAATAAAATCTCAGGCACCGAGATTCCACGCCATTGCTGCGGTTTTGTGTAATTGGGATATTCCAGATAACCCTCTTGATTGTGTGACTCCTCAGCAAGTGAACCCGGGTTTCCCAGCACTCCAGGAATTAATCGAGTAATCGCTTCGATCATTACAAGACTGGCAACTTCTCCCCCGCCTAAAACGTAATCACCTATGGATACCTCATGCACTCTAAAACCTTGAGACAGATAATGTTGGCGAACTCGGTCATCGATACCTTCGTAACGACCGCAAGCAAAAACTAAATGTGAAGCATTCGAAAGCGACTGCGCCATTGGCTGATCGAAGCGTTTTCCTGCTGGAGTAAGAACTATTAAATCTGAATCAACTGTCATCAATGGATCTAAGGCTGCGCCCCAAATTTCGGGCAACATCACCATGCCGGCGCCACCACCATAAGGCGTGTCATCGACTTGGTTGTGAACATTTGTGGCAAAGCTGCGTAAGTCATGGATTCCAAAACTAACTAGTTGGCTCTCTTGTGCTTTACCAAGTAGCGAGAGTTTTAATGGTGCAAAATAATCAGGAAAAATAGTGACGGCATCAATTCTCATCACAGGGCACCCGATAACTCTGGCGGGATAACCGTAACTTTTTTAGCGGCAATATCGACGACCGGAACTAATTGGTGAACAAAGGGAATTAGAATTTCGCCATTTTCAACCTTGATTGCCAATAAATCTTGGCCCGGCAAATTAACCACATCAGTGACTTCGCCAATTTTTACCCCTGATTCAAGGTGAGCAGCGCAGCCAATGAGTTGAAGTACGTGATAGTCATCTTCATCCACACCAGGTTCATCGATATCAACATCGCAGTAAATCAAAGTGTTCCGTAGTTTTTCGATGGAATTACGGTCAGTGATACCTTCGAAACCCAGCAATAAAATACCGTTATGAACACGGCCTGAAATAATTGTGAGTTCGCCTAGAGCGTCAGTTTGTAGTTTATTTCCAATTGCAAAACGACGATCAGGTTCGTCAGTTCGAACCTCAATCGTCGCTTCACCAAGAATTCCGTGGGCGCGACCGATGCGCCCCACGAGTAAACGCATTGTTAGAGAGCTTCGTCGGTCTCGATGAGATCGACGCGGACTGTACGTCCTGCAATTGCACTTACGACCGTTCGAAGCGCTTTTGCAGTACGGCCATTACGACCAATAACTTTGCCGATATCTTCTGGGTTCACACGAACTTCCAGCGTTGTTCCACGACGATGTGTTTTTTCTGCAACAACAACATCATCGGGATTATCGACGATTCCCTTTACTAAATGCTCGAGGGCTTCATCCATCATTGTTATTCGGCAGCCGCTTCTTCAGTTGGTGCTTCAGCCACAACTTCGGTTGCCGCTACTTCAGCTGGAACCTCGGTCACAGCAACTTCTTCCACAGCAACTTCTGCGAGCACAACTTCTTCAACCGCAACTTCTGCTACTGGTTCAGATGTTTCTTCCGGAGTTGGGTTGGCTTTTGCAGCTAACTTTTCCTGTGCTTTCTTCTTAAGAGTGGTTGCGCCTTCCTTAGGCTCTTCCATTGCCGCTTTCATCGCTGCTTCATAAGCAACGTGCTTGCCGACTTTTGGAGCTGCAACGCGAAGAGTTCCTTCAGTTCCAGGAAGACCCTTGAACTTCTGCCAATCTCCAGTTACCTTCAAAAGAGCTGCAACAGCCTCTGATGGTTGTGCGCCAACACCAAGCCAGTACAGAGCACGCTCTGAATTGATCTCGATAAGTGATGGCTCTTGTCCTGGTACGTAACGACCAATTTCTTCAATTGATAGACCATTACGTGCCTTGCGTGAGTCAGTAACAACTACGCGAAAAAATGGTGTGCGAATTTTTCCCATGCGCATTAAGCGAATTTTTGTAGCCAAGTGAAATTGTGCTCCTGTTTATGTGCGTTATAAAAATTAATCGCAGCGGGGTGCGCAATCAATTACATACAACTATCGGTCGTGGATGTTGATCGGGGATAGAGGGCCCCATCAACAGGTGGCCAATTCTGCCATCTAGGGGGTCAAAAGGTGAAATCGCCCTTTATTGCCGCTCTTCTAAGGCTCGCTTGGCGGGATTTCCAGATTTCGACTTCTTCTTCGGCGCGGTGTGTACGGCGGCAGTTTTTGGCATCGCTGGAAGACCCATGCCGGCCATACCTTGTGGCATTCCACCGTTTCTTACTTGCTTCATCATTTTTTGCGCAGCCGAGAAGCGATCCACCAAATTATTTACATCAGAGACTTTGCGACCAGCTCCAAGGGCGATGCGTGCACGGCGTGAGCCATTTAAAATCTTAGGATCGCGTCGTTCAATTGGCGTCATAGATTGGACTATTGCTTTGGTCCGAACTATTTCATTCTCATCAATATTTTCAATCTGCTTTTTCATTCCGCCCGCACCAGGCAACATTCCCAAAATCTTCGACATTGATCCCATTTTGGAAATAGCTTGTAACTGCTCTAGGAAGTCCTCCAATGTGAAATCTTCGCCACTTGCAAACTTGGCTTCAAGTTTGGCTGAAGTATCAGTGTCAAAAGCTTTCTTAGCTTGTTCAGCAAGGGTTGCAACATCGCCCATTCCAAGAATACGCGAAGCCATGCGGTCTGGATAAAAAATATCGAAATCACTAAGTTTTTCACCCGTTGATGCAAACATAATGGGACGCTTTGTAATCGAGGCGATTGATAAAGCCGCGCCACCACGTGCATCACCATCTAGTTTTGTGAGTACTACTCCATCAAAACCCACGCCATTTAAGAAGGCTTCAGAGGTTCGCACCGCATCTTGACCGATCATTGCATCAACAACAAAGAGGATTTCATCTGGATTAACTGCGTCGCGAATAGAAATCGCTTGCTGCATTAACTCTTCATCGATACCTAAACGACCAGCAGTATCGACAATGACCATGTTGTATAACTTTGCTCGAGCAAAATCAATTCCAGCTTTAGCTACTTTGACTGGATCACCGACACCGTTACCGGGTTCGGGCGCAAATACCGGTACGCCTATGCTCTCACCAACAACTTGAAGTTGTGTAACCGCGTTAGGGCGCGCTAAATCTGATGCAACTAAAAGTGGTGTGTTACCTTGATCGGCGTAGAACTTGGCAAGTTTTCCTGCCAAAGTTGTTTTACCTGCACCTTGTAAACCCGCCAACATAATCACCGTGGGAGGATTTTTAGCAAAGCGAATTCGACGTGCCGCTCCCCCAAGAATTTCAACTAATGAAGCGTTAACAATTTCAAATATCGCCTGGGCTTGGTTAGTTCCAGACTGCAAGGTGGGTAGGGCTGCAATAGATTTTTCTCGAACCTCGGCTATGAAACTTTCAACCACCGACAAAGCAACATCAGATTCCAAAAGCGCTTGGCGAATTTCCGAGCATGTATTTTCGATATCAGCATTACTGAGTTTTCCGCGAGAGCGCAGCGCCGAAAATGCACCACTAAATCGGTTACTGAGTGATTCAAACATAAGGCGCTAAGACTACTTGAGCAATAGCCTTAAACGCGAAGCGACCTCGTCAGCCCGTGCCGTGCTCAGGGGTCCACCCGAAATTTCAGTCACATACAAAGTATCAATGGCTTCAGCCCCCAACGTTGTGACAATTGCAGATCTAATATCGATTTTTGATTGTGTAATTCCGGCACCGATTCTAAATAAAAGTCCTGGCCTATCGTGGCTTCGAACTTCGATGATTGTTGCTTCAGTAGCACCATCATTGAAAATTTCAACAACTGGATCCGGTACAGGGATAGCGGGGATGGCGGCGTAGGCTTCAGCTCGAGCTATTAACTTCTCTTCGATGTGGGTCGCATCATTAAAAGCCCGTTCGATCTCAGCCCGTAAATATTCTGCAGTAACTTCAGGGGCATGCGGTTCAGGAGTAACAATCCACTTCATAACCGCCGAGTTTCCATGAGTTTTAGTACGAGCCGATCGCACATCTAATCGAGACGTATTGAGAACTCCTGCAACTAATGAAAGAAGCCCAGTTTTATCGGGAGAAATAATCTCGATCGAATAACCATTTTCTCGTTTTTCTAGATTGACATGCAAAATACCGGTTTGCGCCAAGCTCAGCTGTTGCGCACTAATGACTGGTTGCTTAGCCACCGTGCTTGAACCTGTCATAGCTTTCTTAACCCGTGCAACTAAATCTGCAACTAGGGTTGCTTTCCAATCACTCCATGCCCCACTGCCAGTAGCTTCGCCATCGGCGATACTCAAAGCATGTAGAAGTTCTAAAGTATTGAGATCAGGAATGACATCGACGATAGATTGAATGGTCGCTGGATCATCTAAGTCACGGCGAGTGGCTGTGGCCGATAAAAGTAAATGGTGTTTCACAAGCAGCTTAATAATTGCAACATCTTCTTCTGGAAACCCAACACGCTTTGCTAATGGCGCGATCAAACGCTCCCCCCGCAATGAATGATCTTCTTCGCTGCCTTTACCGATGTCATGGAAAAGGGCGCAGAAAAGTAATAAATCTGGTCGGTGAACTTTTCGTGTCAAAGCCGCAGCACTGACCGCAGTTTCAACCATATGTCGGTCCACCGTATGGCGATGCAAAACATTTCGCTGAGGAAGTGAGCGAAGCGGTAACCATTCAGGAATCCAGTGAAAAATGATCTCTTCTTGATCTAATGCCTCAAAAATCGCAATCATCGCTTCACCCGCACCAATGAGAGAGATTAAGTATTCACGCGCTTCGCGGGGCCACGGATTAGGAAGCACCGCTTTATTTTCTTCGAGGGCATTGGATAAAGACGTGTAAGAATCAAGTGAGATTGGCAGACCTAACTGTGCAGCAGTTGCCGCGGCCCGCAAACCAATTAACGGATCAGCGGCAAAGTCAGTGTGAGGGTCAATAACTATTTCTCTTTGTGAGACCGATAGATTTTGAGCAACTGCATCAGTTCGTGGTTTACGAAGGAAGCGCCCAAAACCATCTTTTCCTTTTTGCTCTATTTGATGCCACGTGAATTCTAAAAGATAGTCGACCGACCGTGCAGCTCGAGCCACATCACTCATTAACGCATCGGCATCGCTGTATTTTAGTTTTGCACCTACTGCATCCTGTTCTTGAAAAAGTAGCCGGTCTTTGTTGCGTCCACTCGTCACGTGCAACGCTTCACGGATATCGTTGAGTTTAGATTCGGCCCAACTAATTCGCTCTAGGGGCACTCGTACTGTTCCAGATAATGAAATCGCACGTAGCGCATTGATATCTCGCAAACCCCCACGCGCTTCTTTTACGTCGGGTTCCAATAGATACGCTAGTTCTCCAGAGCGTTCATGGCGACTAGATAATGATTCTTTAAGTTCGGTTAAGCGATTACGCGCGTTCTTATGCCAATTTTCAAGATTATCTGCCTGAACTAGCGCTACTAAATCGGCGTCTCCGCACACTAAGCGAATATCCAGTAGACCTAGAGCAACTTTTAAATCGCTTTCAGCGGCATCTCGAGTTTGTGCACGGGTACGTACTGAGTGATCAACGCTTTTGCGATCCCACAATGGATAGAGAAGATTATTTACAAACTCAGAGAGTATCTCCTGTGAAAATTGCTCTTGATGCAAGATGAGAATATCTAAATCTGATCCAGGTGAGAGTTCACCACGACCATAACCACCAACGGCAGCCAGAGCTAAACCTTTAGAAGTTTTACCGGTTTTTTCTAAAGCTTTTGTAAATAGCGAAAGAAGGTAGCGATCGCTCTCGTTCGATCGCTCCCTTCTTTCACGCGTTCCCATGTGGCTATCTTAGATTGCGTCAGGGCCACGCTCTCCCGTACGTACGCGTACAACTTGATCTACTGGAGTGGTCCAAACCTTTCCATCACCGATTGATCCCGTTGATGCCGCTTTTACGATTACATCAACGACAGCGCCAGCTTCAGCATCATCGGCTAGAACTTCAAGGCGAACCTTTGGAACTAAATCAACGGTGTACTCAGCACCTCGATAGACCTCGGTATGTCCTTTTTGACGACCGAAGCCACTGGCTTCTGAGACCGTCATTCCAGTCACGCCATGTGCTTGCAGCGCATTTTTAACATCATCTAACTTGAAGGGTTTGAGAATTGCTGTAATAAGTTTCATTAGAAATTACCTCCGCGTGATGAGCTAGACATTTCATAAGCTGTTTCAGCATGCTCGGTTAAGTCAATACCCTCAACTTCAGCATCCTTTGAAAGACGGAAACCAATTGTCTTTTCGATAATAAATCCAAGAACCAGCGTGACAAGGAATGAGTAAAGAGCAACCATTCCAACACCCAGCGCTTGCTTACCAAGAAGATTTGTTCCACCACCATAGAAGAGACCATCTAGGCCAATGCTATTTACAACATGGGTCCCAAATAATCCGATCGCTAGTGATCCCCAAATTCCACCGACAAGGTGAACACCAACAACGTCGAGTGAATCATCGAAACCGAGCTTGTACTTTAAACCAACTGCAAGTGCGCAGAAGATTCCAGCGAAGAGCCCGATGACTACAGCTGCCCATGGCGCAACGAAAGCACAAGCAGGAGTAATCGCAACTAATCCAGCAACTGCGCCAGATGCTGCACCTAATGAAGTTGCATGGCCATTTCGAATTTTTTCAACTAACAACCAACCGATAAGTGCGCCAGCGGTTGCAACTTGAGTATTCATAAATGCCAAACCAGCAGTTCCATTTGCGGCAAGGGCTGAGCCGGCATTGAATCCAAACCAACCAAACCACAACAAACCTGAACCAAGTAGAACTAGTGGAAGTGAATGTGGGCGCATTGCTTCTTTGCGCCACCCAACGCGCTTTCCAAGGACAATTGCTAGAGCTAAACCAGCAGCACCAGCATTAATGTGAACGGCAGTTCCACCGGCGAAATCTTCCAAACCTTTACCTGCTAGATAACCAGTTCCGGTAACGGTGTCACCAACTTTGTTACCAAATGCAAATACCCAGTGTGCAACTGGGAAATAAACAATAGTTGTCCAAATTGCAACAAATACTGCCCACGCAGTGAATTTTGTGCGATCAGCAATTGCGCCCGAAATAAGTGCTGGAGTGATAATTGCGAACATCAATTGGAATGCTGCGAAAACTAAAACTGGAATTGGATATACCCCACCGTTATTTGTGAAGTCATTAACCATTCCGCCTAAGCCGGATAAAGAAAAACTTCCATACCAAGCTGAATGTGCTTTGTAACCAAAAGCTAATTCAAATCCATAAATTACCCACAAAATACTTACGATTCCGATTGTCACAAATGACATCATCATCATATTCAGAACGCTCTTAGTACGAACCATTCCACCATAGAAAAAGGCAAGTCCTGGTGTCATAAGAAGAACGAGAGCGGTGCTTGCTAACATCCAGGCGGTATCACCTGAGTTCAACACGGTTTCTGTCATGTTTCTTTTCTACTTTCGAGTTTGAAGTACAAGAACCTCGCCTTTGAGATGGGCATACCTTGATGGAGTTCAGTTACAGACAGTGGTTGAAACTATTTCGCGGCGGTGACAAAACCCGCCCCTGTGTTACATCTAGGTTACGAAAGCAGGCCTTGGATATAACTCTGGGCTTCGAAGGGGGCAAAATCGCCCTCGGCCTCCCCCGAACCAATCCATTTGATAGGGATATCAACTTCTTTTTCAATTGCTAAAGCAATGCCGCCACGTGCGCTGCCATCGGTCTTTGTCAGAATAACGCCAGTTACATGCACAGCTTCAGTAAAGCTTTTGGCTTGTTGCATTCCGTTTTGCCCTGTTGTCGCATCGATAACTAAGAGGACTTCATTGATTGGGAAAACTTTTTCTACGACGCGCTTCACTTTTTCTAATTCGGCCATTAAGTCATTCTTATTGTGCAATCGGCCGGCCGTATCAATAATTAAGTAATCAGCCGCTAACTCTTGTGCGCGTTTTGCCGCATCGAAAGCTACCGATGCAGGATCTCCATTTGCTTTACCAGAAATAACTTCAACGCCGATTCGCACACCCCACGTTTGCAATTGCTCAACAGCAGCAGCACGGAAAGTGTCACCAGCGGCCATTACGACGCTTTTTCCAGATTTCTTAACGAGCGCGGCCAATTTAGCAACGCTAGTAGTTTTTCCAGTTCCGTTGACACCAACGACCATTACCACCGTTGTCCCACTGGGATTTGTGATGGGATTTCGGATTTTTGTTGAAAGGTTCGATGACAAAATCTGTTCTAACGCCTCTTGGGCATTTTCACTTTTGACTGTGCGGGCTTGCTCGAGAAATCCACGGGTTAACGTTGGACCTAAATCTGAGAGTAAAAGCTCTTCTTCTAACTCTTTCCAGTCTGCAGGTGCGAAATCATTAGTGCCCTTTATCTTGGCAATGAATTTACTAAATAATCCCATGCGAGATTAACTTGCGTCAGATTCGCGCAAACGTTGAGAAATAACTTCAGTCACACCATCGCCCCGCATAGTTACGCCATACAGCGCATCGGCGATCTCCATGGTGCGCTTTTGGTGCGTAATAATAATGAGCTGTGAACTTGCACGAAGCTCTTCCAAAATTACAAGCAAACGTCCCAGGTTTACATCATCAAGGGCTGCCTCAACTTCATCCAGTACATAGAACGGACTTGGGCGGGCCTTAAAGATGGCAACTAACATTGCAACAGCAGTCAAAGATTTTTCTCCACCCGAAAGAAGTGAGAGTCGCTTGATGCGCTTTCCTGGCGGACGAGCTTCAACATCTACGCCGCTAATAAGTGGATTATCTGGATCAGTCAAAATTAAACGCCCATCACCACCAGGGAATAAGCGAGAAAAAATATCTTCGAAGTGCTTGGAGGTTTCTTCAAAAGCCTCCATGAAAATGGATTGAACGCGATCATCGACTTCTTTGATGATATCGAGCAAATCTTTCTTAGTGTTCTTCAAATCTTCAAGTTGTTCAGCCAGGAACTTCAATCGCTCTTCCAGCGATGAAAACTCTTCAAGTGCCAGCGGATTGATTTTGCCCAGCAAGTTAAGGGAGCGCTCGGCCGAAGCTAAACGCTTTTCCTGTTGGTCGCGTCGGTAAGGAATTAATTCAGTTGTGACAATTTCGCCAGCTTCATTTTCGAAAAACGTTGGAACGTCATTTTCAGGTCCGTATTCGGCAACCAATGTCTGGGTATCAATTCCGAACTCTTCCACGGTTTTATCTTCTAGCGCCTGGATACGCATACGTTGTTCAGCACGAGCAATCTCATCTTTGTGAACACTTGAGGTCAATTGCTCCAGTTCGGCGCTGAGTTCACGACCGCGAGTTCGCACCGTCAAAGTTTCACCGTCGCGTGCTGCACGTGATTCCTCTAAACGGCCACGTTCGGTTGCCGCTTTAGCAATAGATCGTTCAATATGTATAAGAACTTCGTAAGCCGATTCCGCGATTGCTTGTGAAATAACCGCTGCACGAGCTCGCGCACCACGGCGAATAATCGCGCGTTCAGATGCTTCACGTTCATTGCGCGCCCCATCTTCAAGGGCTTTAGCCCGAGCGGCAATTGAATCAACGCGCTCTTCAGTTGTTCGCACTGCAAGGCGTGCTTCTACTTCGGTTGTGCGTGCAAGTGAGACTGCATTTCGTAGTTTTTCAGTAAAAGTGTGATCTGGTTCTGGTACTACACCTTGCTGGTGTAATTGATTTTGTGCAATTACTAGCTCGCCCTCATCACGGTTCTTAGCCGCACTTGCCTCAGATATCGATACATTGAGTCGTTCTACTTCGGCTAACGCCGATTTCATATTCTGTCCAGAAACTGCCAGCTGCTCGGTGATTGCGGCGATGCGGGCATCAGATTCGTTGAGTTTTGCTAAAACTACATCAAAAGCGTTTTGACGATCGGCAACTTCAGAAGTGGCCGTTGAAATTTCAAATTTTAGTCGATCGCATGTATGCGTAATTTCATTGAGCTTTACTTCAAGTGATTCGATGAGTGCCTTGATTTCAATGAGTGAGGCTGAAGATTTTGAGCCACCGCGTGCGCGACCGCGAGCAACAACATCGCCATCGCGAGTAACAACGGTTACTGATGGATGTGAGCGTAAAATTGCTTCGGCTTCGCGAGCATTTTCAGCAACTACAGTGGATGCCAATAAGTGGGCAAGAAGTTCTGAAATAGAACTAGAACGAATATGTGATGAAATTGGATTGAGCCCAGACGGGATATTTGTATTTGTGGCGCTACCGGATTCGTACACCAAAACGTCGGCTTGACCCAAGTTGTGATCGCGCATTGTTGTTAATGCTGTGACCGCTGATGATAAATCCTGCACCACGATGGCATCAGCCAAGGTGCCAAGTGCGCCAGCGGCAGCTGATTCCCAACCACTATCGATTTCAATAAGGGAGGCAACTGAACCCAGAATATGAACTCCGCGTGAATCACGGATAAGGGCTGAAGCGCCGTCACGGTTTTGTGAAGTCAACTTCATGGCTTCTATCTTTGATTCCACTGCATTGCGTTCGCGATCGGCGGCGCGTTCGGCATCAACTAACCCTGCTAATTTTGTTGTCGACGTTGCCAAAGCAGTTTTTGCCGATTCAAAAGCGGAATCAAGGCCTAATTCACCAGAATCAGCACTGGCAATCTCGAGTTCAAATGATGCATATTCACGCGAAGCAAGATCCGCACGATTTTGGGCATCATCGCGCGCTTTAGTTAAACGGGCTATTTCTTCAGCGATAGCTTCTAGGCGCGCTTGCAAAGATTTTATGTGGCCCTCTTGTCGCGCAGTACCTTCGCGCGCATCGGCAATTGCACGCATTGCTGCGGCGATTTTATCTTCATCAGATTTTAATTCGTGTTCTGCTGCAGCAAGGGCCGAAGTTGCTTCTGTCAGCGCACGTTGAGTCTGGTTAATATTATTTCGTAATTCACTTTCTTCTTGACGCAAACCGAGAGCTTCTTTTTCAAGAGCTTCAGGGTCGCGACCTGCAGATCGTGCCTCTTCTGCTTCTTCATTGAGAAAACGTGATCGTTCCTGCGCAAGGCTTTGCGTTCCGCGGAATTTTTCGCGAAGTGAATTTAGTTGATAATACGTTTCTTGCGCTTG
>Ga0114958_10002666_pt1 | contig 13243 bp, 21 predicted proteins | sample C_130208_EF_Meta_FD_89577 | JGI IMG/M metagenome (GOLD analysis project Ga0114958, IMG submission 89577) | Freshwater microbial communities from Lake Croche, Canada to study carbon cycling - C_130208_EF_MetaG | ecosystem: Environmental > Aquatic > Freshwater > Lake | place: Lake Croche, Canada... | reverse complement strand
GGTCGGGGCGCTCTTGCGTTCTCGGTGCTACGCTGCGCTCAGTCTTCCGTGTCCCTTGTGACCCTGACGCTCGTCAGTGCCACCCGTGGGCCAGAGCGGACAGGGGAGCACTCTGCCTCGAGGTCCGCTCATGCCGACATATCGCGTCACCGGAGGTCCTGACGGGACCGCCGGACTCAGCTACAAAGACAAGCGCGCCGAACCCGGCGACGAGGTCAGCGACATCCCACGCGAGTCGATCAAGTGGCTCCGCGAGCAGGGCTACATCGAACCCGTCGAGAAGGCCGATACGCCTGCCGAGGTCGCAGCCGTCGGCGATTCTCCAACCGATGCGGCATCTTCTGACGAAGCGCCCACCGAGGAGACCGTCTAATGGCGTTCAAGCATGGCAAGAACACGAAGGTCCACATCAATGCGTCGGACTTGTCGTCGTACTTCAACAGTGCCTCGGCGAGTACGTCTGTCGCCGTTGCTGAGACCACGACCTACGGCGTAGCGGGTAGTGCCAAGACCTACGTCGCGGGTCACAACGATGCGACGGTCTCGCTCGGCGGTCTGTTCGACGGCGATGCAGGTGCGGTCGACGAGGTGATCTCTAACGTGCTCGGGTCCTCGAACGACATCAACTTCACGATCATTGAATCGGGCGCGCGACTAAGCACGATCCTCGCGCCGTCCAGTGCTCAGGTCGGGCAGCGATGCATCATCGGTCAAGCCATCAGCACGAAGTATTCAGTCGACTCGCCGGTCGGTGGCGTTGTGTCTGTGGCTGTAGACCTGCAGGTCGACGGCGGGACAGACCACGGCGTGATCTTGCTTTACGACCAGTCAGCCCTCACGGCGAGCCAGACATCAACGGATAATGCAGCCGCAACCTCTAACGGCGGGATAGCGATGCTGCACGTATTCACGAACACCTATGGCGGGACGATGACCTACCGGGTGCAGCATTCCGTAGACAACTCCTCATGGGTCGATCTCGTTACCTTCACCGCTGTCGGGTCCAGCACCACAACGTCGCAGCGTGTCGTCGTCGCCGCAGGCGCAAACGTCAACCGATATCTGCGCGGGAGTGTCACCGCCTCCGGTAGTGGCGGCTATCAAGGCACCCTGCTCTCGTTCGCTCGTCGCTTCTAATCCTCAACTCAGCTAGGAGAAATCAATGGCATTCCGTCACGGCAAGAACGCAGTCTTCAAGGTCGACAACTCGTCTGCCTCACTTACCGATATCTCGTCCTACTGCGACTCGGTCCAACTTCCGCGCTCGATCGCGACCGCAGAGACCACGACCTTCGGAGTGAGTGGTGGGGCCAAGACTTACGTCACCGGTCTCAGCGACTCCACCCTGTCGATCTCAGGCAAGTGGGACTCAGCGCTAGACGCGATCCTCGCTGCCGTCGCCGGTCAGGATGCGTTGCTCAACTGGAACTACGGCCCGGGTGGGTCGACCGCCGGGTACGTCAAGTTCACCGGTACCGCGATCCTCACGAAGTTCTCGGTCGACTCACCGGTCGGCGACATCGTGAAGTTCTCCGCTGACTTTCAGGTCAGCGGTCCCATCACCCGCACGACTTGGTAGTCAGTTCCCGCATGACAACCGTGTCCCTCGTGGACCCAACGAAGGAGTGACCTCGTGTCCGAACTAAGCAACCTGCGCAGCAAGATCCTCGAGGCCGAGGACATCACGAGCGAGATGGTCGAGGTCCCGCAGTGGGGCGTCACCGTCGAGGTTCGCTCGATGGATGCCCGAAGCCGCATCCTGATGACTCAGGATGTCTCCGAGGACGGAGGCGTCTCAATGGAGCGCCTCTACCCAGACATGGTCATCCAGACCGCCCACGATCCGGCCACCGGCGAGCGCATCTTCGCCGCCGACGATCGGGACGCGCTCCTCGGCAAGTCCTCCGCCGCACTCGACCTGCTCGCCACCGCGGCGATGCGGGTCTCGGGCATGACGCCCGGGGCGGTCGATGAAGCGGGAAAAGACTCCTCTTCCACGGCGACCGACGCTTCGCCTTCGAGCTAGCGGAGAAGCTCGGTCGCACCGTGGACGAACTGCTCCTCGGCTCGCCGTCTCACCGCCCGCTCACGAGCGTCGAGATGACCGAGTGGGGAGCGCTGTGGTTACTACGGGCCGAGGAACGCGAAGAGGCCGAGAGACGAGCTAGAGGGTAAGAGATGGCAAGCTACGACATCGTCGCCAAGGTCCGTGCGGACATGAGCCAGTTCATCGCTGGCATGAAGTCCGGCGAGGTTGCCTCGTCGGAGTTCGCGATGAAGATGGGCGGCATGGGCAACGCCATCGCGGTCGGCACCGCCGCCGCGGTAGCTGTCGCTGGCATCGCGCTCTACAAACTCGGTGAGAGTTACGAGAAGGGCTACAAGACCATTCGTGTCACGACTGGCGCAACGGGTGAGCAACTCAAGGCCCTCGAGACCAACATGAAGAACGTCTTCGGGAAGACACCCGCGTCCATCGCTGACGTATCGACCACGATCTCCGACCTCTCCGTGAAGCTAGGACTCTCGGGCGCGCCGCTCGAGAATCTGTCGCTCCAGATGATCCAACTCTCGCGGATCACCGGCTCAGATCTCAAGGGGAACATCGAGGCGGTGACCACCGTCTTCAAGAACTTCTCGGTGAGCGCCAGCGATCAGAAGGACAAGCTCGACCTGCTCTACCGTGCCAGCCAGAACGCCGGTGTCCCGGTCGCTCAACTCGCCGGACAGATGGCGTCCTCGGGCGTCGTGCTGCGCCAGCTTGGCTTCGACTTCGACTCCTCCGCCGCGCTCATCGGAACCTTCGCCAAGGCGGGCATCGACGCCGGTGATGTGATGCCCGGGCTGACCTTCGCGCTCAAGACTGCGGGCAAGGCGGGCGAGAACACCGCGGAGCTATTCACCAAGACCTTCGACGCGATCAAGGCAGCGCCCAGCGTCACCGAGGCCACAGGCATCGCCATCGAGACCTTCGGCGGTAGGGCCGGTCCGAAGCTGGCCGCTGCGATTCAAGAGGGCAAGCTCAGCTACCAAGACTTCCTCACGACGATCCAGACAGGGACTGACACGATCGCCGCGACCTCAAGCGACGTCGGCACCTTCGGCGGCAAGCTCCAGACGCTCGGGCATCAACTCATGAACGCTCTCGAGCCTCTCGCCACGACCGTCTTCCAAGGCATGAATGACGCGATGAAGTTCCTAATGCCGACCTTCACCTCGGTCATCGGAATGCTGCGCTCGTTCGTCGACGCGTTCCTTGCGCTGCCGACTCCACTTCAAGCGATCATCCCCGTCTTCGCCGCCGTCGTTCTCGCGATGAAGGGCCTGATGGTGATGAAGACCATCGCCCTCGCAATCGAGGCGTCGATGACGAAGGCACTGGCGTCGATGGCAGCGTCCGCCGGTACGTTCGCCGCCGAGTTCCTCGCCGCGATGAGCATCTCAGAGGAGGCCGCTCTAGCCGCTGGCATGACGATCGAGGCAGCGCTCGGCCCTATCGTCATCGCCCTCGGTCTCGCGTTCGTCGCCTACACAATGTTCACGCAGGCGTCACGAGATTCGGAGAAGGCTCAGAAGGAGTACGCCGACACGCTCGACGCTACGACCGGCGCGATCACCGAGCAGTCAACCGCGCTCACCAAGCAGAAGCTGGAGCAGCAAGGCGCCCTCGAGAAAATGAACGCCGCCGGGATCTCGATGGACAAGACGACCGCGTTCATTCGGGACAACAACGCCGAACGAGTGAAGCAGGGCGACCTCGAGCACATGGTCCGACGGGCGATGGATATGAGCAACCACTCCACCGAACTCGGCATCAAGACTCGCGCCGAGTACGGGAAGCAGCTGCGCGAACTCGGCGGCGAGAACAACCTCTTCCTCGCGTCACTGATGGAGAACAACGCGCTCTCGATCTCCACCGTAGAGACCCTCTACGACGAGGCCGACGCCTACGCCGAAAAGCAGAAGACTCTCGACGCCGTAACCACCTCGACGAACATCGCGAACGGGATGACCAAGCAGGCAGCGCAGGCCGCGACCGATGCTGCGAACGCCAACAAGACGCAGGCCGAGTCGATCCAGAAAGTCATGGACGCACAGCACGCCGCGACCGACCCCGTGTTCGCCGCAATCAAGGCGCAGATGGACGCGCGCAAGGCGCAGCAGGACTACAACGAGGCAGTCGCTGCGGGTAAGTCCGGCGGCGACGAAGGCCTGCGCCTTACGCTTGCTCAGGCCGAGGCCGCCACCGCCTACCGGGATGCAATCGGCAAGCTCGACATCGCACAACTCAAGGGCGAAAGCACCAACGAGAAGGTCATGTCCGCGCTGGTCCAGTTGCGCCAGTTCGGCTTCGAGCCGACGGCCGCTCAGGTCGCCGCTCTCACCGACGCGATCGGGACGAATCAACTCAAGCTCATCGCCATGAAGGACCCGATTCAGGCGACGCAGGACGCGATCAGTGAGATGACACAGCAAGGCGTCACTCCCAGCAAGGCCGCCGTCGATGCCTATGTGGAGACGCTGCGCGGCCTCGAGGCGAAGCTCTCCCCTGACGATCCGATGCGCGCCAATATCGACGCCACGATCGCCCAGCTTGTTGAGTTCGGGAACCTTCACCCCGACGTCACCGCCACGGTTCGCGTCGATGACGCCGCCTTCAACGCGTGGGTGCAGGACAACCCGCTGCTCGCGACACTCCTCAGCGATGAGGCGGCCCGCCAACGCTCCGGCGTCGGCGTCGGCGTTCGCGTGCGGGCGACTGGTGGCCTCGTGACCGGCGGACTGCCATACATGATCGGAGAGCGTGGGCCGGAGATGTTCGTCCCCCAAGGCCCCGGGTCAATTATCTCCGCCGACCGCGTGGCCTCAATGTCCGTCGCGAGCAGCGCGCCCGGGGCTACCTACATCACGAACGTCACCGCGAACGTGCATCTCCCCGCTGGCGCGAATGGCAAGGACGTCGTCGACGCGATCACGAAGTTCGAGCGCCACAACGGCAAGGTCTTCGCCCGCGCATGAGTGTCACCGGCTGGGGCGGACGGACGACCCTCTGGGTCGAGGCAGACTTCGGTCAGGCCGTCACCGACGTCGGCGCTCCACCGCCACCGAGCGGAAACGCGAACTGGGACATTGACCGATGGGACACGGGCGGGGCAGTCTGGGCAGGGCGAGACCCCGAGTGGACTGACATCACCGCCGACGTCCGCGGGATCTCGACCTCGCATTCGTTCTCACGGCAGACGAATCAGTACGGCACCTCGACGGCTCAGGTTACGCTCGACAATACCTCCGGCGATTACTCGCCAACGAACACCGCCTCGCCGTATCGCCTCGGAAGCTCCACGACTATCGGCGTCCTGCGCCGCGTGAGAATCCGCGCCCGCTACACCTCGCCGGGCGGAAGCGTCTGCTCGTGGGCGCTCTTCGACGGCCTCATCCAATCATGGGAGCAGGCCTACCCCGACTACGGGACCGACGCTGTCGTGAACGTCTCGCTCCTCGGCCTCGAGTCCCGCATCGCCTCGATCACGCGCCTCGCACAGACTGCTCAGGGCGCCGGAGAGACGAGCGGGGCGCGGGTGAGGCGCATCCTCGACGACGCTGGGTGGACAGGCCCCATCGCGATCGACGACGGTGAGACAACGATGCAGGCGACAACGCTCGAGGGTTCGGTCATGAACGAACTCCAACTCGTCGCCGACTCCGAGGGCGGGTTCGTCTATTGGCGCCCGGACGGGACGGCCGTGTTCGACTCCCTCAACGCTCAAGTCGAGAAGGGCAGACTCGAGAACCCGGTCGTCTTCTCCGACGAACCGGAACTGCTCTACACGCCGATCAACTACCGCGACATCAGCCACAGCTACAACGGCGACCTCGTCGCCAACCGAATCACCTACCAGCGCGTCGGCGGCGTGGCGCAGTACGTCGACAGCCCGAACTCGCGCTCGCTCTACGGCGATCGATCAGTCGCCCGGTCTGATCTCATTACCCAGTCCGACGCCCATGTCCGGCGACTCGCCAACCGCGACCTCGCGGTCTTGCAGAATCCTGAGCTACGGGTGGAGTCGCTCACCTTTTCTCCCATCACCCCGGCCCGCGACTACTTCGGCGCCACGAGCGACTACCCGTGGTACGCCCTCGCCTCGGGATCTATTGCCCTGCGCGAGGGAGTTCGGATCAACCACAACCCGAAGGGCGAGGCCAGCGCCATCTCTCGCCTGTGCTTCGTCGAGGGCCTCGCTCACTCGATCACGCCGACGACTTGGGATGTTGCCCTCGCGTTCTCCTCGGCCTCGGCCTACGAGAACGTAGGCGGCGATCTCTGGGATGGCGTGACCGGGGTTAGCGCCGGATACTTCGGCTCGTCCCGATGGGGCTGGTAGCGCCAAGCTCCCGCCTCCCCTAGCCTTACGTCCTCGGAGGACTCATGCCATACACGACAATCAACAGCGGCGACTACATCGAAAGCTCATGGGCGAACGCGAACGTCCGCGATCAGGTTGTGACCCCGTTCTCGACCGCTGGCATCCGCAACTCGACAATCACTTCACCAGTGATCGGGATGCTCTCGACGCTGACTACGAACACGGTTACCGAGGGCTTGTACGAATACACGAGCGCCGGAACGTGGCGCCTTCCGTGGAACCTCCCGTGGGGCTACGTCGCCATCTCGGCCCTGCCCGGCTCGTTCTCCTTCAATAACACGTTGTCGTTCTCGACCTCGACGTTCACCTTCCCCGCGATCAACAACCGCAACTATCTCGTGAGCTTCGGCGGCGAGTTCAACAACGGTGCGTCGGTGACCGGAGTCACGGACACGGCCACGATCCACACGAGCGCATCAACCGCAGGCTCTCCCGTTCCAGTCAGCTACGCCGGAATCCGAGCGTCGTTCTATAACGCCTCCGCACAGGAGACGCGCTCTACGTCGTTCGTCTTCACCTCGACCTCGACCGCGACCCAGACATGGAAGTTCGGCGCGGTCTCGAATGCCAGCGCGACGAATCAGACCTTCATCCCACAGCTGCTCATCATTCAAGACATCGGGCCGCAAGGCGCTCCGGCGTGATCGCGGCGCTCGACCTCATCCCCGACGCGTGGCAGACGGGGCCGCTCAACGAGGTCATCATGCTCGGCGCCGTAATCGCTGCGCTCGGAGTCATCACGAAGATGATCGTGCTGCCGGTCGTGCGGTGGGCGCGCGCTCTCGCCATCGGAATCGAGACCGCCGTCTCGAGGCTCGGCGAGATCCCCGAACACGAGGACAGGCTTGCCACCATCGAGGGCCAACTCGACGGCATCGCCGAGGCGCTCAAGCCGACAAACGGCGACCGCCGTTCGATCTCGGATCGGCTCGACACCGTGAAGCAGCAGACCCTCGCGAACTCCACCGATCTCGCTGACCTCAAGACCAACCTCAACCGCATTGGAGTCCTGCCATGACCGACTACACCCGCTCTCTGGTCCGCACCGCCGTCCCGCTGATCGTCGGTGCCGTCGTGGGCTGGCTCACCTCGCACGGCATCAAGGTCGACGAGGCAACGATCCTCCCCGCCGTCGACTCGCTCGTGGCCGCGCTCTACTACGCAACCGTTCGTGGTCTCGAGTCGCGCTGGCCGTCGCTGGGCTGGCTGCTCGGCGCCCCGGGCGCTCCGTCCTACGGAACCACAACGCCTGCCCCGAGTGCGCCGACCTTCGTGGCCGAGCCATCGTCGAGTGAGATCCCCGCGGCCATGATGCCGACCGACGCGCCCTGACCCGGGGCCGCGATCCCAAGGGGCGCAAGGCCTTGAAATAAATCTGCGGGAATCTCCCCTTATGACTTGACAGGGGGGAGAGAGTTGGACGTATACTGTCTACATGACCTCAACCACCGCCACCCGCTCACTCGGCGCAAACGCCGGAACGCAGTCCGTCAAGACCATCGCTATCTCCGGTGACTGCACAGTTACGGCCACGACGACCATCTCGCACCCGAACCACGCGAGCGGCTGGAAGTCGTCCTCCGCGACTTGCTACACCTGCACCTGCGGCAAGCAGACCTCGACCGTGTTCGGTTTCCGCAAGGCAACCGTGGCCGAGCACGGTAGCTGGATCACCGAGGCAGCGCGCCTCGAACTCGTCGCCAAGATGAACGCCGCCCTCGGCCTCTGACCACCACCAACCACCAACCACTACGAAAGAAGAACCACCATGAACCAGCTACCCGACACCCTGTTCCGTACCCGCCTCGCCTACAGCGACGGCGCCCCGGTCGACCGCGACCTGCGCGACCTCTGCCTCTTGGATCTCGACGTCGTGTTCGAGAACGCGGTCATGAGCGGAGATCACAACGCTCGGGCCGTCATCCGATGCGTCGTGAACGAGGAGATGCCGGTGCGCCTCCCGTCAGGTCGCTCGGGCGCCATCGCCTACATCCAAGAGATGCTCGGCGACTGCGCCGACGAGATCGACGCCGAGGAGACCTACCGCCTGCTCTGCTCATACGGTCATGTCATCTACGTCGAGGGCAGCGACTACCTCGCTGTGACCCGCGAAGACTTCGAGCCGATCGAGGAAGAGGCCCTCGCCGCCGCCGACGAGATCAAGGCGACACGATGATCGCCACCGACCACGACTGGCGCGCCCTTGACGCCGACTACGTCTCTTGCGCCCGTTGCTCGGCAGCGCCCGGGTCGACGGCAGCGTCGCTCCCCTGTGGCCTGCCGATCGACCCTGAGGACCTCGACCGACTCGACGCTCTCACCGATGCCCTCGCCCGAGCCGTCGATCGGCTCCGGGTTGCGCTGTATCATCCACCCTCCGGGTTCTGACCCGGATCAACCACCACCAGAAAGCGAGAGCCACATGGCCTTCGACCTCAAGGATTACGTCACCGTCCCCGAACGCGTGGCCGAGTTCTACCGTCAACATCCCGACGGACGGATTGTCTCCGAAGCGCCCAAGGTCATCGACCTCGGGAGCCAGACCTTCATCGCCGTCACCACCTCGGTCTACCGCTCACCAGAGGATGACCTCCCTTGCGTCGCCTCGGCATGGGAGCCGTTCCCGGGCAAGACCCAGTTCACGAAGGAGAGCGAGATGATGAACGCCGAGACCTCGGCAATCGGTCGGGCGCTCGCTGCCGCTGGCATCCTCGCCTCGAGATCACTCGCCTCGGCGAACGAGGTCGCCGCTCGTCAGCCCGACAGTAAGCCACGCAGCGCCGGACAGGCCCCTAAATCGCTCCCTAAGGACCTTGCGCCCGAGAAGGTGGTGTCTGATCTAGTTGCTCGTCTTGGGGCGCTACGGGACGACATCCGCAAGCAGGCGAAGCAGGCGTTCGTCGAGGCGCTCGGTCCGCCGAGCGAACTCCAGCAGAATCAGATCGTCGAGGCGCTCGATCTCGTCGCCGAGTGGGAGATGGCGTGAGGCGCGTCCTCGCCATCGAGATTGAGGCACGAGACTACGCCGACGTCATTGACCTCTCCGAGCGGCTCGGCATCGAGCGCCATAGGATCGTCGCCCAGATCCTCACCGACTGGCTCGACGCGAACGTGGGAGGCCGGGTGCCAATGGCAACCCGGCCTCCTCATCGGTCGCGCCACCACCACGAGAACGCGACTCAGCCGGAGCCTATCGCAGAGGTGACGCCATGAGCAGGCTGCTCCTCGACGAGACCGTCATCCTGATCCAGCCCGCCCTCGTCCGCGAACTCGGCTCGATGATCGACGCCGCGATCCTCCAGCAGTTGCACTACTGGATGGGTCGCGCCAAGGCCGAGCACGCCGGTCGTCGATGGGTCTACAAGACCCTCGATGAGTGGGCCGACGAGATCGGCGTCAGCCCGAAACAGGCGAAGACCGCGGTCGCCCGTCTCGAGGCCGAGGGGATCGTCGAGTCGTGCCAGCCCGAAGGCTCGAACCGCCGCAAGTGGTACCGGATTGAGTACGGCCACGAGATGTTCCGGACAGACCGAGAGGGCCGGTCCATCGTCCCCACAGGGCCGCTCGACGATCCCCCGAGGGACGTTCCATCGGCCTTACAGGGACCTTCTAAGAGAACAGAGATTACGACAGAGATTACGACAGTAGAAAGAACGTCCGAACTCTCCGAGTCCGAACGGCTCGCGAACCTCCTCGCCGATCTCATCGCTTCGAATGGCTCACGCCGACCGACCGTCACCCGCACATGGATCACCGCCATCGACCGGATGCTGCGGCTCGACGGACGCACCGAGGACGAGGTTGAGGCAGCGATGCGCTGGGCGCAGGCTGACAACTTCTGGGCCTCGAACATCCTCAGCCCGGACAAACTCCGCAAGCACTTCGACCGGATGCGGCTACAGGCAGGACGCTCGAGGTCTCGACCGCTCTCCGGCGTGGCCGATTATCTCGCCGCCATCGACTAGACTCCCCCCCAACCAACCACCACGAAAGCAGACCATGAACCTCAGAACCATCGCCCTATCCGCTACACTCGCCCTCGCCGTCAGCGGCTGCGCTGCGGCCCCGGTCGCGAAGACCGCGGGGAGTACGAGCACGACGAGCGCCGCGAGTTCACGCGACCTCCAGATCGACGCACTAGTGCTGACCATCCAGCGCCGCGTACCCGGGACTACGAGAGCATCAGCGATCGACCTCGCCCAGACCGCGTGCAACGCGATCGACGAGGCAGGCTCGATCACCGAGTTCATCACTCAGGTCGCCACAGACCCGAAGATCGACCTCAAGATGTCCGGCGATATGGCCTACATCGTCGGCGTCGCCGTCCCGACGTACTGCCCCGAGTACGCCGCTGAGATGGATCGGATCGCAGGGGAATGAGCGAGCGTCGACTACACCCCGCATGGACGGCGCACACCTGCCGCCCGCAGTCCGCCGAGCACCGTGTCTGGACCTGCACGACCTGCGGCGAGACCGTCATGGACTCGGCGATGACTTCATGCCCGGGGCCGAAGTCGTGACCCGTCACGAGGCCGCCCAGATCATCGCCGCACTCGCATCAGCGTTCCCCGCCTTCCCCCCCGCCCGTGAGACCGTGGCCGTGTACGTCGAGGCCCTCTCGGATCTTGACTACGCCGACACCGTCGCCGCGACTCACGATCTCATCCGCCTCGAGGACCGCTTCCCCTCGGTCGCAGCGATCCGCCGACGGGTCGGCCACCGGACCGGTCTGCTCGCACCTACAGCGGCGCAGGCGTGGGACGAGGTCAACCGTCAGGCCTCCGACGGCGGGCGCTCACGCGTCCCGTCATGGACCCATCCGGCGGTCGCCGAAACTGTTCGCGCCGTGGGCTGGTTCTCGCTCTGCTCGTCGACGAACCCGGAGACGATGCGCGCCCAGTTCCTGCGGCTCTACGACGACACCCGCCGACGCCACGACGACGACCTGATGGTGACCACCGGCGCTCTCGCACCGCGTCAGGAGTTGACCGCGTGAAGCGCTCACCGATGCCGAAGCGCACGACCGGCCTCCGCCACCGATCTAGCAAGACCGCGAAGCTCTACGTCGCCCGCCGCCTGTTCGTCGCTGAGACCCTCGAGGCCCGACCGGTATGCGAGGCGCACTGGGACGCGAAGTGCCAGATCCGCAGCGTCGACGTCCACGAGATCCTCCCCCGGTCACAGGGAGGACTCATCGTCGGCGATGAGCCGGAGAACTACCTCGCCGTCTGCCGTTCATGCCATGACCAGATCGAGACCAACCCAGAGGAAGCGCACAGGCGCGGCTTCCGCCGATGGTCGTGGGAACGATGATCCTTTACGCCGGTCCTCAAGGTCTTGCATGTACGGTCATCGACGTCTCGGTGTTCGGCGAGCAACCGGGTCACCGGGTGATCGACCACCGATGCGACTGGTGCCGAGCACGCGACCTAAGCGCAGAGGTCAGGCGATGATCTCGTTCGCCCTCGAGTATCCGGTCCGCCCGTGGACCACGAACGCCGAGCGCTCGGGCAACCGATGGGAGCGGGCCAAGCTGACGAAGGAGTGGCGCACCGCCTTCGCCCTTCTCGCCGCCGAGATGCGCCCGCCCGCTCTCGCGTGGTGCGACGTCGAGGTCGAGCTATGGCACGCGACCCGGCGAAGCGTGCAGGACACCGGAGCCTGCCACCCGGCAGTCAAGGCCGCAGTCGATGGGATCGTCGACGCTGGCGTCCTGCTCGACGACACGCCCGACATCGTCCGCTCCATCAAGTTCTACGCGCCGAAGATCGGACGCGACTCCGTCATCCTCATCGTCACAGGGGAGCCACGATGACCGACACCTTGCGCGCGATCTCATGGCTCGCCATGACGCAACTGATCTTCAACGAGGATCAGATCGAGGACCTGATCTACCAGACCACTGGCGAGACCGGCGACGTTCGCGCCGCCGTGGCCGAGGCCGAGCGTCTCGGCTACTGCTCCCCGATGGAGACCATCGGCGGACCTCGCCATCAGTTCGGCGCACACCCCTCGCGAGCGTGGCGCTCTCGCCTATGGATTGACACCCCCCACGATTAGGATGAGAACCATGAACGAAGAACAGACAGCCAAGAGGCGCGGCCGAGCGCCGCAGGTGGTCACCGACCCGACCACGATCGCCCTCCTCCACGAGGTCGGCGATCTCACCCGCCGCATCCACGCCGCCCAGAGCGAGGTCACATCGTCAGCCAAGGCGCGACGAGTCAAGCTTCACGCCCTGCGCGAGCAAGGCGTGACCCTTCGAGTCATCGCCGAGAGCACCGGACTCAACGCGAACTCGATCTACAAGGACCTCGTGAAGTGATCGACATACGGGACGGGCTACTCGTCCTCGAGGTCGCCTACGACGAGCGACTGGTGGCCGAGGTGCGCGAGATACGGGGCCGACGATGGGACTCGACAGCGAAGGTCTGGACCTTCCCGACGACAGCCATCCGCCCACTGCGCGCCCTCGCCGCGGCTCACTCCATTGAGACCACCGAGGAAGTCGACGCTCTCCCCGACCTCGACCCGATCGAGCGCCCGCTCATCGGGATCGCCGCCGGGCGGTACGTCCTGCGCTTCGCCTACGACGCCGACCTTGTCGCTCGGGTCCGAGAGATCAATGGCGCCCGATGGGATGCCCGAGGTCGAGCATGGACGGTCCCGCTCGACGCCGAGACCGAGGTCGCTCGGTTCATCGTCGACACCGACTCGGTCATCGAGGCCTCCGCCGACGGACATCTCGACGAGGCGCGTGACGCTCTCGCTGCGATCGACGCTTCGATGTCCGCCGACGCCGCCATCAGTATCCCCGG
>Ga0114958_10002665_pt1 | contig 13247 bp, 17 predicted proteins | sample C_130208_EF_Meta_FD_89577 | JGI IMG/M metagenome (GOLD analysis project Ga0114958, IMG submission 89577) | Freshwater microbial communities from Lake Croche, Canada to study carbon cycling - C_130208_EF_MetaG | ecosystem: Environmental > Aquatic > Freshwater > Lake | place: Lake Croche, Canada... | reverse complement strand
TTTTTGTAACAAAAAAAAAGGGAATATAATGAAATAAAATGATGCTAGAAATTAAGATTATTTTATTGGCAGGATTCAACGCAATAAGAGATTTTCCAGCTCCACTTGCAGAATTTAAGAAAAAGAATATTTTTAAATAAAAAATATAATCCAAATGATACTAAACTGTGTAATATAAAACTAGAATTATTTATTGAAAATAATAAGAGTGTTTCTAAACTAAAAATATACAATAAAATATTAAAAATAGATATGTTTTTATATTTTGCAAGTAAAATTATAGCTAATAATTTAATTAATAAAATAATATTAAAATCAGATGTTTCCCAATTATAACCATTAATAGGTTTAAAAGATGATTGAAATTTATTGATTGGAATTGATATATTAATTATATTTTTAAAAAAAATATGATAATATATACACAATATATATACAAATACAAAAATTGACATTAATTTAATATTAATCATATAATATTAAATTAGAAATAAAATTTTTATCATAAAATAACTATATAGCATTATCTTCTTCGTCAGAATCTTCTAAAATTTTATCATCATTTTTAACTGTTGATAAAACTAATAATACATGACCTAAATTAGCTACTTGATATTTAATAATTAATGGAAAATTATTTTTCAAGTATAATTCAATATTATTACACATATTTTGACATTTTGAAAATAATGATAAATTTTTAAGATCATAAGTACCTTTTACTATTATATCTTCATCATTTTCTACATTTTTATTAATACTTAACCCTTCGGTTTTATCCGTTAAAATTGTTTCTTGTGATGCAAATTCACCATTACATGAAAAAATTAATGTATTTGGAAACTCTTTAGTATCCACAAATTTAATATTAATTTTATCTGCAATTGAACTGGCATCTCGAATAATTTTATGAAATCGATCTGATGGAATAATAATTTTAAATGGAAATTGTGTTGTTGGTAAATGAATACCATCATCTTCTAATTCTAATAATTTTAATTTATAATATGTGATAATACCTTGATCTCCGTTTTCAAATTTAAGACCTAAATAATTTTTATCATCTTCCTCTAAAATTAATGACAAATTATCATTATTAGTAGATGTTTTTATTAATTTATTAAATGAATTCATATTTACACCAATTCTAATATCACTAGCTCCATTTGGTGGATTAATATAAAATTTGTCAAATGATCTTGCCGGAATTTTTACTTTGATTAATACTGCCGTATATGGATTATACGCAACAATTGATAAACCACCAGAATCTTCATTTGTATCATTTTGTTTAATAAATTTAATATTAATATCTTTTAATGCATCCTTTAATGCCTCAATTATTAATTTAAATGAAGAAGTTTGACATGTTGTAACTTCTAAAATCATATGTTCATTCTCTTTGAGAATTTCAGATTTTATATTTTCATCAACTGTCTCTTTTTCTTTCATATTTATATATTTTAATTATAAAACTTTAAATATATAAATATCAATTTTTTTATAAATTATATATATATAGATGAAATCATATACATTAGTTAATCCATATATTGAAGGATCTATGAGAACCAAATTTAAAGCAGGTTCCTCTCTTGAAGCTGCAAAACTTGCTTATGAAGAATTATCACAATATTTTTCAAATAATGTTCCTAGATTTCTTTTTTCACTTAAAAAAACTGGTAGTGATAGTGATAATGATTTTTATCATTTTCAAGTATTAGAAAAAATAAATAATTCTGATAAATTAAGATATACTATTAAAGCTTACAATAAAGCTGATAATATTGACAAATTTAAAATTGCATTAAAAAAAACATCTGATAATTTACAAGGTGGTGGAGCGACTAATGCTGATACTGATACTGATGCTGATGCTGATACTGATGCTAATACTGATGCTAATACTGATGCTAAAAATGTTTTAGTTGGTGGAAAATATAAAAAATATAGAAAATATAAATACGATGATGATGATTCATCTTCATCATCTTCATCAAGTGATTCTGATTATTACTATTATTATAAACCAGTTAATCGCATTAGACCTATTAATTATTGGTCATATTATCCATATTTATATCCTACAACCAGAGTCTATATACCTACATTTATTCCATCAATAATGCCATATGTTAATATTTCAATAAATTAAAATTATTTATTAAATGTATTATAAATTCTTTCAATATAATCTAAATTAATTCCATATTCAGTATTAAAAAATACAAAATTTACAAATTTTGCACTTAAATATCTATCATCTGTATTTAAAATATCAAGTGGGCAATTAATGTCTAAATGAGATTTTACAACATCAAGATATATATTATAAATTTTATCTCTAAAATCAATAATTTTTAATTCTACATTAAAAATATTAATCATATTCAATATTTCATTTTTAATTCCTTGCAAATTATGCAAATTATTTTCATAATATGTAATTATGTCTAATTCATTATAAATAATAATGTTTTCTTGCTCAAGATCTTCATCATAATCACTGTCATTATTGGTATTTTGATTTGTAATTTGATTCATATTTTGATTTATATATTTATATTTATTTAAATATATAAATTTTATGATCTAAATAGAATTATCATATAAAAATTTGTAAAAAGCATTTTTTATGTTAGCATTTATTAATGGTTCATTGCTGTATTCAGTATTAATATTATATTTTATACAATGATCAACTAATTCTCTAAATAAAATATCTGAATTGTATCTTTTAGTATTATCTTTAATACATATTATTTTTTCATCAGGAAATGTATATTTTTGTATTTCATTTATTTTATAATTATCAACATGTTCTAAGATAATTTTATTCATTTTTAATTCATTTTTAGTATAATATAATTCATAATTATTACACAATGATTTATATGGATTTGATTGATAAGATCCTAATGAAGTATTAGTATTTTTTTTATCTAACCACAAAAATAATTTATTAGTATGCATTAATCTAATTAATTTACCTGTTTTTAAATATCATTATTTTTATTAAATTTATTTTTTTTCTTTTCTGTTTTTTCTTTTTTTTCTTTTTTTAAAGAAACTTTTTCTGTTATAGGTCTACTATTAATAATTTTTTGGGTTATTTCATATGCTTGTACCGAATCTTTTAAAATTTCTGTTAAAGAATTCATTATTAATTCCTCTTTTAAAGCACCTTTTGATTGATAAACATTTTTTTTTATAACACTGTCTTTTGTTTTAATAACCTCTTTTTTTGTATTTGTCATAAATTCTAATATATATGTTTCATATTGATTTTTTTCTAATTTTAAATCTTTGGCTTCTTCACTTAATACTTTTATTTTTTCATCTAAACTAAGCCAATTAACTATTAATTCTTTCAACTCATTAACATCGTATTTTTCATTAGCATTGTCTTCTTTATCATCTGATTCTTGATTAATTCTATCATCATTATTATTATCATCAAAATCTTCTGAATTATTATACATATAAATATATTAAATAATTTATTTTATAATTTATAAACTATTTCAGTTTTAATAAAAATAAGTAACTATTAATTTTATTATATATAAAATTAATAATTTTAATATTTTAACATAATGGTTTGATATTATTATCTGGTTCGTAAGTAGAATTATTCCATGGTGTTAATATTTTAGCATAATGGTTTGATATTATTATCTGGTTCGTAAGTAGAATTATTCCATGGTGATAATATTTTAGCATAATGGTTTGATATTATTATCTGGTTCGTAAGTAGAATTATTCCATGGTGATACACTGAATTTAGGATTTGCAATAGTTCCTCTAATATCATATGCAGGATTTTTACGTGTTTGTCCAATTGTATTAACACCAACTTTAAATAAAGCATCTGCTAATAAATTAGCATCATCTACTTTAATACCAACTGATGGATTTTCAAACCAATCTTCACTCATTTTAGGTAATAAATCACTTGATGTCATATTTGGTTTTTGTACTGGTGCTTGAGATGTATATTTAGATAATGATTTATCTAATACATTTACACCTAAATTAAAACCTTGTCCATAATCAGATGCAAAATTTGTAGGTTCACTCATAGAAGCAACATTACCTGAAGAACCAGTAAGATTAGTATTATAAAATGATTGTAATGATGATTTATAATCATCAGAATCAGTACTTGGTTTAGGAGTTGGGGTTGCTACTGAACTAACTAGATTATTAACAATTGTATTTTGTTGGATTGCTGGAGCAGATTGTTGCATTACTGGGGGAGCTTGTTGCATTACTGGGGGAGCTTGTTGCATTGCTGGAGGAACATATTGTGTTGATGGTAAGATTGGCATTGGTGAACTTGATTGAAATGGAGTAGTCAAATTTTGAAAACCTTCGTGTTTATATAATTTAGAATAGTCTTGATTACTATTTAAATTAACAATTAAAAATATAACAACGCCTATAGCTATAAGTAAAACTAAATTATTATCGATCATAATTATATAGTTTATTTAGATAAAAAATATAATTTATAATCATTTTTATTAAAATTTAATAAAAATAATATGTTATTAAAATATATATATTATGGCATATAATCTATTTAATTTATATAATAAAAATAAATTATCATTTAATGATATGCTACTTAATAAATTGTTAAATCCAGAATTATTATTTGAAAAAAATGATAATGGTAAAACTATTTTACATCATTTAACTGCTAATAATGATTCTGAATGCATTGACAAAATTATTTCTTTTGTTAGTACTATTAGTGAATCTAAAAAAAAAAAATTATTAGATGAACAAGATGATGATGGTAATACCGCTTTTCATATTGCTGTACAAAAAAATTTATTTAATATTGCTGCATTTTTAGATAAAGCTGGTGCTAGTAAAAATATTGTAAACAATAATAATGAAATTATTGAAACTAGTGATACTTCTGATATCAATTGTCAAGATAATGCTAAAATTAATAATGTAGTAGAACAAATTATTAAATCCCGCAACGATGACTTAATGAATACTGAAAGAATGCCAAATACTTTAGATGATGTTTCTGATGATGTGTCTGGTTATGCACCTGATAAAAAAAATGTTATATTAATTTTGCAACATTCTGAAATGCCTGAATCATTAGATAATGTTTCATTAGACGATACTGTACAATATTTAAAAATAAAAAAAAATAAAACAGATTACTCAAAACAATACGAAGATACATTTGATATGCCAGATACATTAAATATACTATCAGATGATGAATGTATTCAAGAGAACTCAAAAACATTAAATTATGAAAGAGAAATTACTAAAAAATCAAAGTTATCGATCAGTAATGATACTGAAATGCCAGAAACCTTAGATACTGATACTGAAATTAAACCAAAAAAAGAAGAATCATATATGACTAGTTTATTTAATCGTCTTTTTTCTATGAATGAAAAAAAATCAAATATACAAGATGGTGGCAATAACAATGTTGAAAACACATCTGAATTTGTTAATTTACTTTCTAATAAATTATATAATAATTATTCACCAGACAATTTAGATTCTATAACAATATCTTCTTTTAATGTATTACAAGAAGGAGGGGCAAAAAAAACTAAATCTGTTAAAAAAACTAAATCTGTTAAAAAATCTAAATCTGTTAAAAAATCTAAATCTAGTAAAAAATCTAAATATAATGTTTCAAGAGAAATAAATGAAGCAGAAGAAATTCATTTAAATGTAATTAAAAAAATTCAAGATTTAGGATTTAGTGAAAGTGATGCAAAATTAATCAAAGCTGGATTATATGCATACACAAAAGAAAAACATCCAGAATTAAATAATTTAAATAGAGCAAAGAAAATGCAAGAATACACCGATCAAAAACACATAGCAGAAATTGATATCAATAGTATTAAAGAAGCTATTCAAAATAGAAAAAAATAAATAAAATTATTTCTTGAAATTTAATGGTTTTATAGTAAATTGTTTTGTATTAGTTTGTTTAGTATTAGTTTGTTTAGTATTAGTTTGTTTATTTTTTTCATTTTATCGTTTAGATGCATTTGCTGCTGCTAACATATAACCTGCTGCTTTTTGTGTTAATTCAGCTGATGTTTTTGTCATCTTATTATTATTATACTTTTTATTATAATATACTTATTATTTATTAGTTATTAATAAATAATATTAATTTCATTAAATAATTTCATTAAATAATTTCATTAAATAATTTCATTAATTTGTTTTAATATATATAAAATACCACATGATGATTTATTAAACCAAATTGAATCTAAACAAATACTAATATTATAATTATCTTTGAATTTCATACTATAAATATTTGAATTAGATTCAATAATATATTTATTTTTTGTTTCTTTAATACGTGTCTTTATCAAAGATGGATAATTATTTCTTTTTTTAATACTAGATATAAATTTAAAATCTTTATATTTAATATCATTTTTTATTAAAGTATAAACATCTTTTTCAATTGTTAAAAATAACTCTGATATTTCTTCACTTACTTCAAAATTAATATTTGTTACTCCAAAAAATTTTTCAATTCCAAAAGGACAGAAAATATTATTAATGTCTATAATTATATTTTCTCTTTTAGAATCACATATTTTAAATAATTTATAACATTTGTCATTTATTTTAACCAAGTCTAAATTTTCTAAATTTAAAATCATATAATATAATTATTATTATTATTTTAATTCATTTATAAATTCAACCAATCGTTCTTTATTTCTTGGACCATTATACGTTATTTCATTATTGTCATAGTATATAATTATTGTTGGAAAACCTCCTATCTTATTATATATTTCTGGCATTTTTTCTAACTCTTTGCTTTCAACTACAGAATATATAACTTCATTATTATTTGATTCCATTAATTCCTTAAAATAAGGCAATACATGGTGACAATGAGTACACCATGTTGCATAATATAAAACTACTGTCTTTAATTTTTTTTTTTTAATAATTTCTTGTTTGAATTCTATTTGTGATTCTTGTTTTAATTCTTGTTTTAATTCTTGTTTTAATTCTTGTCTAGGTTGAACAATAATAGAATCAATTATTTGTTTATTAATTAATTCAATATCATTTGATTGAGTATAATTTTGAATTATTTTTTTATAACAACTTGAATTATAAAAATAAAATCCAACAGATGCTATAATTAAAATAATTAAAATAATATTTAAATTCATATTATCAATTGATAAATTCATATAATATAAAAAAATATAATAATTATTATATTTTTTATTTTAATGTGGGAAAATTTAAAAAAACAAATTGTTGATAAAATGATTGTAGAGATTAAAAGTAAAAATAATTGGGATTTTATTGATGAATTATGTATTAGCCCATTCTTAAATAAAATCAATAATCACCTAAATAAATATTTAATATTATTCTTAACTATAAATATACTAATTATGATATTAGTAATTATTAATATATTAATTACACTATATTCAAAAAAATAAATGATATTAAATAATATATGAAAAATATTTATAGTTTTTTAATCTTTATTATTGGTTTATATTTATATATATATAATAATAATAATTTAAAAACAAATTCACTTACGTCTAAATTTTTAATTTTTTTAGGTATTTCTAGTTTAAATGTTATAAATGAAATATTTAATGGTATAAAAAATAAAGAAAAAATTAATTCAATAAAAATAATTAAAAATAGTTTTTATATTGCATTAATTGGTATGACTGCTTATATTATTTTTTTTGATTTGCTTTTATTAAATAATATTTTTATTAATAATTACATACAATCAGAAAATATAAAAATTATGTTAATGTCAATATTTATCTGTGTTATAATTTTTATCTATAAAAATATTCATAAAAAATATCTTTAGTTATTATCTTTCAAAATATTTTTCTAATATTTATTTATACTAATGAAAAATTTTTTTTTAAAATATCTATTATTATTTTTAATACTTGGTATAATATACAATTTAATACCTAAAAATATTATTAATACTAATATTATTACAAGTAATATTTACTTATTTTTTGCTTTAGGTTTATTAATATTTTTAATTTTTAATAATAATATTTTACCGATCTTATCTGAATATTATACTGATATAAACAAATATGATGAATTAGAAGATTTTGAAACATCAGTTGCATCAACATCAGTTGCATCAACATCAGTTGCATCCACACCAGTTGCATCCACATCAGTTGCATCAACATCAGTTGCATCAACACCAGTTGCATCAACACCTATTCTATTAACACCAGTTGCATCAACACCAGTTGCATCAACACCAGTTGCATCAACACCAGTTGCATCAATACCAGTTGCATCAACACCAGTTGCATCAACACCTATTCTATCAACACCAGTTGCATCAACACCAGTTGCATCAACTGTATTAAATTGTAATACTAATACAATTTTAACAGATGCAGAAATAGTATATTATGTAAATTTATTTAACACGAATTTAAATAATACACAACAAATGTATGCAATAAATAATAATTTAAGAAGTATTTTAGCATTAGATATTTGCCGAGGTACATTATTATTAAAATTATTAAATTTAGTAAAAATTAATCCAATAATGAGTGTAAAAGTTGCAAATACAGTTCCATTTAAATTAATTGATATAATTAATGCAATGGATTCTGCTGATTTTAATAATTTAATAATTGATGGTTCATCAAAAACAATTGAATTAGATCTTATTAGAGATTTACAAAGCAAAATATCAATGTTAGAACAACAAATAAATACTAATATTGGGTCTAATAAAGCAGTTCCACAAGCAATTCAAGAATTATTAGCAAAAGGTAAATATATTGATGATAAAGGTGTAATTCAAAATTTATTATATGGTGATATGAAATATAATACATTAAATCCAGAACAAATGGAACCTTTGGGATCTAATAATGCTAGTTTTAGTAATAAATGGGATAATGCATTTACTATTTTAAATACAGATAAATGGAAACCACCTACTAGTAAAGTACCAGTTTGTAAACAAGAAACTAAATGTCCAGTGTGTCCAACATTAACATCTGGTTATCCATTAAGTGTATATGATTTTGATAAATCAAGATATATAATGGGTCCTGATAATATTTCAGTGGATTATATTAAACAATTAAATAATCCAATTAAATCATAATTAACAGATTATTAAAAAAAGATAATTTTCTCACTAAATTTATCTTTTTTTATATTATAAATGAAAAAAATAAATACAGATAAATATATTAATAATATAAATCCTAGTATAGATTCTAGTATACATGCTAATACAGATGCTAATATAGATACTAAAATATATACTAAAATAGATACCGATATAGATGCTAGTACAGATGTTAGTATAGATGTTAGTACAGATTCTAGTACAGATTCTAGAACAGATACTAATTCTGAATCCAAAATGTTATCTATAAAAAATAAAATAGTAGAACATTTTAATGATCCTTTAAACATAGTTGGAACTATTAAAGATGCAGTTTCTGGGCCATTTGATGAAGTAAAAGAATTTTTTTTGAAAATTCCAAAATTGTTTAAACCAATTTTAGATATATTAGATAGTATTAAGAATTTTTTTAAAAATTTTATTGCAGGATTTGATTTTTCAGATTTTAATAAAATGGCAGCAGCAATTGCTACTATTATAATACCATTTTTTGGACAACTTTACGCTAGAATTAATTATTTAGATGGATCGCTCGATTTACCATTTTTATTTCTTTTTGCAACTCCACCATTATCGATTGTTCCTGCGATTGCAATATTATTTAAAGTTATTAAAAAAGGAAAAGGTGGAAAACCATATGACACTAGTATATTATTACCAGTTTTTGTAAATATATTTTGTGAAACTTTTCTGTCTATATTTTTAGATGGACTAAACTTAATATTTGTAAAATATTTTTTGATGTTAATATCTTTATTTGCAACATATTATATTAAAAGTCTATCTGAATGTGAAAATAAGCCTGCACCAATTTCGCATATATTAAGAAATGCATTAGTTACAAAAATTCTATTTACAGTGTTACCAATAGTATTACCATATGTACCAAAAATAGGTCTTATTTTTAAATTATTTCAAAAAATTCCATTCTTTGGAACTATTATTAATCAAATTTTAGCATTGTTTTTAATTTATATATTATTAAATATGATTAATTCATCAAATACAGATGATTTTTGTAAAGATTCTTCTGATAATTTTAAAATTAATATTGGATTAGCAATATTTAGTATAGGAATTGCATATTTTTCAACTAAACTAGATAATATTATTGCAAATGCAACTGCTAATGTGATATAATTGTATAAATGTATGTACTACAAAGTATTGCTAATGGAGAAAAATACCAATAGTTTTTTATAAAATAGTATGGATATGTAATTAATTTAAAATTATTTTCTTCATACATTTTTCCAACATATCCGCATTTATCATCGCTATTTCTTATTTTTTCAGCATTATCATATAAATGATTAGCAGATATATAATCAGTTTTTCCAAATAGTCTACATTCATTTTTATATGGAATAAAATATTTACAATTCTTACATAATTTATCAGGTGATCTTATAACACACGAATGTGCTGACATTATTAAAATAGATAATATTGAAGTCTTCATATATATTTTATCATTAATATATCTTTAAACAAATTAATTTAAATATTAATTTAATAAAAGTTAATATTTATCTATAATATTATAAATGGCAGAAATAGATTCAAATAAATATGTTACCGAACAAGAAATTGTTACAGAACAAGAACTTGTTACCAAACAAGAAATTGTTACAGAACAAGAACTTGTTACCAAACAAGAAAAAAAAGAAGAAACTATTGTTGATATTGCTTATAAAATATATAATAGCATTGATACTGTAAAAAAAAATATAAAAAAAATTAATCGTCTTGCAAAAAAATATAAAATTGAAGAAAAAATAATAGAAGAATTTGGATTGCTAGATGATGCTAAAAATGCAGTAACTGATCTTGGAAATAAAGCTAAAGATGGTTTAGAAGGTATGGGAAATGATTTAATTAATGAAGTTAAAAATGTAGTTAAAAAACCATTTGATGAAATTAAAAATTTTTTTGAAAGCATACCAAAATTAATTCAACCACTTTTAGACTTTATTGAAAATATTAAAGATTTTTTTAAAAAAATTATAGCAGCTTTTGATTTTTCTGATTTTAATAAAATAAAAGCAGTTATTGCAACTTTAGTTATTCCATTTATTGGTCAATTATATGCTAGATTATTTTATTTAGATGGTTCGTTACATTTACCATTTTTATTATTGTTTTCATTACCTCCATTATCTATTATACCAGCATTAGCAATTATGTTTAATCTTATTGAAAAAGCTAAAGGTGGTAAACCATGGGATGGTAGTATAATATTACCAATAGTATTGAATGCTTTATCTAATTTAATATTACCATATTTTTTAAATGGTTTTTATTTATTAATAGTACAATATGTTGTTGTTTTTGTATCATTAATAATTATTTACTATATTAAAGGAGAAAAAGAATGTAATAATAAATCTGCACCATTATTAAAAGTATTAAGAAATGCATTAATATCAAAAATTGCATTTTTTGTTTTACCATTTGCAATACCTTATATACCTTATATTGGTTTAATTTTTAAATTTGTAAGTATGATACCATATGCAGGTCAAATTATAATGGAAGGTGTGTCCTTATTAATTGTATATGTTTTACTAAATATGGTAAATGGATCTGATAATTCTTTTTGCCAAGATAATAATAAAAATATATATATGATTTTTATATTATTTATTATAAGTATAGTATTAACGTATGTTTCAACTATTATATAAATATTTTATATATATTATTTATTATTAATAATATATAATATATCTTTTTTCTATATATAATATATATAAAACATGGCTAATAAAAAAAAGAAATCTTCACGTAGTAAAACTGCAGCACTTGCATTAGCTGGAGTTGGTGCTGTTGGATTAGCAGCTGGTGCTGTTGGTTTAGCAGCTGGTGTTGGTAATAAAACTAGTAATGTTGTTAATGATGTATCTAATGTATCTAATATTAAATCAAATATTATGAATACTATTAATAATAGTAATGTAGAACAATATATTTACTCTAATATTATGTTAATTTTTCCATTTATAACATATTTAATTTTTAATTTTTTTAGAATTAATTTTTTTGAAGGTTATACAATTAAAATAATTGAACTTTTTTTTATGATTATAATGACAACAATTCCATATTATTTTAGTGGTTTATATATATGTAATGAAAATAGTTCAGTTGGAAGTACAATGCGTTCTCTTAAATTTTCACTTGTTAGTTTATTATTTTCAAATATTATAACGATACTTAATCCATGCAAAACATATATGACATTTGGACAAAGCAATATTATTTATATGCTTTCATTATTAATTATATTTAATTTAATTAATTACATGATTGAAAAAAATAATAGTCTTTGTGCTTTAGATAATAATAAAATGATTAATTTAATTTTAATAGTAATTCATATTATTTTAGCTATTTATAATAATTAAGGCTAAAAAACTTTTTTTTTTTTTAATATTAATATAATGTTTGATCTAACAAAAATAATTATTAAGGATTATATTATTATTTTTATCTTTATTGTTTTAGTGTTTTTTTTATATAAAAATTATACTTATTTGACAGAAATAAGTACATTAAAAAATAATTTAAAAGTATTAGAAAATAAATTATTACAATCAGAAAAATTAATTGAAAATATTAATGATACTAAATTTTTTGAAAAAAATAATATTATAAATATTAGTGACAATGATGTATTAGAATCACAAAGTGCTGAAAGTACTGATAGTACTGAAAGTGATAATTATGTTGATAATAAAACATTAGAAATTTTTAACAATTCAAATAATAATGAGATAAAAGAATTTACAAATATTCCACTAGATTTTAGTTCAATAATTAATAATATTTACGATAATACTAATTTTAATGATAATACTAATTTTAATGATAATACTAATTTTTGTGAAAATACTAATTTTTGTGAAAATACTAATTTTTGTGAAGATACTAATTTTAATGATAATAATTTTAATGATAATACTAATTTTTGTGAAAATACTAATTTTTGTGAAAATACTAATTTTTGTGAAAATACTAATTTTTGTGAAAATACTAATTT
>Ga0114958_10002663_pt1 | contig 13259 bp, 5 predicted proteins | sample C_130208_EF_Meta_FD_89577 | JGI IMG/M metagenome (GOLD analysis project Ga0114958, IMG submission 89577) | Freshwater microbial communities from Lake Croche, Canada to study carbon cycling - C_130208_EF_MetaG | ecosystem: Environmental > Aquatic > Freshwater > Lake | place: Lake Croche, Canada... | reverse complement strand
TGTTCCCGCTCCAAGCTCATCGCTCTCTGCTTCCAACTCCAAGCTCGAATCTCCTTTCTTCAAACTCACCCTCGATCCCGCCCGCGGCGCCATTGCCTCCCTCGTGGACAAGCGCACCGGGCGCGAGTGGGTGGATGCTACTGCTGAGCGCAGCCTCGGACAATACCTCAACGAACGATTCACCTACGAGCAGACCGTTAAATATTGCCGCGACTACCAGCAAGGTCGCTTTTGGAATAATCTCCATGACGGCTTGCACAAACGCGGCATGATCTCCGAAAAACAGGTTCCCTACCGCGCCGCCACCTCAGCCAAAGGCACGGTGGCCATCTCCGGTGACACCGCCACGCTCGAATGCCCTGCCGACCTTACCAATCACATGCCAGCCACGATCCTGCGTGTCACGTTGCCGCAGGATCAGCCCTACATAGAGCTCGAACTCACCATCAAGGACAAAGCCAAGGACAACTGGCCGGAAGCCGACTGGCTTTGCCTGCCGTTCAAGGTCGCCAACCCGCAGTTTCGCGTGTATCGCCAGCTCGGCTCGATAAACCCCGCCACCGACATTCTCACCGGTGCCAATCGCGACCTCTTCTCTGTCGGTCACGGCGTAACGATCACCGACGCCGACGGCTCCGGCATTGCTATCAGCCCCATTGACCACCCGCTGGTCTCTCTCGACCGCCCCGGTTGCTGGCAATTCTCCAAAGATGCCGCGACTTTCACGCCCAAGAAGCCGTTCGTTTACCTGAACCTCTACAACAACCAGTGGAACACCAACTTTCGCTATTGGTACCCCGGCACCTGGAGCTCACGCGTCCGTCTCTGGACCTTCGATGCCAAGACGCCGGCCGACGCCGTTATGGCCACCCCGGCACTCGAGGCCCGCAACCCGCTGCTTGCGGTCTCCGCAACGGGGAATGGCAAGATGCTCCCCGCCGAGCAAATCGGCATCAGCGTTTCTCGCAAAGGCACCATCGTCACCGCCTTCGGCCAGAACCCCGACGGCGCTGGCGTGCTCCTGCGCGTCTGGGAACGGGCGGGCACTTCCGGCGGAATCACCGTCACTCTTCCCGCTGGTGCGAAATTCGTAACTGCGACACCTGTCAACCTCCGCGGTGAGAAGACCGGCGAACCGTTGAAAATCACCGACGGCACGCTCACCTTCGACCTCAACCAGTACGCCCCCGCCAGCTTTGCGCTGAAATGATCCGATGATAAAAACAACAAGCTGCATCAAACCCTTTTGTCTGGCGCTGGCTCTCCTGGCCGCGCCCGTTATTTCATTCGCTGAAACAAACGGCTTGGTTGCCGCCTGGCACTTTGACGAGGGGATCGGACGCTCTACCACCGAGTCCGTCAGCGGAAAACAGGACCCGTTTGTGGGATACCTGATGTTTGATCAAGGGGTCCGCGGCAGCGGACTCAAGTTCGATGGATTCACTTCGCGCCTGGCCCGCCCGGCAAATGACTTGCCCAAGTTTGGTCCGGCGCTGACGGTCGAGGCATGGGTTGCACCGCAGGAGTATTCGTGGGCGTGGACGGGGATTGTGGATCACGACCAACACGCGCAGGCAGGATTCTACCTCGGCCTCAATCATCTCGGCCACGTGGGCTTCTATGCCTCCGTGGATGGGAGATGGCTGGGCTGCAATTCAAAGGAGCCTTTGGCGCTTCTCAAGTGGTCTCACGTTGCAGGCACGTTTGATCCCGCAAACGGTTTCAGACTTTATGTGAACGGCCAACTTGCCGGGACGAATGATGCCAAAGGAAATCTTAAGCCTGCCGAAGGGTTGGACATGCTCATCGGCATATCGCATCGGAAAGAATGCCCCGCGTTGACGGAGCGCGGCCCCAGCAAGACGTTTTTATCGAACATGGTTTTCGACGGGTTGATTGACGAAGTGCGCATCCATGACCGCGCCCTGACCTCTGATGAGATTAGAACTTCCTTCACGGAGAACTCACCGACCAATTCCCAGCCGCTGCAATATCGGCACATTCCCACCGGGCCGGATGGGGCAGGGCGGTTCGGCGCCTATTACACGCGTCTGAAATATTGCGACGAGTGGGATCGTCTGTGGCCCGTGGCGGATCATCCGGACATTGTGGTCCAGTTCGACGAGTCGCCGACCAAGCTGATTTTCTGGCGCGGCACCAGTTACATCCCGTATTGGGCGGCGGAGAACGGCGTGTGTGTGGCCGATCAAGGTCCCGAGAGTTGGAATGCGTGGGGTTGTTGCGAGGCGATGTCCGATAAGCAGTGCCGCTATTCCAGCGTTCGAATCATCGAGAATACACCGGCGCGGGCCGTGGTTCATTGGCGGACATCCAGTCCGGATATCCGTTACGAACTCAACAACGTTGACTCCGATACCGGTTGGGGCGAGTGGACGGATGAATATTTCTACACCTATCCCGACGGTGTCAGCGTGAGATACCAACTCGTGCACAGCAAAGCGGCGAACAGCATGGAATTCCAGCAGAGCCAGACGCTGAACCAGCCGGGCACGCGTCCGGAGGACAACTTGGAAACGGAAGCCATTACCGTTCTGAATATGAAAGGCGAGACGGGAAGTTGCATATGGGACAAACCCTACGGTCGCTGGAACAGGAAGCTGGAAAACGCCAACGTCCAGGTGATCAATCTCAAGGCCCGCAACCGGCATTACGTCATCGGCGAAGAGGGCTCCCGTTGGGTCCCGTTTTCTTTCGGCGCTCCGTCTTGGACGAAGTTTCCCTGCTGGAACCACTGGCCCGTGGGGCAGTTGCCCAATGACGGACGCGTCGCCGCTGCACCCGACCGGCCGAGCAGCTCCTGTCCCGGCACTTTGTATCCCGTTAAACACAAGCTGGATGACACCACGATGTTCGCCCGCAATCTTTACGGCATGACCGACCAACCGGTGACAACGCTGGTGACGCTGGCGCGTTCATGGAACTTTCCGGCTAAACTGAAAGCGGAGGGGATCGAGAGCTTGGATTACGACAAAAACCAGCGGGCCTATATGCTCGCGCTCAAGACATCGCATCCACCCGCCAAGGTGGAGTTGACGTTGGCGGGCAGCGAACAGTCGCCCGTCTTAAATCCCGCCTTCGTCATCAAGAACTGGGGCGAGTCGGATGTGAAGCTCACGTTGAACGGCAACAAGGTTTCACCGGGCAAGACCTTTCGGACCGGCCATGTGCCGACGCTGGAGGGAACGGATCTGGTGATCTGGATCAAATACGAAGCCACACAGCCAGTTACGATCGTTCTTGAAAATGAACATATCAGCACCTGATCCATCCTATAGCGGCATGCCTGTGGCACAAAATTGGTAAATCAACAGAAGAACAACCAAGTGAACCAAATCACCACTCTTGTCTTTACCGTCCTGCTGGTCATGCAGTCGTCACTTACTTCAGCGCAGACGCCAGAAACCAATGCGTCCACTCCGGCCATCATGCGGATCGTTTTCTTAGGCGACAGCATCACGGCAGGTATCGGTGTCAACGACGGGGCAAAGGAACGTTACGCCACGGTCGCAACTCGATTGTTGGCGGGCAAGTATGCTGGCATCACGGAGATCAACCTTGGGCAAAGCGGGCGTGCTCTTTGTCAGCAAGACTCTGGCTATTCAGAAGGCGTGCTGAAGCAAAATCCGGATGCGGTGGTCATTCAATGGGGCGCGAACGATCAATACTGGGGTTTCTCCGTTGCGGAATTCGCGGCGCGTTACGATGCGCTCGTTGCTGCGCTGCGTGCTGCGAAGCCGCAGATGCCGATTGTCGTCATGACGTTGATCGCCGACTTCCGCTGGGCGGACAACCAGGACGCGTGGATCGGTGAAGCGAACATCGCCTTGCAGGAAATTGCCGCCCGGTATCGCTGTCACCTGGCCGATACGCATCGTGCGCTCGATCATCAGAAGAAGTTCTATGCCGACTTGATTCACCCCAACGCCGCTGGGGCCGAGATGTTGGCAAAGACCATCGTCGCGGCCCTTAATGCCCCACCGCTGTCACCGGAAAACGCGGACGTCTCATTCGATCAAGGCATCGAGGTACGATTTCTCCGGAACGTCTTCATGCCCAAGCGGGAAGGCACCGAACCGCAGTGGGTTCATGTCACCGGCATCAATTCCAAGGGCATGAACATCGAGAGCAAGACCCCCATCGCCATCCGCACCGCACCGATCTATCCGGCGGGCACATATCAAATCACGATTCACGATAAATCCGGCGCGGTCGTGGACACTATCGCATCTGAGGTAGACTGGTCCAGAATGCAGCGTTTCACCTTCGATCCCAAAGGCCACGACGGCCCGTTCCGCATCGAAATCATGCCTATGACTTCTGCCCAAAGGTAATCCCCCCTCAATAACAACAGTATGAACAAACTCGCATCCCTTACTATCACTGCTTTGTTGCTAATACCGCTGACCGCATTGCAAGCTGCTGACGTCGCAAACCTGCGCTGCGAATACCTGAAAGACCCGCTTGGCATTGATGTCGCGAGCCCGCGCTTGAGCTGGATCATGCAGGACGGGGGTACCAAGGCACGGGGGCAGAAGCAGACGGCCTATCAAATCCTCGTTGCTTCAACACCGGAGCTGCTGGCCAAGGACCAGGGCGATCTTTGGGACAGCGGCAAGGTGGTGTCCGGGGATTCCCTGCAGGTTTCCTACCAAGGCAAGTCCCTCGCCACCGCGCAGACCTGTTTTTGGAAAGTTCGCGTCTGGGATCAAAAAAGCCGGGGGGGGCTGTGGAGCGACGTCTCGTCGTGGACGATGGGGGTCATGTCGCCGGGCGATTGGCAAGCCAAGTGGATCGGGGCGCCGGATGCGGCGGTCAGCCTAGGCAAGGCCCGGGGTTATCATGCGGCGCAAAGCGCGCGGTCCGACGACCCAAAATGGGTGCAGATTGATCTGGGGCGATCGCAGCCGCTGGCCTCGATCCGCCTGCACTCCCTGCGGCACGCGGACAAGGATGGATTCGGATTCCCGGAGCGCTTCAAGATCGAGGCGGCTAACGATCCGGACTTTAAGGAGTCCACGCTCATCGCCGACCAGACCGCGTCGGACTTTCCCAACCCGGGACTCAAACCGGTGGTGTTCGAGGCCAAAGGCGGCACGGCACGGTATGTCCGTGTGACGGTCACCAAGCTCGGCAAATTTACCTCGATGCACTGCTTCGCCCTCAGCGAACTGGAGGTGGTCGCCGACGGACGGAACGTGGCGAAGGACGCGCCAGTCACAGCACTGGATAGCGTCGAGAACTGGGGCTGGGGCAAGGCGGCGCTCACCGACGGCGTAATCGACGCGGACAAGGCCCCGCCCAAGGCATATCCCACACCCAACGCAAATTCCACGGTGGTGGTGCGGCGCGAATTCACTGTGAAGCCGGGATTGCGCCGGGCGCTCGTGAATGTCTGCGGCCTCGGCGAATACGAGATGACGCTGAACGCCGCCAAGGTCGGCGAGGACCTGTTCCCCTCGGGTTGGACCCAATACAACAAGACCTGCCTGTATGACACCCATGACATCACCACGATGCTGCGCACCGGCGCCAACGAGCTCGCGCTGCTGCTCGGTAACGGCAGGTATAACGTCATGGGTGGCGCCGGACGCTACTGTCAAGCCCGTGGCTCGTTCGGCCCCCTCAAGGCCATTGCGCAGGTGCGGCTCGAATACACTGACGGCACGACCGAGATTATCGGCACGGACGAGCGCTGGCAGGTCAGCGATGGCCCCATCACGTTCTCCTGCACCTACGGCGGCGAGGATTACGACGCGCGCTGGAATCCGAAGTGGGAACCGGCGAAGATCATGGCGGGACCCCGTGGTGAGTTGAAAGGGCTTTCCTGCGCCGCGCCGCCGATCCGTACGTTCGATGTATTGAAGTCGGTCAAGCTCACGAAGAACGTGTTCGACCTCGGCCAGAACGCGTCGTTGATGCCGCGTCTTACCGTGAAAGGCCCGGCCGGCGCCTCGGTAAAGATCACACCCTCCGAGTTGATCAAACCCTCCGGTGAACTCAACGACGATATGTGCCACGAGCAGGCCTACTGGCGCTACACCCTCGCCGGCACGGGCACGGAGACGTATTTCCCGAAATTCTTTTACCGCGGCGCGCGTTACCTGAAAGTCGAGTGTACCGGCGGCGCGGAACTTGTCGCGATCGAAGGCGTGGTGGTGCATTCGTCGGCCGAGCCGGTTGGCGAGTTCAGTTGCTCGAATGAACTCTTCAACCGCATCCGCACACTCGTTCGCTGGGCGCAACGCTCCAACATGATGAGCGTGCTCACCGATTGCCCGCATCGGGAAAAGCTCGGCTGGCTGGAGGAGTACCATCTCAACGGGCCGTCGCTGCGCTACGGATTCGATCTGGCCACGCTGTACACCAAGGCGATGAACGACATGGCGGATTCGCAGTTGGAGAACGGGCTCGTGCCGAACATCGCACCGGAATACATGAAATGTACAGGTGCATTCCGCGACTCGGCTGAATGGGGCAGTTCCAGCGTACTGGTGCCTTGGCAACAGTACGAGTTTGCCGGCGATATCACGTTGTTGCGCCGTTACTACGCCATGATGCAACGTTATGTTGCCTACCTTGGGAGCCAGGCGAAAAATCACATCGTCGAACACGGGTTGGGCGACTGGTATGACATCGGTCCAAATGGTCCGGGATACTCACAAAACACCCCGATAGGATTAACCGCGACGGCAATCTACTATGAAGACGTGACCGTAATGGCCCACGTCGCGAAACTCCTCGGTCGCGACGATGATGCGCACCGGTACGACGAACTGGCTGGGAAAATCCGCCTGGCTTTCAAGGTCAAATTTCCCGAACTTCCGGCCTCGCAGACTGGCCGGGCGATGCCGTTAGTCGTCGGACTGGTCGAGCCGGCGCAGCGCCAAGCCGTGCTCGACGCTTTGGTTAGTGACCTGCAGCAAAAGGGCTTGACCTCCGGTGAGGTCGGCTACACGTATCTGCTGCGCGCCCTGGCCGAAGGCGGCAGGTCGGATGTCATCTTCGCAATGAACAACCAGTCCGATAAACCCGGATACGGTTACCAACTTCGGCTCGGCAAGACCAGCCTGACCGAGGCATGGAACGGCGGTTCGTCGCAGAACCATTTCATGTTGGGCCAAATCATGGAGTGGTTCTATCACGACCTTGCTGGGATCCAACCCGCGCAGCCCGGCTTCAAACAAATCACCATCAAGCCCGCCATTGTCGGTGATCTCACTTGGGTGAAGTGCCATCACGACTCGCCCTACGGCCGCATCGTCAGCAATTGGACGCGCGAGGGTAATAAACTTTCAATGGATGTGACGATCCCCCCGAACACCACGGCCACGGTTTATGTCCCGGCCAAGGATGGCGCCGGCGTGACCGAGTCCGGCATACCCACCATGAAAGCGAAAGGCGTGAAATTCCTGCGTATTGAAAACAATGCGGTGGTTTATGCGGCAGGTTCCGGAACCTATCAATTCCAGTCTACGCTCACGGAAACCATCAAGTGAACCATCAAAGACAAACGAGCATGTTTAAGAAAATACGAATGGCTCTTATTCCGTGTGTGCTTTGCAGCTATGTCTTGGCCGCGGGTGATATGGAAAAGAATTTTGTCAATCCCCCGGACTCCGCGCGGCCCGGGGTGTATTGGTATTTCTTGAACGGCAATCTCAATGGCAAGGAGATGACCGCCGACTTGGAAGCCATGAAGGCGGCGGGGCTCGGCAATCTGGTATTTCTTGAAGTGGACATTGGTCCTCCGGCTGGTCCGGTGGCGTTCATGAGTCCCAAGTGGCAGGAACTTTTCGTCCAATCCGTCCGCGACGCAGAACGTCTGGGTATCGACATCAGCCTCGGGATCGGGCCGGGCTGGTGTGGCAGCGGCGGACCTTGGGTCAAACCCGAGCAAGCCATGCAGCACCTCGTCTTCAGTTCGGTCGAGATCAAAGGGCCGCAGCGTTATGCGGCGGTTCTTCCCATGCCAAAACAACGTTCGACTGGTTGGCACACGCTGGCCAGCCCGTTTTACGAGGATGTGGCGGTCTTGGCCTTCCCTAGTCGCAAACCGATTATTACCGACATCGACGAGAAGGCGCTTTTCTACAGAGATCCGTATTCCATAAGGCACGCAATAAAGCAGCCAGTCAAACCCTATCTGCCGACCTCGGCAAGCTATGAGGAGCCGGGGCCGATGGGCATCATCCAGCCGGATCAAATCATGGATCTTACGAAGCAGCTGAAGCCCGACGGAACCCTTGATTGGAATGTGCCGGACGGGGAATGGATGATTGTCCGCATGGGACGTAGAGTCACAGGTGCGAGCAGCCGTCCCGCGCCATCCACCGCAATCGGCTTGGAATCCGACAAGTTTGACGCGAAGGCGTTGAAGGATCATCTCGCCCACTTCGTCGGAATTCTACTGGAAAAGACCAGTCCGCGTGCGAAAGAGCACGGCTTGACCACCCTGCACATGGATAGCTGGGAATCCGGCGCTCAGAACTGGACGCCGACATTGCTGGACGAGTTTAAGAAGAGACGCGGCTATGATGCCCGTCCGTGGCTTCTTGCTTACACGGGACGGGCTGTCCAAAGTCTTGAACAGTCGGAACGATTCCTCTGGGACCTTCGTTTGACAGCTCAAGAACTGGTGCTGGAGAATCATGCTGGAGCCGTGAAGAGGTATGGGCACAAAAACGGGCTCTCGCTTTCGATCGAACCCTACGACATGAACCCTGCCGGCGACCTCGATCTGGGCGCGGTGGCGGATGTGCCGATGGCGGAGTTCTGGAATAGCGGCGGCGTGGACTCGGCCTACAGCGTTTTCGAGGCGAGTTCCATTGGCCATGTGATGGGGAAATTGATCGTATCCGCCGAATCGTTCACCTCCGGAGGGGGGCTGGATGCTTATCCATGGTCGTTGAAGAATCAGGGCGACTGGGCGTTTTGCCTGGGCATCAACCGTTTTGTGTTCCACACCTTCGCGCACCAGGCGCTGGGTGACGACTACAAGCCCGGCATGGCCTTTGGGCCGTATGGCGTGCATTGGCACCGCAATCAGACTTGGTGGCCCATGGTGTCTGCTTATCACCGCTACATTACCCGCTGCTCGGAACTTCTCCGTCAGGGGGTCACGGTTTCCGATGTGCTGTATCTCACTCCCGAAGGAGCGCCCCAGATCTTCCTGCCACCGGACAGTGCCGTGGATGGAGCCGGGAGCAAATTGCCGGACAAGAAGGGTTATGGTTTCGACGGATGCTCCCCGAATATTCTCATGGCCAGGGCTAAAGTGAAGGACGGGCTGATTACTTTCCCGGAAGGAAGTTCTTACCGTTTGATGGTTCTGCCGCAGGTTGAAACGATGACCCCGGAGCTGCTTGCAAATATACGGGATTTAGTGAAAGCCGGGGCTACGATTGTTGGCTCACCGCCAGTCAAATCACCCAGCCTTTTGGGATATTCTGCCTGCGACACCAAAGTCCAAGCGCTAGCCAAAGACCTCTGGGGGAGCATGGACGTGCCGCAGACGGCGACGAAACGCAGTTATGGCAAAGGCGTTATCTACTGGGGCGGCAAAGTGTCGGGTACCCCTCCGCTCTATCCATCTTATGATCTAACGGCTGCTTTGTTGAAGGAAATGGGCGTGAAGGAAGATTTCACCGCAACAGGTCCCGTGCGCTACGGCCACAGGCGCGCCAAGGATAGAGATATTTATTTCGTGGCAAACCGGTCCGGTAATCCTATCAAGACGGACTGCCGTTTCCGAGTCAGCCAAGGTAGCGCGAAACTCTGGGATCCCGTGACCGGTGAACAGCGACCGTTGTTGCAATTCGAGCGGGCCGATGGTTTGACGGTCATTCCCATGGAGTTCGGTGCTTTTCAGAGTTTCTTTGTCGTGTTCGATAGGAAGGGCGAAGCGACCGCATGGAAAACGGAAAAGAACTTTTCGGAATTGAAGCCGATCCGGGAACTTTCCGGTGCATGGGAAATTGCGTTTGACCCGAAGTGGGGCGGACCGGAAAAAATCACATTTGAAACCTTGCAGGATTGGACGTCCCGACCGGAAATAGGGATCAAATATTATTCCGGCATCGCCACCTATCGGAAAACCATCAACTTGGCCGCGACTCCGAAAGGTAAAACGTATTTGGATTTGGGAGTTGTCCACGACATGGCGCGGGTCAGGCTGAACGGGCAGGATCTTGGAGTTGTGTGGTGTGCGCCGTGGCATGTGGATGTCACCGGAGCCATCAAGGCTGGCGACAACCAGCTTGAAATCGAAGTGGTCAACCGCTGGGCGAACCGGCTCATCGGCGACAAGCAGCCGGCCGATGCCAACGTGCGCAACGTGGAGTGCCCGCCCGGCTTCCTAGACGGGCAATCGTTCAAGGCGGGCCGCTACACCTTCAGCACGCGTGATCCCTACAAGCAGCAGTCGCCGCTGGATCCGTCCGGCCTGATCGGGCCGGTGACGTTAAGGGCTTTGCAGTAAGTATCAAATAAGGAAACTCCATGTTTACATCTCGAATCAACGCAATTGCAGCCGCGGGACTAATCTCAATCGTTCTTGGGGTTCTTCCCGTGGCTCAGGTTAAAGCGGCAGACGTCGCGCCAGTCATCACCGGGTCGGACTGGACCCAGTACGCAACGGCCGGCGGCGCAGAGGTCAATGGGACTCAATTCACGGTCTCCTTTCCTGGGCTCCCTGCCGGCAAATACACCGTGGTGGTTGAGGCGTCTGAAATATACTTCGCACAGGCGGGCCAACGGGTGATGGATGTTTCGTGTGGACCGTCTGTCGTCGCCAAAGGTTGGGATGTGTTTCAGGAGGCCGGCGGCAAGAACAAGCGTGTTGCGAAGAGTGTCTCCGTCCAACATGCCGCTGACGATATCGGCGGCCCGCTTGGCGTGACCTTCCGTGCTTCGGTGAACAAAGCCAAATTCACGGTCATCCGCATCAAGGCGGCCGATGGGAAACAAGTGGCGGTGGCGGAGGCGGTAAATTTCAAGCAGACGCCGAATAATTTCGGGAGCCAGGTGCCGGCGGTTTCCGGGCCTGAAATCTGGAGAGACACGACGCAAAGCCCTGAGGCGCGCACTGCGGATCTTCTCAAGCGCCTGTCGCTGCGTGAGAAGGTCAGTCAGCTTGTGTGTGGCGCGGTGGCCATCAAGCGCCTTGGCATCCCTGAGTATAACTGGGAGACCGAGGCCCTGCACGGCGTCGCGATGCAAGACAAGGTGACGGTGTTTCCGCAACCCATCGGCAATGCGGCGTCGTTCGACGACGAGCTTTGGCAGCAAGCCAGTGATGTAATCAGCACCGAGGGACGAGCCATATTTAACGAAACGTTCCGCAAACAGGCCGGGACCACGGTCTTCCAAGGCATCAGCTACTCCGCGCCCAACATCAACATCTTCCGCGACCCGCGCTGGGGCCGGGGCCATGAAACGTACGGTGAAGACCCGTATCTGACGGCGCGGATGGGCGTGGCGTTTGTGAAAGGGCTTCAGGGCGATGACCCTCACTTCATTAAAACGGTGGCGACGCCCAAGCACTACGCCGTGCATAGCGGTCCCGAGACCCTTCGGCATGTGTTCGACGCGAACGCTTCCGATCAGGACCTTTGGGAGACCTATCTGCCGGCGTTTGAGGCCTGCATTGTCGAAGGCAAGGCGTGGTCCATCATGGGCGCGTACAACCGGTTTCGGGGCGAATCCTGCTCCTCGAGCCAGCTCCTACTGAACGACATCCTGCGCGAGAAATGGGGATTCAAGGGCTATGTGATCTCCGATATGGATTCCGTCAGCGACATCTGGGCGACCCACAAGCTCGAGAAGAACGCCGCAGCAGCCTCGGCGCGGGCGATCAAGAACGGTATGGACCTGTGCATGGGAGGCATGTCGATGGGTGCAGGCACGTTCATGGCGTTGACGGAGGCCGTCCAGATTGGGCTTTGCGCGGAGGCGGACGTGGACCGCGCTCTGGCGCGTTCCTTGAATGTCCGTTTCCGGCTCGGATTGCTCGATCCGCCTGAAAAGGTGCCCTATGCGCAGATCCCGTTGTCGGCCTGCGACACTCCGGAGCATGACGCGCTGGCCTTGGAGTGCGCCCGTGAATCCATGGTGCTGCTGAAGAACCCCGATAACCTCCTGCCACTTGCCAAGAAAGGAACGGTTGCCGTGATCGGCCCAAACGCCGACTGTGAATTCACCCGGGGATGGATGGGCTCGGGGCAATCCACGCAGTATGGAAACTATAGCGGCGCTGCCAGTCATCCCATCAATGTCCTTGATGGCATCCGCAAGAAGCTGGACGGCGCCGGCAAGGTTCTTTACGCCAAAGGCTGCACCCTCACTCGCCGGGATGCGAAAATGAACGCTGAGGCGCTGGCCGCGGCTGAACAGGCCGACACCGTCATCATGGTCATGGGGATGAGTGCATCCGATCTCGCTAATCGAGAACCGGAAGCGAGTGAGAAGGAAGGTTCCAATAAAACCGGTTTCGCACTGCCCGCAGCGCAGGCCGACTTGATCCGCGAGATCGCCAAGACCGGCAAACCCATCGTCCTGGTGCTGATGAACGGCTCGTGCCTCAGCATCAACTGGGAAGCCGAGAATCTGCCGGCCATCCTGGAAGCATGGTATCCCGGACAGCGCGGCGATGCCGTGGCAGATGTCCTGTTTGGCGACTACAACCCGGCCGGCCGCCTGCCCGTCACGTTTTATAAAACGGCGGCGGATATTTCCGACATGACGAACTACGATATGCAAGTCGGCAATGGCCGCACCTACCGCTATTTTAACGGCCAACCCCTGTTTCCGTTCGGATACGGACTGTCCTATACCACCTTCGATTATTCAGGTATGAAGGTTGCGGGTTCGGGTGCCGATAGCCGGAAAGTTTCCGTTGCCGTGAAAAATACGGGCGCGTGCGCGGGTGACGAGGTGGTGCAGCTTTACCTTCGCCGGACCGATGCGCCGGCCAATGCCGGGCTGCCGCTGCGTGCGTTACGCGGGTTCAAGCGGGTGAAACTTGCGCCCGGTGAGACGAAAATTGTCGTCTTTACGCTCACCCCTTTTCAGTTTGCTTTTGTTGACAAGAACGGTGAGCGCCGTGTGGAAGGGGAATACGAGATCGCAGTCGGCAGCTCGCAGACGGCGGCACAAGCCGCGACGGTGAGGTTTGAAACGCCAATTCTGGCCCCTTTGTATGACCATGTCGCACCGGTAGTGAAAACGGAATGACTAATCTG
>Ga0114958_10002660_pt1 | contig 13273 bp, 14 predicted proteins | sample C_130208_EF_Meta_FD_89577 | JGI IMG/M metagenome (GOLD analysis project Ga0114958, IMG submission 89577) | Freshwater microbial communities from Lake Croche, Canada to study carbon cycling - C_130208_EF_MetaG | ecosystem: Environmental > Aquatic > Freshwater > Lake | place: Lake Croche, Canada... | reverse complement strand
CTTTTGGGCAAGATCACCAAAGGCAGTTTGTCGATCTTGGTGGCGTACCGCACGCCAGGCGGGCCAAACGATCGCGCACAACAACAACGCAAACAACAACACAGGCCACCAAGCGGGCGGGTTCCATTCAGCAATTTTTTTACTACGAAGCACGGGATCAATCTTCATATACTGCAAGGTATTACGGACCATTTGCGTGGGTTTTGCGTTACCTACCCATTGCTGAAACGCCCCACCTGATTTGGGAAACAAGCCAAACATCCAAGGGGCATCCTCTTGCAGTATTTGTGTCATCTGCCCAATGACCTGTTCTTTTTCAGGGCCATCGGGCAAATCTCGCATTTTTTCAAATAAGGCGTCGTAAGTCGGATTGACGTAGTTCGAGGCATTTTCGCCGCCCTTCTCAGCCTTGATGTTTGGGCCATACAACAAAAACAAAAAGTTTTCGGCATCGGGGTAATCGGCAACCCAACCCCACATATACATTTGCGCCACACCGCGCGCCATCTTTTCTTGAAAGCGGTTGTAATCAGTCGAGCGCACGTCAAACTGCACACCCAAGAGCGCGAACTGACGCCGCATCCAGTCAAGCGTGGGGCTTGAGCCCCCCACACCCGCGGCTGAATCAAAGTGCAGTACTAAGGGCTCACCTGTTCGTGCATCACGCCCATTTGGGTAGCCCGCTTCAGCCAACAACACACGTGCCTGCTCGAGCGATTTACGCACGGGTTTGCCGTCTTTGACGTCGTACACCACACGATTAATGCCTTCGGCCCCTGCTTGGTACCCTAAGATCCCAGGCGGTATCGGCCCCTGGGCAACCTGCGCCTGATCATTTTGAAAAATTGCGACGTATTCTTCCCAGTTAAACGCGATGCTTAAGGCTTGACGCAGTTTTCGATTACGCACCTGTTGCTCAGGCGTGTCGCCCAGGCCCACGACGGGGTCTTTCCAGTTAAAACCAAAATATTGCATTTGCGCTTCAACGGTGGTGGGTAATTGGATACCGTGCTCGGCATAAAGTGTTGCTTTTTCGGCTGAGTCGCCCGCGGCCACTAACATTGCCACCCCCGCATCGCCGCGATCCACTTGCGGGATGTCGTAATAGCCCTGCATGAACTTACCCTGCAAGGGGATACTTTCTTTTTCAATATTGAAAACAATCTTGTCGATAAAGGGTGTGCGCTTGCCGCAATCCGCAAGCAGCCCTGCCGCCTGATCTTGCGCCTCGCCCTCGCAAGGATAAGGCTCACCACGGAAATTAGGATTGCGCACCAACACATGGCGACGATTTTGCAGCGATTCAGCCAGCATATAGGGCCCGGTGCCCACAGGCCAATAGTTCAAAGACAGATTACGCTGCGCCATACCAGGTTGGCTATAAAAGCGATCTGCTTCCCAAGGGATTGGGGCCACGAAGGTCATTGCCAGCCAATACTTAAATTGCGGGTACAAGCCTTTGACGCGGATTCGCAAGGTGTGCTCGTCAAGCGCCTCAACGCCCGAGAAACCAGACTCACGCAGATCAAGCCACGGGAGATCGCGGGCGCCTGGCGGCAGGTCTTTGCGTAGAGCGGTATCAATTTCGCGCAGGCGTTTACCGTAGGCTTGTAGCCCGACGATATGGTCAGCGAGCGTTGAAAAAATGGGTGAGGCAACGCGTGGGCTGGCGAGCCGACGAATCGCGTAAACATAATCAAACGCCGTGAGTTCACGTGTTCCCGTTTGCTTGAAATCACTGATCACAAACTTATCTGTCAGGACTTGACCGTCAAGCGGCCAATAACTGAAGCGACCATCGGGTTGCCGGGCAAAAACGGGGTGTGGTTGATACAAAATGCCAGGACGCAACTTGATGTCGTAAATACTTTCAGCAACATCTTTTGCCAAAGATTTGTTGGGCAAGGTCTGACCCGCCTGATCGACCAAACTCGGTTCAGAGACCGCGACCGCCGTACGCGGCGTCAAAACATAGGGGCGTTTAAGATAATGATAGCCATACAAAGGCTCGTAAATGTTGTAGGTGTAAGGCGTTTCGTCCGTTGAGTAGGATTTAGCTGGATCCAAAAACTTAGGCGAACGTTGCGTAAACGCGGTGTACAACACGTTTTGATTTTCAGCGCCCGAGACATAAGGGCTGTTAATGGGTGACTCTAGGCCTTGCGGGCCGCAGGCCGTTAGCGTGCCCATTGACAACACAGCCGCAAACTTAAGCAATAGAGACGTGATTGGCATCACTTGAGCAAAGCCCGTTGTTGTTTGTACTGTTAGCATTTTTGCTTTTGCCAGCAATCAAAGCGCCACACCCACGGTGCGATCGCATTGGGTTCTGCCCATAGCCCTAACTTTGCCTGCTTAGCCTTTTTTTCAAGTTCAGGCAGTGCGTGATCGCGCAAATATTTGCCGCCCCCTTGTTGATTGGCCCAGGCCATCCCAAATTGAACTTGCAGACGATTTGCGGTGGTGTCACCCACGGGTACATCACAGACTTCACGCCCATAGCGATCTTTTTCAAAGCAAATTAGGGTCAACGTTTTACCTGCCACTTGTTCGGCAAGGTGTTTGCGTGAGGCCTCGCCGAAGGGTTGGCCTGGGCGGGCACTACCATGCGCGGTTTCGGGTGCGTCAATACTTGCCAGCCTGATCCTGTGCGTTTGCTGGTCAACCAAAATATTGATGGTGTCGCCGTCAGAGACCTGAATAATTTTGCCCGTCAGCGTAAATTGACCCGACGCCTGAGCTGTGCGAAACAGGCTGGCATCAATCTGTGGGCCCCCAACATTTTGCAACGCCAAAGTGAACAAGAGGGTCAACAGAGTCGAAATTACGAGGCGAAAGATCATTGAAGTTTGCAAAAAAATGTATAAAAATACGGCCATCCAGACTTTATTTGAATCAATTCAGTTAGTTAGGCGAACCCTTCTGACCTTGTTGACCCAAAATTTTTGGGCGCAGCGCTAAACCGCAACGATTGACGTCAATAGTATAGGGCCTTGGTCTGGGGCAACCAACAAAACCTAAAGTGTGAAGCACTGTGGGGGAGTTTTCAATCCACCCGCGAGCCTCGGTTAATCTTTGCGTACGCTCAATCAGAGCAACAAAATCTGTCACAAACATGGGTGTGCGGCGTTTGTGTAAAAAACTCTTCGTCTCATGGGGCCGAGTCGTCAAATCAAAGGGTAGACTGTCGGCACCCTTCAAGATCTCAGTCACGTTGCCACTTTTTAAATGAAACTTAATTCAAACGAAAGCCCAAGCGCTTTATCACACAAACGACGCTGCCAAGCCGTAGTTTTTGTCGGAAACCTATTAACCGCGTTAGGTTGCTTGGGGATCATTTTGGGAGTTTTAGGTGTTTTTGATATGGAGCTCTTTTCACTTGGGCTCTCATCGGGGATTCGCATTATTGGAACGGTTGCAATTGCTGGTTGCCTTTTAAGCGCGATCGGCTACGGCATTCTTGACTACTCAAACAAGTAATTTACGACCACAGGAGAAATATATGTTTAAACGCTCTGACTATTTCATTATTACCGCCGTCATGCTTTCTTTTATCGTATCAGCCTATCTGTGGTTTGTCGTTAAAGACCAACAGCAAGCGATATTTACTGCGATTTGGATTCCGTCGATTTTTACGTTTGGCATTTACTTTAAATTGTGCGCTTTGATGGGGCAACGTAAATGAGCTCAGACATCTTGCTATATCCAGCGATTGTGATTTTTTCTATGTTGGTGATTGGCTTGGTTTTTACAGTCAAAGAGTTTTCTAAAATAGAAAAAGATTCAAAAAAGACTGAAAAAAAGGACGAATGAGTTTTAAATTGATACCCACGCAACATTGAATCTTAGAAAAAATGTTGAACCAAGGTTAATCGAATTTTAAAAACGATGAACCTGGTCAAAGCCACTTGGCTTTGCGAAACTGATAGTAAAGTGTGCCGCAAATTGCTGCCATCCCGCCGACCACGACCAGGTAGCCGTACTTCCATTTGAGTTCAGGCATGTACTCAAAGTTCATGCCGTAGATGCCGGCGATTGCCGTGGGCACAGCTAGAATCGCCGCCCAGGCGGCTAACCGCCGGGTTGTTTCGGTTTGCTTAGCTTGTTCGATCAGCATGCCCGCCTCAAATGCAAAGGTCAAACCATCGCCTAGGTTATCGAGTAATCGGTCAACCCTCGAAACCCGATCAGACAGCTCACCAAACTGCACCCGGGCTTGTGTATCAATCGGTGCCATCTCGATATGCGCCAAGCGCCGACACACTTCGCCAAGCGGTGAAATTGCATTATGCATCTTATGAAAATCGCGCCGTAATTGGTACAAGCGTCGAACTTTTAACTTTTCAAGCCCACGTAAGAGCATCGTTTGCTCCATCGGCTCAATCGTCTTTTCAAACATATCGTTAGCAAGGTTGTAGCGATCAATCAGTAAGTCAAGCAACTCGGCCGCCACAAAGTCACTGCCACGCGCCAGGCGATCGGGCATATTTTCAAGGCGACGACGAAGCTCAGTGTGGGGTGCCAGCGCACCACGCCGGATCGTCACTAAAAAATTAGACCCAATCAGCATCTGGGTCTCGCCAAAGGTCGGTAACCCATCTGAGGCCCTGACCTCAACGGTCATCGCGACCACCAGCACGACGCTGTCGTAATCCATCACTTTGGGCATTCGGTGCTTGGCTTGCAGATCATCAAGCACGTGCGGCACGAGCCCGAGCTGTGACGCCACGCGCACGAGCAAGGCATCATCGGGCTCTTTCAGGCCAAGCCACACCAATGCACCCGGCTCGGCGACAGCTTTACCCAGCTCTTCGATTTCAACTGCGCGCGAGTGACGACCATTAAAGTAGGCCCGCGAGGCAACGATCTCGGACCGAAGTGCTGGCGTCATCACCGTTGTGTCGTTTGCTGTTTCAGCGGGATCAGTCATGTTTTAGCTTGAAGCCTTGTTAATCTGATGAAACTGCCCAGGCCAGGCATACCGGCGGACAGGCGGACAGGCGTGATTTAATGGAGGCGACATCAGCATATCTCTCAGTGGATTTTACCTATGCATACTGAAACTCGCGAGTCGGCGGAAAAGCCCTCCGCCTTTGGGCACGCCCCGAGCGCAAAGCCCCTCTACGTGGGTTGTGCCACGGGCTTTTCGGGTGATCGTACAGATGGCGCTGGCCCCGTGGTCGATACCTTGATCGCACTTGGCGGTGGAGTCTTAAACTTCGAAACGCTCGCCGAGCGCACTCTGGCCTTGGCGCAGGTCGAAAAGCGTAAGAATCCAGCCTTAGGCTATGAGCCCTTGCTTGACGATCTGGTCGGGCCCGTGCTCAAACGCTGTCTCGAACACAAGATTCAAATTGTCAGTAATTTTGGCGCCGCCAATCCGCTGGCCTGCGCACAGCGAATTTTCGCGCTGGCACGCACGCAAGGGCTACGAACCCCGCGAATAGCCGTGGTTTTTGGTGACGATCTGACACAACCCGAACAATTAACGTACTTACTCAAGCGCCTGGGCAGCGATATCGACCCCAAGCGCGTAGTCAGCGCGAACGCTTACCTTGGTGCCGGTGAAATCGCTCAGGCCCTTAAAGAAGGTGCCGACATCGTTGTGACTGGGCGAGTCTCAGACCCCTCGCTGACCTTGGGGCCTGCGATCGCACACTTTGGCTGGTCGATGCAAGACTGGCATTTGATGGGCTGTGGCACGATCGCCGGTCACATGCTTGAGTGCGGCACCCAGGTGACGGGTGGTTATTACAGCGTACCCGGGCAAAAGTCAGTACCGGGTATGGATTGCCTTGGGTTTCCGATTGCAGAGATTCGGGCAGATGGCACGTTTTCGGTGTTTAAAGCGGCCAATACTGGCGGTCGCGTGGATGACCGCACGGGACGCGAACAGATTTTGTACGAGATGCATGACCCCGCGCGCTACCTGACACCCGATGTCGTCGCCGACATTAGCCAGGCAACCGTCACGCAAGAAGGTAAAGATCGAATTCTGGTGCAAGGTATGACCGGACACCAGCGCCCCGACGAACTCAAAGTGAATGTCTGCTACGACAATGGGTACTTCGCAGAGGCAGAGATCTCTTATGCCGGCTTTCAGGCCAAAGAGCGTGCTGCACTTGCAGGCGAGACCATCCGTCAGCGCATCGGCCACTTGTTACCCCTTCGTGTGGATCTCATTGGCGCCTTAAGTATTTTTGGTGACGATGCGGGTGAGCTGATGGCGCAAGGCCATGCGGGCGCGTCACGCGATGTGCGTCTGCGCGTTGCTGGTGTGCATCTACAAAAAGAGATCGCTGAAAAAATTCTTCGTGAAGTGACTGCTTTGTATTGTTGCGGACCTGCGGGAGGGGGTGGTGTTCGAACATCCTTAAGACCGCGCTTGGACACACTCTCATGCACGATCCCGCGCGCATCGGTGCCCTCTGGCTTTAGTTTTGTGCAGGAGCAAGTCGCATGAACACCAACACAGTTTCAAATACCGTTGAATTGCCGCTGTATCACCTCGCTCACGGACGTGCGGGCGACAAGGGTAATACCTCGAACATAAGCGTGATCGCCTGGGATTCTGACTGCTTTGCCTTGCTGGTCGAGCAACTCACCGAGGCGCGAGTCGCGCAATGGTTTAGCTATCGCCACCCAACAAACGTCACACGTCATGTGTTGCCCAAACTCGAAGCGATGAATTTTGTACTTGAAGGCGTACTGGATGGCGGTGTCAATGACGCACTTAATCTGGACACTCACGGCAAAGGGTTATCTTTTTGGATGCTGGATTTGCCGATCACTGTGCCAACCGCATTGGCGGCTCAGCTCGCAGTCAAAGAGTACAGCTGATGACATCAGAAAAGGTCAAAGTAGCCGACCCGTCTGAAATCAAGGTGGGTGACGCGGCAAGTGCCGCTCAAACCAATCGTGTCAGCCCCAAAAAACTACTACTTAGCAAGTGGACCGCGGTTCACCCTGAGCGCAAAGAGAAACATTTTTTAGTGACCAAGGTGTTTGAACCCGAAATCGTGGGTCAGGCCATTATCGAGATTGAGCTTGAAGCGGCTATGACAGGGCGCAAATTTTGCATGCCGTGGAGAGAACTAAAAAATCGCGACGACTGGCGGCAAGGTTGGTTGTAGGCTGACTCAACCCTACACCCGCTGGTTGGCGCTTTTTTTGAATACAAAGCGTAAAGCGAGACTGGCTGCATACAACACGACCATCGTTCCCAAGAAATCACCTACAAACATCGGCACTAAGCCTGCTATTGGGCTAGACATATGACCCGAAAAATAAAAGTAGATATTGTGCGGCACTGCGTTACACAAGGCACCAAAAACTGCGAAGACCACCAATTGTCTGGCTGTTAAGCCCGTTAAAGTCGCGGGCAAGCCGAGCCAACGGGTGCAAACCCAAAACGCCAAAAGTGGTCCTGTTGAGGATAAAAAGGCTAACACCAATGCTTCGGTTAACTCCGATGTCGAGTCTGTTTGATTCGTAAACAAGGCACCCGCAAACAGCCCAATCGCCCCAACCCAGTCGCAAGCCATCACTGCTAGCATGCGGATGGCCGCCGGCAAAAAAATCCAAGTGACAAAAACTGTCACCTCAAGAGACGAAAACGCCCATTTATTTAGACGAAACAGTAGCACCCACACCATCGCGACAGCGACTGCCGACGCGATCATGATGAGTATATTAGTTTGCGTTTTGGGAACGACGCCCGGCTGGGCGTCGTCTTGAGGATCAAACACCATCGCCGCTTACACCCCGTGCTGGGCTTTGTCTAGGGCCTGACCGAGCGCCGTGAAGTACTGCTTGGCAAGCGTTGTCGGCACCACGTATTTAACCCGGCTATCGGATTGATCAACGTCGAGATCGATCATTCCCTTTTTACGCAGCGTTTTCAGCCGACGATGCGCAGTCGTTGCTGAAATTTCGTGTGTCAGGCTCATCGCCTCAAGAACGGTAATCTTTTTTTCTCGATGCCAAACTGCGGCCAACATCGTGAGCAAACGCTCTTCAACTGGATCCATCACCGGGAATGTGGGAATTTCGCGGATTGCCTGCACTAAGTTCAAGAAACGAAGATAGGTGGCAGAGTATTTCGATTGATTAGCCATAACTGTCATAGTAAGGTCTTATTCGAATAATTGCTACCTGAAATACGTTTAGATTGAAAGCCGTTTAACATCACCATAAAAATAGCGATTGCAAGCGCTTAACGCTTACTCAAGCGACCCAGGAGACCCTTCATGAACATTCGCACACCGTTGAACCGTTTTTTTTCGCGCACGTTGCCTCGTCGGGCGCTGATTCTTGGGCTGGTCAGCGTCTTAGGACTCAGCCTCAGCAGCCCAAACAGCTACGCTCAGCCCTACCCGAACAAACCAATTAAGCTCATCATCCCGTTTAACGCGGGTGGTGCTTTGGATATCGTTGGCCGAATGCTCGCCAACGAGCTTTCAAAGCAGTTTAGTCAAACTGTGGTTGTAGAAAACAAAGCGGGCGCGGGCGGCAATATCGCCGCTTCGTTCGTTGCCAAGTCAGATCCGGATGGCTACACCCTTTTAATGGGCTCAACCGGCAACTCGGTCAACAAGGCTTTGTATGGCAATCTGAACTATGACCCTGATACCGATCTGACTCCAATTGGAATCGTCGGGCAAATGCCCAACGTCTTGCTTGCCCACAATTCAGTTGCGGCGACCTCAATCAAACAGTTGATCGAACTTTCAAAAACACACCCTGCCAGTTTAAATTTTGCTTCGGGCGGGTCTGGCACCTCTGAGCATTTAGCGGCTGCGCTCTTTAATCTGAAGGCCGGCACGACGATCCCACACATTCCTTACAAAGGTGGGGCACCCGCCACCAACGATCTGATGGCCGGTCAAGTGCAGCTCATGTTCACCAATCAGATCACAGCCATTTCGGCCTTGCAAAGCGGTAAAGTTAAAGTGCTGGGCTCAGCAAGTGCCGCGCGTAATAAAACCCTACCCGACGTACCAACATTTGCTGAACAAGGCATGACCGACTTTTTGGTGGCGGTGTGGTGGGGTGTCTTCGGCCCACGCAACCTGCCGCCCGAACTTGTCGATCGTTTAAACCAAGCGATCAACACTTCAGTCAAAACCCCTGAAATGACCGCAAAACTTGAGACCATGGGCGCTACCCCCATGTCACTGAGTGCGCCAGAATTCAAAGCCTTTTTTAAAACAGAATCGGCACGCTGGTCAGACGTCGTGCAATCTGCTCAAATAAAAGTTGAGTAACGGTGCCGCGTTATTTTGTTGCCTCGGTTTTATTAATGCACCGCAACTGCGATTCTTTATTCTTACCCAAAACAAAATCAAACATTGAGACTACCGTGAAAACAAAAACCACTCTTGGGCACACAGCCGTTCAGCACGCACTTTGTGCAGCTCTGCTCTTAGCCGGCAGCATGATGTTGTCAAAAGCGGTTGCACAAGACTATCCGAACAAACCCGTCACACTCGTCGTAAGCTACCCCCCCGGAGGCTCTAACGACCTCACTGCACGCGCGATCGCGCCAGCCTTGGGCGAAGCTCTTGGTGCCACAATTGTGATCGAGAACAAGCCCGGCGCAGCTGGCATGATCTCGGGCACTTATGTGTCGCGGGCCGCGCCCGATGGCTACATGATTTTGCTGGGTAGCCTGAGCCCAATTATTGTTTCGCCGCAGGCGGCTAAAACACCGCCCTTTAATACGCCAGTCGACTTTCGGGCCATCAACCGTGTGGGTTCAACACCACTGGGTATTGCGATGGGCCCGACTCTGCCAAACGTCAAAACCATCGCTGATCTGATTGCAGTCTCTAGAACCCGCGATGTAACCTTGTCGTCTGCTGGCACGGGTGGCGTGTCGCACCTGACGATTGAATTGTTGCAGGTTGCCTCAAAAGGCCGCTTGGTTCATGTCCCTTACAAGGGCGCAGGGCCTGCGGTCACTGATACCGTTGCGGGCCATGTCGACGGGATCGTGATGGATATTTCGCCATTGATGCCAATGATGGCCGATGGTCGCCTAAAAGGTATTGCAGTCACGAGCGCCGAACGTATGAGTTTTGTCCCCGACTTAGCGCCTGTTGGCGAATATTTACCCGGGTTTAGTGCGGTGAACTGGCTCGGGTTGTTTGTTCCGGTTAAAACACCAGAGCCGATTGTGGCAAAAATCAATACTGCTATCATCAAAACGATTGCTCGCACCGACGTCAGAACCAAACTTGAAGCGGCTGGCATTATGCCCTCAAGCATGGAGAACCCCGCCACGTTTCAAGCGTACGTGAATGAAGAGTACGCGCGCTGGGGCAAGATCTTGCAAGACGCTAAGATTGAAAAGCAGGATTGATAAGAACGTGCGGATGCGCCCTGCTCTGCCAGAGCTTATTGAGCTGCGGCACAACTAGGCGCGTTGACTCAACGCTTACCCACTAAGGCGTAGGCTTCGATTTCACCGAGACCTTTGCATTGCACCAAACCATTTTTTGAAAAAATATAATGATCTTGAAGTAGCTCTTGAGTCATCGCCGAGATCTGGATGGTACCTGGTGCTGCGGTTGACTCCATTCGACTCGCGGTATTGACGGTGCTGCCCCACAAGTCGTACGAAAACTTGGTAAAGCCAATAACTCCGGCCACTACCGGACCTGAGTTCAGCCCAACCCGCATCTTCAACTCTTTACCGCGTTCGCGATTAAAGGCGTTCAAATCTTCGAACATACCAAGCGCCATCTCGGCAGTAATCTCGGCATGATCGCCGCGCGGGATAGGGATACCGCCCGCCACCATATACGCATCGCCAATCGTCTTGATCTTTTCAACGCCCAGATCTTCTGCACGCCGATCAAAGCGCGTAAAAAGATCGTTCAACAAGCTTACAAGCTCTGCTGCGCGCAACCCACTCGACATAGCGGTGAAGCCCACCAAATCAGCGAATAATATCGTCACCTCAGGGTATGCTCCAGAGATGTTTTTTTCGCCTCGCTTTAGACGATCTGCAATAGGCTTAGGCAAAATATTGAGCATCAACTTTTCAGTCTTGAGCTGTTCAATCTCTAAAAGCTTTTTTTCGTCTTCAAGAATTTTTCGATTACTCTCGATCGCATCCTTTGCAGCCTTTAAGATCAAATGATTTTTCACACGCGCGAGGACCACCGGTGGGCTAATCGGTTTGGTGATGTAATCCACTGCGCCAAGCTCTAAACCTTTTGCCTCGTCTTCGATGTCTGTTTTTGCAGTCAAAAAAATCACCGGAATATCGCGTGTGACGCTGTCGGCTTTTAAACGGCCGATTACTTCGTAGCCATCCATATTGGGCATCATGACGTCAAGCAAAATCAACGCCGGCTTACTATCGCTTTGAGCGATCTTTAAGGCCTTTTCACCGCTATTGGCAATTTTTACTGTGTAAAACTCTTTAAATAAACCCGCGATCAAAGATAAGTTATCAGGCGTGTCATCAACCACCAAGATAATTGGTTTGGTTGCCACTTCGGCGGGGTTAGTCATGGGATTGGGGCTCACAGGCAATCGCTTGCCCGTTGTCACGCACCTGCGTGGCAGCTTGCGGCCAAGCGCTCAAAGAGTAGGCGGTTTGAAGGCGCTTGGTGAGCCCTAAAATCGCAAAGACACCGTTCTTTTTTGCAATTTTTATGATTAAAAATTAAGGCCGTTGCCGACGCTAGGACGTTAACAATAGACGCGCCAGCCACATTGCTCGTAGTCAGTGTATTGATGGCCCACCCACGGCAATGGCAAACATTTTTTACCCCTGTTGCGCAATTACAAAGCCATATAGAAAAAGGGTTACAGACCAAAATCTGTAACCCTTTGATAATGCTGGTGCGCCCGGCAGGATTCGAACCTACGACCCCCTGGTTCGTAGCCAGGTACTCTATCCATCTGAGCTACGGGCGCCTTTAAGACAAGAGCAAGAGTATAGCAGTTTTTTTAGCCCGAGATCCGGGGGATTTTGGCGGCCTTAATGGCTCGCCCCATCTCGATATAGCCTTTTTCTAGAATCTCGAGGTATTGCTTGGCAGAGAGCGAGGCCGGATCGACACCCATTTGCGTCATACGGTCGCTTAGCGCTGGGTCACTCATCGCTTTTAAGGTGGCATCTTCTAACACTTTAACGATTGCTGCAGGGGTGCCTTTAGGTACGGCTAAACCAAGCCAAGAATCGATTTCAATATCAAAGCCCTGCTCTTTAATTGTCTTGACGTCAGGCAGTTCAGGCCAGCGCATCGGACTGGCAGACGCTAGCATGCGCAGCTTCCCGGCTTTGACGTGCGGCATGATGTCGGGTGGGTTTTGCACAATCACCTGTACTTGCTTACTTAACAGCGCAGTCACTGCCTCGCCGCCTGACTTATACGAAATATGTTCAAACTGCGCGCCCGCCAGACGCGTTAACTCAAAGATTGCAAGGTTGTTTGGCGCAGAGGTTGTGCCAAAAAATAAACCCTTACCCTCTTTTGCAGCGGCAATGAGATCAGCGAGCGTATGGTACGGAGAATCGGCGTTGACTGCGATCCCATAGCGAAAGCGACCAAACCCCGCCACGAATTCAAAATCTTTCATGCTGTAGGTCAAGTCCATTAGATGCGGCATGATCGCAACAGTGGAGTACGTGACAACACCGACCTGATACCCATCAGGCTTTTGGCGCGCGATATAAGCAGGGGTTAACGTACCCAAGGCACCTGGCTTGTTTTGCACAACGATAGATTTACCTAAAATTTTTTCCATCGTTTGCGCGAGTGCGCGAGCGGCCACGTCGGTGGTGCCACCTGCACCGTAGTTGACAATCATGCTCACTTCATGCGCTGGAAAGTCTTGTGCGATGGCCGGCTTCGTTAGCACCGCAGCACCTAATAAAACGACCAAGCCGAACCCTAAACGACTGATGATATTTTTCATTTTTGTCTCCTGCTGTTTTAAGAAAATAGCGAGGCGTAATAAATATTGCACACCACGCCCAGACTTCACTTGTCACACTACAACCCAGTGTCTCATTGCCAACGTGACGCTCGCTGCAATCATGCGCAAACGACGACCCGCAGCAAAACGGTCACGACATAAAGAAGCCACCATTAATATCTATCGTCGCCCCGTTAATAAAGCCACTACTATCCGCACACAAAAAAGCAATTGACGCACCCACTTCATCAGCAGTGCCCAAACGTCTGACTGGAATTTGCTCGGCGTAGCGTTGGTTCACCTCTTCACCTGCCTGCATCGCCATCTCAGTCAGGAT
>Ga0114958_10002659_pt1 | contig 13278 bp, 11 predicted proteins | sample C_130208_EF_Meta_FD_89577 | JGI IMG/M metagenome (GOLD analysis project Ga0114958, IMG submission 89577) | Freshwater microbial communities from Lake Croche, Canada to study carbon cycling - C_130208_EF_MetaG | ecosystem: Environmental > Aquatic > Freshwater > Lake | place: Lake Croche, Canada... | reverse complement strand
TAACCTTCATAACCCCAGAAAATCTGTAAGATTTTCTCGGGGTTACTACGATTATTTCATGACCATTTATGGTCATGAAATAATTGAAGGCATGCCTAAAGCTACAAGAAAGGACACATGTGTAAATGGTCGCTCAAAGAGCGACCATCCACTGGTTAGCCCCCTTTGGGGGCTATTAGTCCTTTCTGGTAGCTTAACGGTTAAAATCCCGCATCATAATCATCCGCACAAATACCGACCTCGGCCCGCTTAATATTTACAATATTATTTTGTATTGCGATTTGACTTTTGGAACATGCACCAGTAGCCGTGCTATCCGTTTTACCGAACATTTTCTCAATCTCACTCGCTTTATCAGTTACATCCACTTCTGTATCATCCAACGTCTCCATTTGTTTCATATCCAATACAAGACTGAATGCACTTGTTCCATAATATCCATATTGACCACACATCACATTCGCCGAAACGCCACGCATATGGTCAAAATCGGCATGTCTCGCCGCATTCAAGAATACTTCAGTATGAACTTCAAACGTTGCCTTGGCGACGGGTCCCACATTATCGTTTAATAATCCCGAGCGGAAGATGGGAACCATGTCTTTATTACACGTCATGCGGTCACATAATAAACTCACATGATGATAATTTATATATACATCACTGAATTCCATGACTTCCATCAATTCATTGAAAATGGTTTGGCGTGCGGCTTCAATTCCCAAAACATCAAATATTTCGCGAATATCATTACTAAACGTGCGGGTATAATCAATGAAATCAATCGCCAAGATTTCCAACAAATTAGAACCCGTCGTATCCATGACCCAAATATCTTTTTTCACGAATTTGCCGTCTTCTTTTGATACGGCATTCTGCAATTTGCGGGCCATCACATTCTTGATTCCACCGACACCACGCAATACGATATTATTGAGCAATGTATCTTGGAAATTCTTGAGCAAATAGATTTCGTCGGATTGGTCCAATGTTTCCGCCGTCCCACGTTTTTTAGATTTTGTGAAGATGGAACTATTCATGCGAATACGAAACACCAATTTATCCATATTATAATCCGAATAAACGCATGTAATATCATTCCCGTATTGACTATTTGATATCGCAAAATGAATGTCGTCCATCGTAATGTTCTTATCTAATAATACTTCGGAATCTATCTCCATACGAATAATCCATTTAGACTTCTGTCCCCTCGTTTCCGCCTGATTATCCAAACATGAATCTATCATATTCTCAAATTCGTAATATTGCTCCAATAATAGTCGGTCTTCTTCTATAAATGTCGCCTGCTCATTCGGGTCAAAACATATTTGCATTGATTTGACTATATCTATTAAACGTGTATGCTCCAACATGCTAGAATAACTAGTCGCCTTATCCTGTGCAGTCTCATCCATCGGTCTCATATATACAGTGAGTGACGGATTCTTCGGGTTTTTCGTTAATCGCAAGATTTCTTCAATACGAGGCACACCACGAGTCACATTGGATTTGGACGCCACACCACTCAAATGAAACGTATTAAGAGTTAATTGGGTAGATGGTTCACCCACAGCTTGACCCGCAATTACTCCCACCATTTCACCGGGATGAACAAGTGCTTCCTTGAACTTCAATAAAATGGTTTCCAATAATATAATAAGTGCATTGCGATTATACCGTTTATTCACCAATAAATCGCGCGGCGAAACGTAATAATAATACATGATTTCAAAGAGGGGATTTGTCTTCGCATAATGTATGGTATTCATCTTACCGAAATATTCCTCAATTAATTCAAAGGTTTCCAATGGTGTAATATCCACAGTTGAATCGCCGCTGAGATTCAACTGCCCTTGGACATTGACTACGATATTGTGCAATGCAACAGGCAATCTCACCGTATTGTCGTTTTTGTATTTAAATATTTTCTCGACGATATCATTGCGAGCCTTTATCATTTTATTAATATAGTTTTTGCATACGGCCATTGTATTTTCACGTTGTCTATTCATACGCGAAATGGTTGCCTTGGTATAAATCGCCATCTTCACATCCTTCTCATCATTAATACCTGGAATATCATAATGCATATATATATCTTCTGCACTCATACCAACCAGTGGGATAACTTGATTCTCAACTTTGATAGAATCAAACCCGTCATCACCATACGCAAATTGGATGATTTTACCCTTGCTATTCCGCACAGTCATATCATATTCAACTTTCAAATCTTCTAATCCTTTGATAAGACGTCTCTGGATATATCCCGTCTGCGATGTCTTGACTGCCGTATCAATGAGACCAATGCGGCCGCCCATTGCATGAAAGAACAATTCGGGGGCAGTTAAACCTGTAATATATGAATTCTCAATGAATCCACGTGCATTCGGCGAATCGTCGAATTTGTTGTAATGGGGCAAGGTGCGGCTCTCAAACCCATAGGGGATTCGCTTACCGTCGACGTTTTGTTGCCCCAAACACGAAATCATTTGTGATATATTGATGAGCGAACCTTTGGAACCTGATTCAACAATCATCAAAAACCGATTATCTTTGCTTAATGATTTGCGGCCGATTTTGCCCGATTGTTCCGTCGCTTTATTCAATATATTATTCACATCGGTCTCAAACTTGACTGCATTCGTCACTGCACTCGTATTCTCAAAAATGCCCAAATGCACTTTATCTATCAAGTTTTGCACATCCAGTTTTTGGGCAGTGATGACTTGGATAATTTGGTCTTGTGTAGATTTATTCGCAATCAAATCGCTGATACCTACACTGAATGAACTCGACTTCATATATTCAGTCACAATGTTCTGTAAATCGTCGTTGAAATCAGCACACGCCATATTCGTAAAATCATTGCAAATACGATGCAAAATGCCTTTGGACGCCGAACCGATGACGGATTTCTCCAATTGACCACGTATCATTTTCCCATTGCGGATTTCTAATACATTATTTGACGTGGTATAATCTTCACCCTCTTCAAACAATTTGGTTGTGTAGACCATCGTCATGGGGGGTAAAATCTGCGACAAGACTGCGAAACTCGATACTTTAGTTCCGGCTTCTCTCAATGCATTCACATTGACTCGCGGAAACATCATCAATAAATTCATCGCATCGCGCGGACTCATGGTAATATTGGGACGAGTAATACGGAAGGACCCCAATAGCGAATCCTGATAAATACCAATAATAGGGAAATTACCGGTAGGACTAATAAGTTGGTATGGAATTGCAGCCAAAGTCCGCAACTCGGTTTCCGCCAAAATATTCTGGGCCATGTGCATATTCATCTCATCACCATCAAAATCTGCATTGTAAGGCTTTGTATCGCCGACATTCATGCGAAATGTATCGCCGATTTTCATGATTTTTGCAATATGACACATCATTGATTGTTTATGCAAACTGGGCTGACGATTGAAAAGCACGGCATCACCATCCAGCATATGGCGATGAACCACATCGCCATTTTCTAGCCGGATAGATAGACGGTCAACATATCGCAAAGAAACGTGTTCGCCATTTTTGCGTTCAAGAATCTTTGCCCCCGGATATTTATCCGGGCCATTTTGCACGAGTTTCAACAAATAATCGCGATTACGGTCGTTCACCATCATGGGTTTCGTAATATTTTTGGCGACTTTCAGTGGAATGCCGAGCTGTTTAATAGATAAATTGGGGTCGCCAGTAATCACCGAACGAGCACTGAAATCAACGCGTTTACCCATCAAATTCCCGCGAATACGTCCATTTTTACTATTGAGCCGACCCATAATACATTGGAGAGGACGACCCGAACGCTGAGCCATTGGTGCAACGCCTTTGATTTTATTATTCACAATCATGGCGATGGAATGTTGCAAAATCGCAGTCCATCCTTCAATCACCGTCGCCGGCGTATCAGGAATAGTCATTTTCTCCATCAAAATGTTATTAGTTTTGATAATATTACTATAAATATGCGTCAAGTCGTCTTCACTGCGTTGCTGGGCATCGTGTTTGACTGATGGGCGGACTGCGGGGGGTGGAACCGGTAATACCTGACTAATCATCCAGTCGGGACGAGACCAGGTCGGACTAAATCCCATGAAAGTAACGTCATCATCGGAAATGCGTTTGAACATTTTCAAGACGATTTCGGGCGTTAATCGCATATTCACTACTTTATTTTCGTCGTCCACTTCCATCTTTTCCCAAATCGCATATATAGTCGACATTCCCTCTAATTTTATTTTGTCGGGTTGTTTGCATCCGCATCCATCATCAGTCGTTTCGCCACAACGTTTGATTTTAGTGGCAATTTGCGAAACATAATCCCATCGGTCTTCACCCGATTTTTTTAATATATGTTTATGCTCATTTTTATTGATTAATAATTTACTGCACTTGAAACATATACACCGACAAATCTTCATAATTTCCTTGATATGTTGTATATAGAATACGGGTCTGGCTAATTCAATATGGCCGAAATATCCTGGGGTATCAATATACGTCATACCATCTGTAGGGCATACTGTGCCTGGTTCTAAAACCCCCATGCGAGGGTCAAACAGACCACCAACTACGGGTTTATTATTTATATATGTATCACGTGAGGTGATTTCAACGACGGAATTCTTGCGAATTTCTTCGGGTGATAATATACTAAATTGGATACCTATAATTTTGGACGGAGCCTTGTATTCATTTAATTTTGTCTTTTGTGATGAAACCGCCATTTTAGATATAACTATATTATAGCTGTGTATTTTTATATACATTCTTGATTAATTTATTAAATCAATTTTATCAAAAATAAACATCCATAAAATTGATTTGGTTTTACAAATGTAAATTGATATAAACATTTACCCGTTCATTTATATAACCACACTTTACGAAAATGCCCATCACTACATCTATCAAGAACACGAGGAATTTTAACTTGCGAAATAATAATAAGACTATTTTGAAGAAGAATAAACAGGATTCCGGGTCTGAGTCCGAATCTGAAGAAGAATGGGTGGACGAGGATGAAGAATCTAGTGATGAAGTCATTACTGAAAGTAGTGATTCAAGCTATCATCCACCAAAGAAGGGTTCTTCTAATACCAAGAAGAGTTCTTCTTCTAATAGACGTAAGAATCTGATATTATCAGAAGAGGAGGAAGAGGAAGATGAAGAGGATGATGAAGAGGAAGATGAAGAGGAATCCAAAATGAATAAAACCGAATATCGCAAATTCTTAGCTGGATTGTTTCCATCTAAATATAAGAATAATCAAGTTAAAGCAGATGATGAGCGAAATACTAAATCTAAATCAAAGAAAAACACTTCATCTAAACCATCAAAAAAATCCAAAAAATCAAATAAAAAAGTTGAACCCGAGTCTGAAGATGAAGCTGAAGAAGATGAAGAAGATGAAGAAGATGAAGAAGATGAAGAAGATGATGATGATGATGATGATGAAGTAGTTGAGCGTGGTCAATTTAATATTATAATTGCGAATGGACCACAAGGCTATGATTATATGGATGATGATGAAGAAGAAGCATTGGAAGATAATGCGGATGAGGAATGCAACTCGGAAGATGAGCAAAATTTTATGAAAGAAAATTATAAAAAGGTTGAATCGGTCGCTTCATTTAGTAGTGAAGTAGAAACGGTGCCTTTATGTGATAAAAATAATAAGAAATCCAAGAAATCCAATAAAACAGTTTCACCTGAACTGGAACCAGGTAATGCCGAGACTGAGTATTTAGAACTCATTGAAATGAAAAATGATATGACGGAACAATTGCGAGAACAATTACAAAAGAATCCCAAGAGCATCAAGTGCAAAATGTTGAAACGAAATATTGAAGTTTGCCGAAAATCGGTTAGCAAACTCGTATTGAAAACCCGCATGCAAAATGTGAAAACATATCATAGTTTAATCAACAATGACCAGAAAAACACCGGCGAGTTGGAATATTTCAAGAAAAAGTTATCAAATAAAGAGCAATTGAAAATCATGCGAGAAATGCGAGAAATCAATGCCCATATAAATATTGATAAGCCGTATAGATTAGCACTCTTGGAATCCAATATTCCGCCCAAGTTCAAAGCCGTTGTTATGCAAAAGTTGAATGTATTACGCACTATGGAACCCGGCGACCCCGAATATTACAAAATCAAGAATTGGGTAGATACTTTTATGCGGGTTCCATTTGGCCGATACAAGAGTTTATCTGTGCGAATGACCGATGGGGTTGAAGCATGTTCCAGTTTTATGTTAGGTGCGAAAGCTACTTTGGATGATTGTGTATATGGTCTAGAGGATGCGAAAATGCAAATCATGCAAATGATGGGACAATGGATGACGAATCCTTCGGCAATGGGCACATCTATTGCGATTAAAGGTCCACCCGGAACAGGCAAAACATCTCTTGTTAAAGAAGGAATCAGCAAAATTCTCGGTCGCGAATTTGCCTTTATCGCATTGGGTGGAACCGGCGACAGCAGTTTCTTAGAAGGTCATTCTTATACATATGAAGGAAGTAGTTGGGGTAAAATCGTGCAGATTTTGATTGATAGTAAGTGTATGAATCCCGTATTCTATTTTGATGAATTGGATAAAGTGAGTGATACGCCGAGAGGAGAGGAAATCATTGGTATCTTGACGCATTTGACTGATACAACCCAAAATAATCAATATCACGACAAGTATTTTTCGGAAATTGATTTTGATTTGAGTAAATGTTTATTTATTTTCAGCTATAATGATGAGAGCAAAGTAAGTCCAATTTTGAAAGACCGTATGTATCGGATTCAAACAAAGGGTTATGATGCGAAAGAAAAGATTATTATCGCACGAAAATATTTATTACCGAAAATCCGTGAACAAGTCAACTTTGCCGAAGGTGAAATCATTATCCCAGACGAAACATTGAATTATATTATATCCAATGAATATTTAACTCAGGGAGAGGCGGGAGTGCGTAATTTGAAACGATGTTTGGAGATTATCCATACTAAATTGAATTTGTTCCGTCTGGTTCCGGCTGAGAATAATATGTTTAGCAAGGAAATTAACCTGACCGTGACGTTTCCTATGACTGTGAACAAAAAGGATGTTGATGTTCTGATTAAAAATGAAGAGAAACAAAACCAAAGCTTGTTATCAATGTACTGTTGAGTACTATTGAAAACACTGTTGTAAATATTTAGAAAAAGAAGTTAAAATGTAAAAAATATAATGTATATACTGTATATTTTTTAATGCAAAATGAAGATGAAATAATAAGCTTAACGGATAGTAGTAATAATGATGTAATAATACAAATGATGGAAATCGCCAATTCGGCACTAAACTCTATACCAGAATCTCAACAAAATGCCGAATATCGCGAGATTTGCATTAAAATACAAACTTTTATAGATAAACATTGCGAACATCATATCGTATTTGATTTGATTGATATTAATCCTGATGTATCAAAAACCATACAATATTGCGTGAAATGTAACAAGACTTATGAATAAATTTAGTAAAATTGAAATACTTTTTGTAAATATCTGGATAATATTCAACGAGACCAAATATAATTCAATTCAATATTATCTAACATGACCAATTTCATGCCCTTGAGACGCAGTTCGCGGTTCGGTTCTTTAGCCGAAATGGAAGCAATGCCTGCATCAAATCCTTTGCCGAATCCTTTGCCGAATCCTTTGCCGAATCCTTTGCCGAATCCTTTGCCGAATCCTTTGCCGAATCCAGTCAGCTCAGTAAAGACCAAAGATTATATCCGTCGCTGTATCCGTCACGGTCAACTCATGAACCAAACGCTAAATGGACATATCATCACATTCCGGTATGCACAAATCTTAGACAACGGAAGCGATACCGACCTGTATACCATCACCTATCCGCCGAATTTGCTCAATAAAACATTCGCGTCTTTGGCCGAGTTGAACAAATTTCATGCCGCACTAGCTGGATTGCAACGACCACCAAGCCCATGGAAAACAGTCAAACTGTCGTGCTGGAATTTCAAAAACACGCCATATTTTTCGGATTCTATAGACAATTTACTATCATTACATGCCGATATAATTCAAATACAAAATGACCGAAAGATTATTTCAGAAAAATACAAAGTTGACGAAATTGAACGAAAACAAAAAGAAGATGCGTCAAAATCAACAATTATAGCAAATAGAGCAAAGAGAAGTAGCACAATACATAAATTTATACATCGCGACCAAAGTCAATTGACTAAAAGTGGGGGGGCGGCCAGTTTTCTAGTTCTCCGAAACTTGCGATTTTATTCATGCAACTCATTAACCAGTTCATGTCCCGGATTTATTCGCATCAATCATGCGTATGCACACATCAAATTGTGTAAAAATCCCGTGTGCAAATGTGAACACAAGTAAACAAACAAATAAAATAAAAATTATGTAAAATTTGTATTATATTGTATTTTTATCCGATGACTGCATCACCCGACGACATATTCCCGCCACGGGTAGTCAATAATTTGACTTGGTCAGGCGTCATGCATAAAAAACCGGTGGAATTCATATATCCATATGATTTGCACGTATTGTCGCCTTTTGCTTGGGAAAATATATCTATAGATGCATCAGTGGATGCAGGTGATGGTAATAGACCATCATATCCATGCACTTTAACCGCCGGACCAGTCGCCGGACCAGATACAATATCATGACTCAAATAAGAATCCACCGAAGCATTATTCGGATAAGTAGTATATTCAATACTGCTAAATCCTTCATATTTATATTCAGGTAAAGTAGATGAATTGTGGCTATAAGGAACAAAACTTGAACATCCCCATCCCATACTTATAAACATCACAACTAAAAATGCGGCAATTAAAACCACTAATTGAAATGATACTTTCATTATTATATACATATTTGTAGATAAAATACTTTTACTTCATATGACTATATCTTTCGCATATTTGTATATTTTTATTGCCGGGTCAGCGACTTTTATCAATATTGGGTCAATAATACCAGTTAATAATGATTCTTGGAAATCGTCGTTTTTTTTCAAATAATAATCCGAATATTTGGTATGTTGTTTATTCGCATATTTTCCAGATACAACTATATTATTAACAATTGCTAAATATTTAGCTTGTAGCCACTTCCATAAGTCCTTCCATAAGTCCTTCCATAAGTATTCCAATGTTTCTTGTATATTTTCATCATTCTTTTCATTTATATTGCTAAAGGGTTCCGGCGTATTTTGTAATACATCTAATTCGGTTTGATTACAACCGATATCATATTGGTCAGTATATAATAATAATGGATTGCATTTATCTTTAATTCGTTGGGTATTTTGTTTATTCGCGTAAATTGATTTCAATGATAATATCCAAGAAAATGATATGAAAAATATCATTATTATGCCTATAAAAAATGCTAAATTAATTTCAAGATGTTTTATTTTAAAATAACTTACAATTTGTATAGCTGGCGATGTTCGCGATAAAGTAAATCCATTATATAATATAAAAATGGGAAAGATGGCTAATATAAAGATTTTGATAGCCAATGAATCGACCGCATATAATTTTTCTTTTTTCTTATAGTCATCTGTTAATGTAAATACGGTATCAACTATATCCGGCATTATCTAAGATATATTTTGATTTTTTTTATGATTATGATACAAATCTCAATTTTTGTGTAGATTTTATGGCTCCCTTATTCAAATAAAATAGTAATAATAATCGGTTGATTGCCGATTGTATAGATGACGTTAAATTATTTATATAAGTATTTACCTGCGTATTGGTATTATATATATTTGCGAATGATTCATCCCCTGCATTATCTACATCAACTGCCGCCATATTATATGGGTCATATGGTGCAGCCGCCCACCATTTAGGTATTTCAGTTGGTCCAGTATCAGTTGATGGACCAGTATCGGTAGGCGGCTTTAAACTATTGCATCTTGATAATAAATCGGTATCAAATAAAGATGCACACGTTTGAGATGATGTTAATATTGATTGATATCCGCCCGGTATTTTACTCGTGATAAAATCATTGAATAATTCTATTGAACTTTTGGGACTCCAGAAAAGTCGTCCTAATATACTAAAATCGTCTATGATTTTTTTACCAAAATCATTACCATTATTAAATGTAAACCAAATTAATGAAACTAAATATAATATTAAAATGAATATTATTATTAGCAATATGATTAATAAAGGTAATGATATATTATTTAATGCAAATACAAATGTGTTTTGACCATAATCTGCATCATGCTTTGGTATAAACCATTTTGTTGGTGTTTGCAATATAGACCATATATCTGGACCAGATTCATTCATTTACTTAAAATATGTTAGCTATACTACCGGATGATTATATTATTTAGACTTACGTCTTCATAACCCCAGAAAATCTTACATATTTTCTCGGGTTATGAATGATAAATAAGTTTAGAATTTCGCACATTCAGCCAATGCTTCTTCGTCAGTCAAAGGACCAGGACAATAATTGGCTTCCGCTATTTCACTATTATATGCCGCCATTTTGCTATTAATATAATCATTGAAAATACTCATCGCACGTTTAGGATTCCAAAATGATAGATTTATCATACCCGCATCATTGGCTAGATTCTCAATTGGAGTAAATATGTTAGATACTAAATATACTATGAAAATATACATAATTCCACCTAATAAAATAATCATGGCTAAATACATTTGATTTGATTGGGCCGAATCTGGAATAATTATATATGTATTTTGGGTCATAGTATACTATAAAATTATTATATTAGATTGAAATAAACATAAACAAATAACTCAATAGAATATACATATTATTACTACTATGAATATGAATGCGAAAGAACGATTGGATTTGAAAAAGTTAGTAAATGAAATGGATTGCGACAATAATACGGAATCTATTCGCAAACTCAAGCACAGTGTTTCTATTCGCAATGATATTCGCCAATTGGAAGCATTGAAAGTGAAAGAAGCCGATTTACGACGAACCAATTCGGCGGCCTTTGCCGAACTGGCTCGTATCCAATGTTCATTTTTATATAATGGATATACGGATATTTTCAATAAAGTGCTAAAAGATGAATTGGACTTGACTATTATGACGAAATTATTGGTCGTTTTGAAATTGATTGAGGACGAACAATTGGACCAGCATGAAGGGTCAGTCATGGTCGGCAAAATCTTGAAAGAATTGTATATTGATTCGGCGGTAAAACGGGCCGATAATTTAGACCAGGAACGTAACCAGGAACGTAATCAATCCGAGTTCAGCCAAGAAACCGAATTAAAAGAAGAAGGTCGCAAAATATCTTGGTTGGAATACAAAAAAATGGTATAAAGACTATGCAAAATAGTGTATATTGATTCGCATAAAATGAATAGTAATAATACGAATAATATTATCAATAATATAACACATAATTTGAGTTCATTGCCTAAATATGGTATATTGAAGTTGTGGGTGAATCCGGTAAATACTGACTTGGTAGATTTATATCGCCAACATATTGACCAACATAATCAGGCCATTTCTGAATCGGCTTTTCCAAATTCGGGATTTGATATTTTCGTGCCTAATACAATGGTATTTTCTACACCGGGTATGAGTCAAATGATAAATCATGAAATCAAAGGCGAAATGATATTTTGCGACCGAACCACGCAGACTAACGAGTCCTGTGCTTATATGATGTATCCGAGGTCAAGCCTTTCCAAGACGCCGCTAATGTTGGCGAATCATGTGGGGATTATTGATAGTGGATATCGTGGATTTTTGATGGGGGCTTTTCGTCTGATTGGACTAGGTCAAAATAATGAATATATAGTGGATAAGCATACTCGTCTATTGCAGATTTGTTTGCCGACATTGCATCCTATTTATGTGGTTATGGTCAATGAATCGGAATTGTCGGATTCTAACCGAGGGACGGGCGGATTCGGGTCAACCGGCTTGAATGGACTTTTGGGTTAAAATAAATGATATTATTTCCAAATAATAATATCATCATATTATGTAAGGGTGTGTGGCGTTATGAATTTTTATAATAGATATAAATTTCATATCAAAAAAGAAGAAACGGCAATTCGCCAAGAAACGAAAAATAAATATGTGCAAATTTACAAGGGTAAATCATATACAGCAATGAAAAATACCGGGTTGCATATGACCGAGCCAACCCTGGAATATCATCACAATAAAAAAGCATCTACCAAAATCGTGGTTTTTGATTTAGATGAAACCTTGGGGTCATTTGCCGAATTAGAATCTCTGTGGTCGGGTATTTTACAGTATTTGAATATATCGTCCAATATTCCCGGGTTTATGCAACGCGAATTCAATCAACTATTTGATTTATATCCCGAATTTCTGCGATATGGTATTCTTAATATCTTGGAATTTTTGCTAAATAAAAAGGATTTAAAGTATTGTTTCAAAATATTTATTTATACCAATAATCAATGTCTTTCTGCATGGACATATTTGATATCCAAATATATCACGTTTTTGATGAAATCCCGAGTAGATGTGTTTGACCAAATTATATGTGCGTTCAAAGTGAATAATATGACGATTGAGCCGATGAGAACGAGTCACGAGAAATCACACGGCGATTTCATTCGGTGCACAATGATGCCGAAAAATGTGGAGCTGTGTTTTGTAGATAATACGTTTTTTTCCAAGATGAAACATGATAAAGTGTATTATATTCAACCTATCAGTTATTATCACGGACTAACATATGACGAAATTATGCGGCGGTTTATAGGGTCGACTTTGTATCGGTCTTTATTTACATTTATAGATTCTACCAAGTTTACTGAATTTATTCGGGATTGGTTTATTCGTAAAGGGTCGTCGTGTTTTCAACGAATAAAAGTGGAAAATGAATCGGAGATTGACGTTTTTGTATATCAAAAAATGATGTATCATATTCACGAATTCTTTTATATGACGACTAAACAAGAAAAAACACGGAAAATTCGGTCGTGCTTTGGACGATTTACCCGGAAGGCTTCAACCGCTCGGGTTTAGAGCAATAAACCGTTAACCGTTAACCGTTAAGCTACCAGAAAGGACTAATAGCCCCCTTTGGGGGCTAACAAGTGGATTGTCGCTCTTTGAGCGACAATTTACACAGGTTTCCTTTCTTGTAGCTTTAGGCATGCCTTCAATTATTTCATGACCATAAATGGTCATGAAATGTTTGTAGTAACC
>Ga0114958_10002658_pt1 | contig 13280 bp, 10 predicted proteins | sample C_130208_EF_Meta_FD_89577 | JGI IMG/M metagenome (GOLD analysis project Ga0114958, IMG submission 89577) | Freshwater microbial communities from Lake Croche, Canada to study carbon cycling - C_130208_EF_MetaG | ecosystem: Environmental > Aquatic > Freshwater > Lake | place: Lake Croche, Canada... | reverse complement strand
TAACCAGTTTTCGACTTTCTCAACACCTGGTTCCAAGATTCCGATCGTGCGCTTCTTCTCATTTATTTCGTAATCGGTTTCGGCGGATAGTCGAGGAACGAGGCGCGCAAACTCTGCGTACCACTTAGTTGCCTTATCGGCTGGTCCGCTGATGATGAGAGGTGTTCGAGCTTCATCAATGAGGATTGAGTCCACTTCATCGACTACTGCAAAGAAATAATCGCGCTGTACGCAATCCTCGAGTGACCATGCCATATTGTCGCGAAGGTAATCAAATCCAAATTCATTATTTGTTCCGTATGTAATATCTGAAAGATATGCCGCACGGCGTTCTGCAGGTGTCATGCTATTTAAGATCACGCCAACGGATAGCCCAAGGAATCTGTGAATGCGTCCCATCCATTCGCTATCGCGTTCTGCTAAGTAATCATTGACTGTAACGACGTGGACTCCGCGTCCAGCTAGTGCATTTAAATATGAAGGAAGAGTTGCAACGAGAGTTTTACCTTCACCGGTACGCATCTCTGCAATATTGCCCTTATGAAGAGCTGCGCCACCCATAATTTGGACGTCGTAATGTCGTTGTCCGAGCGTGCGCTTCGCCGCTTCACGAACAACTGCAAAGGCTTCTGGCAATAAATCATCAAGAGTTTGGCCACTAGAAAATCTAGTTTTAAATTCAGTTGTCTTTGCTCGGAGTTGGTCATCACTCAAAATTGAGATCGAACTTTCGAAGGCGTTGACCTGGTCGACGATCTTGCTTAAGTCGCGAAGAATCTTTCCTTCGCCGGCTCGCATGATGCGATCGATAATTGAAGCCATCTGCCTACCTTCCAGTTACCCAAGCTTTGAGACTCTCTTTCGAGCCCCCTTATCGTAGAGGTTCAGCCACGCATGCTGTTACAGCAGCCGCTACATCGATCCCCTTGGCCCGCAGGGCTCGCGCAGCTTCCGCAAGAGTTGCCCCAGTTGTGACGAGGTCGTCAACCAAAAATACCTTTCCGCTGAGACATCTCAGTGAAAGAAGCGCTCCTTGCAGATTATCAATTCTCGCAACTGCATCTAGATTTGATTGGTCACGGACCTTTCTGGTGTGGGTCAAAATATTAGATACTGGCAATTTTTCCCTTGATCCAATCTCTTTTGTTAATTCATAAATAAATTGTCTGCCTCGAAGACGAGCGACAGTTTTACGTGATGGAATCGGAACTAGCGAACCAACTCCGTGCTCTTCTCGGCATTTTCGTAAAGAGTGACTAAGTGCAGTTAACATTAATTGGTCTGCGTGTAATAGAGAAGTTTCTTTTGCTGACAAGAGAACTTTTCCAGCGATTTTCGAATACTGAATCGAAGAATAGATTGGAAAATGTGGTGCCTCGCGAGACCACGTACGATAAATATGAGGATGCCACGATGCTCTGCATTGCGAGCAAATTTCTATTCCAAGTGCCCCGCAACCTAAGCATCGTGAAGGAAAAATTAACTCTTGCAGTGGGTGGAGAAATTTCATAAACGATTATTGCTGGCTTAATAGGAGAAATTACTGGTAAAAATTCTCCTCGTGGAAATCTATTGGCGCTACCTTGATTGGGCGTTCATTGATGGGTTCACCTGCAATACGTGGCAAAGTCAGTACAAAGTGAGCGCCTTTTCCTGGGCGGCCCCAAGCATCGAGTTCTCCATTATGTAGACGGGCATCTTCGAGTGCGATGGATAAGCCCAAACCTGTTCCTCCGCGAACTCGTGCGCGCGATGGATCTGCTCGCCAAAAGCGATCAAAGACACGAATGAGCGCAGATTCATCTAAACCTGACCCATAATCTCTCACGCCGATTCCAATGTCCGAATCTGATGCGACAACAGTTACTACGACATCTTTGCCTTCAGCATGATCGAGAGCATTTGATAAGAGATTTCGCATAATTCTTTCTATACGGCGAATATCCGCTTTTATTGTCACCGTTGGATTTTTAGATTTGATTTTGATCGCAGGAGTTGAATCGCCACCTGCAATCTCAAAATCATTCACGCAACGTTTGATCAGAGCTAGAATATCGAAATCAACTGGCTCAAGAATGGCTACTTCTGCATCGAATCTACTTACCTCAAGAAGGTCTTCCAACAACTGTTCGAAACGATCCAGTTGTGCGGCCAGAAGTTCGGAGCTGCGAGCGATAAGAGGATCAAAGGATTCACGTTGGTTGTAGATAACTTCCGAAGCCATTCGAAGGGTTGTCAGTGGTGTACGTAATTCGTGTGACACATCTGAAACAAATCGTTGTTGGACCCGAGACAAATGTTCTAAGCGAGTAATTTGTTGTTCGATGGATGCAGCCATCTCATTATAGGAATGGGCAAGAGTTGCCATCTCATCCTGAGACTCAATTTTCATACGTTGGCTGTAATCGCCTTGAGTAAATTGCGTTGAGATTCGTGCGGCCTCACGGACAGGTTTAACCACTTGACGCACAACCAGCCAGGTAATTAATCCGATAAGGAGTAGGAGAGCTATTCCTGTAAGCAATAGTGAATTCTTAATCAAATTAATTGTTGCCGTTTGATTCTTTAGTGAAAATACTAGATACATCTCATATCTTCCACCGGTAGGTATATTTAAGCGTTCGCCTACAAAGAGTGATTCTGAGGGTTCGCCTTTATTATAAATTGCATTTGCATAGGCATATTCCAGGACTGGCGATTTTTGAACTCGCGCTCTTAACTCTTTTGGAATTGAGGAACTTTTGATGATGTTTGAAGACATCTCGTAAGAAATGGTTGCCACGTGCATACTTGGAGCTTTGAGAAATATAACTTCTCGTCGCTCTTCATTAATTCCTTGAGTGGAAGCTTTTACAACAATATCTGCAAGAATCTTCTTGCGCTCCTCGACTTTTAAACCCTGAGAAATAAGCATCTGATATTGCGCGTTAAAGAATGTGTATCTCGATTCTGCTAGCGATGAATTAAGACTTGTAGATCGAATTCCGTCAGATAGGCGCGAATAGAGCGCTGAGCCGGTAATCCAAACAACTCCAAGTGAAAGCAGAACAGTTGAGAGAATAACTTTTGTAGCTAAAGATTGTTGAAGCCTTCTGCGTATGCCTGTCATATTAGGCAGTACCGCCCGCCTTATAACCAACTCCACGAACCGTCATAACAATTTCCGGACGCTCTGCATCGTGTTCAATTTTTGAACGTAAACGTTGAACGTGCACATTTACTAATCGAGTATCTGTGCTGTGGCGATAGCCCCACACCTCGCTGAGAAGAGCATCGCGTGTAAATACTCGTCCAGGCTCTTTTGCAAGTGCAACCAAAAGATCAAACTCAAGTCTTGTGAGCGCAATCAACGTACTTCCACGATGGACTTCGTGAGCAGTGACATCGATAGAGATATCGCCAATCGTCAGTAAGCCAGTTACGTCCGAGTTAGTGCGACGCAATCGAGTACGAATTCGAGCGATTAATTCTGCTTTGTCGCGAAATGGCTTCTGCATATAGTCATCTGCGCCAGCCTCAAGACCTCGCACAATATCTTGCGTCTCACCTTTTGCGCTAAGCATGACTATTGGAACCATTGATTCTTTTCTAATTAAACGACAGACCTCAATGCCATCTATTCCTGGCAACATGACATCAAGTAAGACAAGGTCTGGAGGGTTATTTCTAAATACCTCCAGCACCTCATCTCCTCGACTTACAAGATCAACATCAAAGCCCGAGCTTGTCAGAACAATTCCAAGCATTTCTGCCAGGTCTTGATCGTCATCTACGACCATGATGAGAGTCATTTAGGTAGGTGCGGCTCTTTAAGAACCGTGCTCCCATGAATTGAGGTACATATCTTGAGCTGGTGTTAGCACATCGATAAGTCCGCCCATAGATTTTAACTTCAGTGATGCAACTTCCTTATCAATATACGTTGGAACCTCATGCACACCGGCAGTAAGATTCTTCGCTTCCTTGACAAGATATTCGGCAGTCAGAGCCTGATCTGAGAATGACATATCCATCACTGATGCTGGATGGCCTTCTGCAGCGCCAAGGTTTACAAGGCGTCCTTCTGCGAGAAGAAGTAGACGGCGACCATCTTTCATTACATATTCATCAGTTTGGTGGCGCATCTTTGCATTCTTCTTCACTGAATTCTGCTCAAGCCAAGCCACATCAATTTCAATATCGAAGTGTCCTGAGTTAGCCATGATTGCGCCGTCCTTCATTACTGCAAAGTGCTCATCGCGAAGTACATCGCGGTTACCTGTAACAGTAATGAATACATCGCCAACCTTTGCCGCATCAAGCATTGGCATCACGCGGAAGCCTTGCATCATTGCATCGAGTGCCTTAGTTGGATCAATTTCAGTAACGATGACATCTGCGCCCATACCTTTTGCGCGTTCTGCAACACCTTTGCCGCAGTAGCCAAAGCCAGCTACAACAACAATGCGGCCTGCCAATAGGAAGTTTGTAGCGCGGAAAACTGCATCAAGAGTTGACTGACCTGTTCCGTAACGGTTATCAAACATATGCTTTGTATCAGTGTCATTGACGGCAATCATTGGGAATGTGAGTGCGCCATCTTTTGCCATCTGATTAAGGCGAATTACGCCAGTAGTGGTTTCTTCGCATCCACCAGCAATATTTGGAAGAAGTTCTTTGCGAGTTGTATGAAGCGTATTAACTAAATCGCAACCATCATCGAATACCTGATGAGGTTCAATATCTAGCGCTGCATTGATGTGTGAGTAATAACCATCACGATCAACGGCGTTGCGAGCGAATACAGAGATTCCGAATTCATGAACTAGCGCAGCTGCTGTGTCGTCCTGAGTTGAGAGTGGGTTTGAGGCACACAGTGCAATCTCTGCTCCACCAGCTTTGAGAACGCGCATCAAGTTAGCGGTCTCTGTTGTCACGTGCATGCACGCTGCAATGCGAACTCCAGCGAAAGGTTGTGACTTTTCGAATCGTTCGCGAATCTGTGCAAGTACAGGCATATTGCGTTCTGCCCATTCAATGCGCTTGCGGCCTTCTGCTGCAAGTGATGCATCTGCAATGTCGTGCTTTGGAATTGTTGTAACAGGTGTCATTTTTATATATCTCCCCTAGATAAAACGGCTGTTTTTCTTTTTCGCTTGACCTTCGGCGTAGGGCTCTACTGTGCTAGTCGGCTATGTGCATAGGCTAGTGGAAGAGGCTAAAAATGGTTAAAAGGACTTAACTTCGAATTGTGTTAAGTACATCATCGCGCACCTTCTGCATACGCGCAGGGGTGGAAGCCTCAACATTGAGTCTAAGGAGGGGTTCTGTATTTGAGGCCCTGAGATTGAACCACCAGTTATCACCATTGATAGTCAAGCCATCTAGATGATCCACTGAAACATCCTTGAGAGTGCCATAAAGCTCTTCGATAATTTTCATCGACGCTTGTGCATCTGCAACCGTGGAATTTATCTCCCCACTTGAGTGATATCGATTAAAAGTTGAGAGTAACGAAGAAAGTGAATTTTTGGTTTCACCGAGTGCGGCAATTGCATGAAGAGCTGCCAACATTCCTGAATCAGCTCTCCAAAAATCACGGAAATAAAAATGGCCAGAGTGCTCTCCGCCAAATACGGCATTGGATTCGGCCATCAATTTCTTTATGTATGAGTGACCCACACGAGAACGTATTGCAGTTCCACCATTTTCTTCGACCACTTCTTTTACTGCGCGAGAAGAAATCAAATTATAAATAATATTTGAACCTGGATATCTAATTAATTCACGACTAGCGATAAGAGAAGTTAGCGCTGATGGATTTACGAGTGCACCTTTTTCATCAACCAAGAAACAGCGATCTGCATCGCCATCAAATGCGAGCCCTATATCTGCTCCGTGCTTCTTCACGGCCTTCTGTAAGTCAACAAGGTTTGCTGGCTCAATGGGATTTGCTTCGTGATTTGGAAAAGTGCCATCAAGATCAAAATACATTTCAATAACTTCAGCATTTAAACGCTTGAATACCGCTGGCGCTGTGTAACCAGCCATGCCATTGCCAGCATCTATAACAATCTTGAGAGGTCGGATTGCTGTGAGATCGACAAGAGAGAAGAGATGATCTACATACTCTTCAAGCATGTCACGATGCTTTTCAACTCCAGGATGTCTCATGGCCATTGGTGAGCCCTCTTTAACAAATTTTTCGATTGCAAGCAGTCCGGATTCTTTACCGATGGGACGTGCACCGCTTAAGCAGAGTTTTATTCCGTTGTAAGCAGCTGGGTTGTGGCTTGCAGTAAACATTGCACCTGGAAGGTTCAATTTACCTGCAGCGAAATACAACATATCCGTTGATGCCAGTCCGATTCGAATGACGTCGAGCCCTTGTGAGGTGACACCTGCAGAGAACGCGCTAGCCAAATCTGGAGACGATGGGCGCATATCTTCGCCAATAACTACCGTTCCGGGTTCGCGCTCTAACTCCAAGAAACGAGCAACTGCCACACCGGTTGAAAATGCAAAGTCAGGAGTTAACTCACTATCGACCAAACCACGTATGTCATAGGCCTTAAAGATTGAGGTACTCATGCAACTATCGTAAAGAGTTAACTGGGTAGATGAGAAATTAAGATGGAACGGCGCGCAAGTGGCCGCGACGGCCCACGCTTGATTGTGAAGCAGAGGTTGAAACTACCTCTGCATCTCCGCGTGAACTTTGAGCAACTTCACGTACCGCATCTGCAATCGCCATTAGGTCATCTTCAGTTGGGCCTGACGAGTTTTGATCCACCGCCTGCTTTATTACATTCCAACCATTTGGCACAGTCAGTCTCGCTGAATGTTTCTCGCAAAGATCATAAGAGTGCGGTTCTGAAAAAGTAGCAAGTGGTCCAAGTACCGCGGTAGATTCAGAGTAAATATAGGTGAGAGTCATCGTTGAAATTGAACGACAACTTACTCGCGAACAGGTGCGCCCTGATCGAACCTCGGAACTCATACCGATAAGGCTATCGGTGTCACTCTAATTTTTAGGGATTTAACACTCGAATATTTGAGGATGGAACTGAAGATTTTGTCAGCACACTTCCTGGAGTTAATGGGATATACCCATAGCCGCTCTTAGATGAGATGAGAGCAGCACCAGAAGTTCCTGGTGAAATCTGCGTAAAGGTCACAGATCTAGCTTTATCGCTGAGAACCAAGGTCGCAATATCTTGACCCCGAACAATAATTTCTTTCGAATTACCATTTGTTAAAGTCACTACAGCTTTAAGTTTGATTGAAGTGCCCGTGAAGACAAGCGTTGGCACTAACCCTGTTGTGGCAAGAGTAAATTCACTTAGGTCTGGAGCTGCAGTACTCCACACAAAGTCGCTCTTTCCCTGTGAAATAGTCTTTGAAAAGACTGCCCCAAGTATCGGTTGATCTGATGAAATATGTAGTGCAAATTTCCCTGATGCCATGACTAATTCGAATGGAATCTCTATTACCTTCTTGTGAGCAATGACTTGGCCATCAAGGGCTGTTGGGGAGAAAGTACCGTCGGTTGATCTAATTTCCGCCGAAATATGGGCATCAATATTTCCAGGAACTAAGAGTCTGAGTGTGTGAGGTGTTGCGGTCTTCTTACCTGTCTGCTGAGGTATCGCAGGAATCTGAAGTGACTTGGTTGGCTCACTAGTTGGGTTAACTAAATCGCCACCTAGCGCTCTTAATCCACGTCCTCGTTCATCTACAACAAAAGCATTGACGCGACCTGCTCGAGTCTCAACGTGAATTGTTATTACCTTTGAACCTGGCGCCAACGATGGCAGAGGTAATTGAACATAGGAATTAGCTCTGATGACTATATCTCGCGGTGTGAGTTCACCGTTTTCGTTAAATACAAATACTCGGACAACAGCTTTTCCAAGACCACTATTTACCAAATTAAGAGAACCTTTAGATGTGATATCCGCAGTTGCACCAACAAACCATTGCGAAGTCACAGGAGAGTTACATGTCACTGCACCAGCCCAGACTCCTGTGCGCACCTGCCATACAACTGGAGTAACAGAGCCAGCATCAATTACTGCGGCTTCCGAGGCTATCGCGTAACGGCGAATCCCAACAGGAGTTGATTTCATCGAAGAGGTTCCGGTTTTGCGAATAAGTGTTTGTGGTGAGGAGAGTGAGATTGCAGTGCTTAAACCCGAAATATTTGGAGGGCAGACCACTGATGGGTATGTAATATTGAATCTGCTCGTAGTTGCAGAAACATTGAGCACGCTAGCAAGTGCGATAGTTAATGCAGTGGCGATTGCTAAAGTCGAAATTCTTCCAAGCTTCATGCGAGCTCCTGTGCAGAAATCTGACTTTTACGGCGACCGGCAGGAAGTGCCAAGGTAATAGCAGTCACGAGTGCGATAAGGAAGATTGAGATCCACCCTCTGCGAACTGTTCCGTCGTGAAATATCGAGATATGTCCCGCATTTGTTATTTCAAAAGTTGGTAGTCCAGCTTGACTTTCAATCCGTGCCATTCGATATCCATCTTGGAAAACTTGCCAAGCACTGCCGTAATTTTCCGTAAGGGTTAAGGTGCCTGGTTTAGAGACGTAAGAATTCACGCCCTTACTTTTAAGAATCGTCACTTTGCCGGAATAATCTGTAAATATAAGTCGCCCTGTTGGAAGATTTACTTTCCATACAATGCCAACATTTGTCGCCGATGTTCTGCTAAAGCCACCTAATCCATCAATAGTCTGAATAACTTCTTGGCTAGCTGGGTTCTTCAGAAAAATATATTTAATTCCGTATGTTGAAAATATCTTGCTGGAAGTAACCCCGGTGTTATCTATTAGCCCCTCAACTGCCCGAGAAATCACTTCAGTATCCCTCGGTGCAATATCGGGTTCTCCGAGTGAAGTGTCGTGGCCGCGTGAAATGTAATATGAAAGAGTTGTTTGACCTTCGTGGCGGTAAGGTCGAATCACTAGTGTTTTTACATCGTCATCTACTGATAAAAATGCAGGCAAGACTTGTTTTGTAGAATTTCGAAGAGGTGAGTCTGAGCCTGCCGATACCAACCAAAACATGCTGGTTGCGCTGTATGCAAGAGTAAGAATGAGAACTGCTGCCACGGAAATATGTCGATAGTTAATATTGGATTGCTCAAGTCGTGCTCGGATCTTGTCGAACATCACTACGGCTGAGGTTATTGATAAGAGCGTCGCCAGTGAAAGTAATGTTCCAGCATAAACACGAGTGCCATTAGCAGATCCGTTTCCGGGAGCAACCAATGAGCTCATCAATACTCCAGCAAAGAGAAATGCAATTCCGGGAGTAGCAAATTTTCGCGCAGCAGTCGTAGAAAAATAAGCTACAAAAAGGATTGCCGTAATTGGACTGATGCACCACCATGGAAGTGAACCGGGTCCTCCCGGATTAGCGAGTATCGCCAGATTAGGTCCACCGCCTGGAAACGAGAGACCTATCTCGCCAATCAACCTAGAAGGATGCGAAAGAGCGCCAAAGGAATGTGGCGCATTCAGAATTAGTGGAAGCGCGATGATTGTTAGGCGCCTGGAAAGTCGATTGATAAAGAGTGGGTTTCTGTAATCACGGTCTGCTTTTTGGTAGTCGCTAAAAATCGCAAGTGCGCCAGCGAAAATTAGAATAAGTAATACCGAAGGATTGAAGGCAAATAGAAGGGCGAGGAAGAGACTGTGGCCGTAAATGCTGCGCCATGAACGGTTCTCGATATCGGCCCAGTTATGAAGTTGACTCACTAAATATGGAAGCAAGGCTAAGAAGACGAGTACTCCAAGCCGCCCTGAATTAATGGAGGCTATAGCAACAGGTGAAAGTGCGTAGAGAAGAGAGCCGCCAGTTGATAACCACGCCTGAGTTGTGAAACCTTTGAGAAAGCGATGTGCAGATACGAGCAAGATCAGTGGGGTAAATAGAAAGAGCAAGGTGATAAAAATTGAGACATTTCCCAGAGTTATCAGTGAGCAACCTGCAAGAATTAAAATCCATATCGGTGTTGATAGGCCACTACCCATTGCAACTTCATGCCAACTAGATAGGTAAAGCTTTAATAAATCTCCAACGTTATGAGGTGATTCTGCAAGCGCTCCCCCAGCAATTGCTCCGAGTCGGTGACGAGTCCAGGCAATTGATACAACAGCAATGATTGAAGCTGCCGCCACCATAGGTCGAGTGAATACTGATCTCCACGTCTTGTGCGAAATTGGGGTAAGTAAATCTTCATCTTCATTAATTGTCAGATCGCTCATTACTACTGAATCTTTATTATCTGAATCTGAAATAATTTTGTCTCGTAGTGATTCAAGTCCACGATTGATGGAAGTTCGAAGCTGTGAGAATTGAGAGGGAATAAATGTCTTTACGACTCGAGTGGAAACAAACTTCTTCTTTTTTCGTAAACTTCGCGCCTGCAGTAATTGCTTCGGCTGAATAATTAGCGAGGCAATTGCAAGAATTTCATCTGATGCATACCCTGGCAGTTTGGCAAATAGATACCCAAGCGATCGAAGAAGTGCACCTGCTAAGAGTTGAAGTGAGAGCCAAGGTAGAACCCACCAGCTTGAATTAGAGAGCAATACATAGGCAGCGTTGCGGCGATCGAGGAGAAGTGGCCTGTGCAAGAAGGCGCCTTGAACGTCAACGCTTCTTCGTTCAGTTGCTGAAGCTTGTGCGTGATATCCAATTGCATCAGTGACGACTACAACTGCGTGGCCAGCCACGCGAACGCGCCATCCAAAGTCAACGTCATCTCGGAACAATTCGAGATTAAGATCGAAGCCACCAAGGTCTTCAAAGACATCTCTGCGAATTAATGCGCCGGCTGTGCTTACTGCTAGAACTTCATGCACGCCATCATGCTGTCCTTGGTCGTACTCTGAATTTTCAAGTCCGGTCCAACGTGCGCCATTAGTTGCAATGCTGACACCTACTTCGAGTAAGTGTGTGCGATCGTGCCATCCAAGAAGTTTTGGCCCAGCCATTACAACGTTGGGTCTCTCAACAGTTGCCGCTAAAAGTGACTCAAGTGCTTTTGGGTGAAGCACGCAGTCATCATGAAGAATCCATAACCATTCGTTGCTTCCTGCAATATGAGGAGGAAGTTGCTCGACACCATATGCAATTGCCGCGCCAAAACCAGTCTCGCGATCAATTGTTGAAACTGGAATGCGAGCGCCTTTAAGTAACTTCGCCGAAGAATCTTGCGAACCAGTATCGATAGCGATTATTTGATCTGCGTTACGAGATTGCGATGCGATAGATGCAACAACTTCTGGCAGCCATGTTGCACCATCATGCACAACAAGGATTGCAGTAACTCGCTGCGAACTCATAAGGGAAACCTACCTAATGAGATTGAGGACATTTGAAAGAGAAAAGAAGTCGACTGCGATTACGCAGGGCGACGCTTCAAACGGCGGCGCTCACGCTCAGAGAGGCCACCCCAAATACCAAAGCGCTCATCGTGCGCTAACGCGTATTCGAGACATTCTTGGCGAACTTCGCAAGAAAGGCAGACGCGCTTTGCCTCGCGTGTTGAGCCACCTTTCTCAGGAAAGAAAGCTTCGGGATCAGTTTGAGCGCAAAGTGAGCGCTCTTGCCAGGAGAGTTCAATATTCTCTCCGCTAGCTAGTTGAATAGTTGGTCCAGCAGTGGGGGCTGATGGCTTGCCAGTTGAACTTCCTTCTGGGCGGATTGGCATTCGCAAATCTCCTCAAGTCATTAGGGGCGGCGATTCATGATGAATTGCCTGCGCTCTTAGGATGAATTACACCCGTGTAATCCCTTTGAGTCAACCCCGGAGAGGCGACTTTTCTCACTTTTAGGCGTGGAGTCGGAAGAATTTAGAGCGAAATCGGTAAATCAGCCGCGGTTGAGAGATAGTGACGAGATTTTTTTATACCAGCTTGCACCGCTGTTCCATGGAAGATAAATGATTCGGTGAGTTCTGCCCCAGCTCCAATGGTGACGTTATCTCCAATAATGCAGTCGTGGATGCGCGCTCCTGCACCGATGGAGCACCCAGATCCGATTGAAGTTCCACCGGTAATAATCGCATCAGGTGCAATCGTGGTTCCGGGCAACGCTTGATATTGGCCATCAATCAAATCACGTGAACCTTTAAAGAGTGCAGCGGGGTTACCAACATCGAGCCAATATGACTGATCCTTAAAACCAAATACTGCGCGGCCGTCGGCGACCAATTTGGGAAAAGTTTCTCGCTCGATACTTACAACTTTTCCAAGTGGGATTTCATCAATAACTTCGGGAGAAAATATATAGCAGCCTGCATTGATTGAGCGAGAAACCGGGTTCTCCATCTTCTCAAGAAATGCTGTAACTCGACAATCAGCATCGGTAGGAACACAACCGAATGCTCGAGCATCTTCAACATCAATCAGATGCAAGGTGACGTCAGCCTTCTTAGCTAGATGGAATGCGATTTGATCTGCGATTGAATGCCTGCTGAGTACATCTCCATTAAATACAACAATCGGTTCATCTCGAGAAAGTAATTGCGCAGCATTACGAATCGCGCCACCTGTACCCAATGGTTCTTTCTCTACCGCATAGAGAATTTTCATCCCCCATTTCGCGCCATCACCAAAATAAGGGGTAAAAACTTCCGCTAGATAAGAGGTCGCAAGAACGAGAGTGTGGATTCCTGCCTTCTTTGCTGCAAGTATTTGATGTTCTGTTACCGGTAAACCCGCAACAGGCAACATTGGTTTCGGTGCTTCATTTGTAAGTGGTTTAAGTCTGGTTCCAAAACCACCAACAAGGAGAATTCCTACAGTCATTTCTTTATGCTCACTTTGGAAATAATTCGAGTCGCCGCTTGTGAAATTTGTTCATCAGTTGCTGTAAGTGCCACACGGATGTGCGAACTGCCGTGTTCACCGTAAAAGAGGCCAGGAGTTGCGATGATTCCTATTTCGGCAAGCCATGCCACAGAATCCCAGGAGCTCTCATTTCTGGTGGCCCAGATGTAGAGACCGGCTTCAGAATTCTCAATGGTAAAACCAGCAGCAATGAGTGCAGGTGCCAACATGGCGCGTCGTGCGTTATATCGTCCACGTTGATCTGCAACGTGCTTATCATCTGAAAGCGCTGCGATCATCGCATGCTGAACAGGCAGCGGAACAATCATTCCTGCATGTTTGCGAACTTCTAAAATTCGTGCGATTAATTCTGGATCGCCCACAACAAAGGCTGCTCTATACCCCGCCATCGATGAGCGCTTAGAGAGCGAGTGCACTGCTAATAGGT
>Ga0114958_10002654_pt1 | contig 13284 bp, 12 predicted proteins | sample C_130208_EF_Meta_FD_89577 | JGI IMG/M metagenome (GOLD analysis project Ga0114958, IMG submission 89577) | Freshwater microbial communities from Lake Croche, Canada to study carbon cycling - C_130208_EF_MetaG | ecosystem: Environmental > Aquatic > Freshwater > Lake | place: Lake Croche, Canada... | reverse complement strand
GAAGTTTACGTGAGAGAATAGTTATTCCAACGTTGGTTCGTTAGGACGAACTAGTGCAACGTCCTTCTTCAGAATAATATTCTATTTTCGCATCAGATAATCTACCGAATACATTGTTGCAATCCCCTCATTCTATCCTCAAACAATACTGGCATTACGACAGATTTCGTCCTCAGCAGGAGGCGATTATCAATCATATACTAAGTGGAAACGACACACTCGCTATCCTGCCAACTGGTGGTGGAAAATCAATTTGTTATCAGGTACCGGCGCTGATCTTGAAGAGTTCTTGCTTGGTCATTTCGCCTTTGATTGCCTTGATGAAAGATCAGGCATACGGTTTGCAACAACGTGGTATTAAATCGTTGGTGGTGCATAGCGGTATGAACAGCGATGAAGTGCGACGAGCCTACCTGCAAATGAGTAGCGGCAATTATACATTTTTATTCGTTTCGCCCGAACGATTAAAATCAGTTCTGTTTCTTGATTTTCTGACAGATTGGAAAATCGGGTTGCTTGCCGTTGATGAAGCGCATTGTATTTCACAATGGGGTTACGATTTCCGTCCGGCGTATCTTGATATCGCCCTGCTAAGAGAATTGCTGCCCAACGTACCGGTTATCGCACTCACGGCTAGTGCTACACCGCTCGTGCAACAAGATATCATTGAGAAACTTGAGTTTGTTAAGAGCGAAACTTTTTTTTCAACCTTTGCCCGACCTAATTTATCCTTCTCCGCATTTGAGGTCGATAGTAAAATTATCAAGACGATCGATATCCTTCGAAAATTAAAAGGGAGTAGCTTGGTTTATTGCCGCAATAGGCGTCATACGAAAGAGCTTTCCGATGCGCTTAACGCAGCGGGATTATCAGCTGATTACTATCATGCAGGACTTGATCAGGAGTTGCGAAGCAACAAGCAAGAAAATTGGATAGCGAATAAAATCGATTGTATGGTCTGTACCAATGCATTTGGTATGGGTATCGATAAAGCAGATGTTCGCTGTGTCATACATTTCGATATTCCAGATACTCCGGAAGCCTATTATCAAGAAGCAGGACGTGCTGGTCGCGATGGTACGAAGGCGTATGCTGTGCTCTTATATCAGAAGCATGATCTAGTTGATTTAAAAGATGGCATCATGCTAAAATATCCTGAAATCAACACAATCAGAAATATCTATGAGGCACTTGCCTATTATTTTCAGGTAGCGATTGATGACGGACTTGAAACGATGCATGATTTTGACGTAGCTGATTTTTGCAAGAAATTTAAATACAATATTATCGAGGTGCTCAGTACAATCAAATTGCTCGAGCAGCAAGGATATTGGTCACTCAGTGATAGTGTTTTTCTACCTTCTAGAATTTCTGTCACCTGCTCGAAACAAGACATTGAACATCTTGAAAAACTCCATCCCGAATTAGATGAGATTATTAAGCACGTATTACGACTGTATAGCGGTATTTGGTATAATTATATGCCTATTAGCGAAATGCAAATAGCGCATAGCGCAAGAGTAAGTAAGGATTATGTGCAGCTTATATTGCGTAAACTCAGCGCACTTGGTATCATTGATTATATCGAAGCAAATGACAAGCCTCAATTGTTTTACCTTCATGAGCGATTGCCTAAGAATCAGTTGAATTTGGATATGGAACTCATTCAAACGCTCAAAAAACGATACGAGGAGAGGGTGGTGTTCATGATAAGTTTTGCCAATGAACAAAGCGATTGCCGTGCAAATAAATTGATCTCGTATTTTAAAGAAGAGATATCAGGTTCTTGTGGAAAGTGTGATGCTTGCCTTTCAACCAGAAGACAGATTAAAAGTCAGGTAGATTTTGAGTCGATTAGAAATAATATTATGCAGGAAATGGAGTTATCTGGTTCGATAAATATAGATTTGTTTTGCAAACAGCATTCCACGTTGATGCAGGAACAGGTATTAAAAATTATCCGATTTATGCTCGATGAAAGGCAGGTCGAATTGAACGGAATAGGTGATTTAATCAAGAAGAAATGAGTATACTAAAATTTGCCATCATTGGTTATGGTAATATCGGCAAGCGACATGCGCATCATATTTTACATCATTCAGACGCTGATTTAAAAGCAGTGTGCGAGGTGCCAATGTTTGAAAAGCCTAAAGATTTTCCTGAAGGCGTTGCATTGTATGATGATATTGAAACAATGTTAGTACAGGAAGATATTGATATCGTCAATGTTTGCACACCGAATTATCTTCATCATCCGCATACCTTGATGGCGCTGAAGTATAACAAGCATGTTGTATGCGAAAAGCCTATGGCGCTCAGTACGAATGAATGTGATGAGATGATACAATGCGCGGAAGAACACAAGCGAAGTGTTTTCGTCGTCAAGCAAAATCGATTTAATGAACCTGTGCAACAAGTAAAAAAACTGATTGACAATAATCAATTGGGCAAGGTCTTCCTTGTTAACGTGAATTGTTTCTGGAATCGGAATGAATATTATTATCAAGAAAGTAATTGGCGAGGCAAGAAAACGCAGGATGGCGGATGTTTGTTCACCCAATTCAGTCACTTCGTTGATATTCTTTATTATCTTTTCGGAGATATACAAGATTGTAATGGATTGCTGCATAATTTTAGTCACCCCTATATCGAAGTAGAAGACAATGGCAGCTTTGTAATGAAGACATTACTTGGTGCAATTGTGAATTTTAATTTTTCGACCTGCAGTCACGAAAAAAATATGGAAGGTGCCTTTACGATTATTGCAGCGCATGGCACAGTGAAGATAGGTGGTCAATATCTCAACACGATTGAATACCAGAATATTAAGAATGTAACGCTGCCTGAGATTAATATACAAGCTAAATCAAATGATTATGGCAAGTATCAAGGTAGTATGAGCAATCATGACAAAATGATAGACAATGTGATTAGAACCTTGCAAGGAAAAGAGGCGATCATGACGAATGCGCAGGAAGGAAAAAGCGTAGTTGGTATAATTGAAAAGATGTACGCTAGTGTTTCAAAGAAGCAATAGAAGTTGCCGCTTACTTAATCATGTAATAGACGATTGCTGCAACCGAAAAGACAGTTGATACGATCGATAATATTGTCGTAAGCATCAGATAACGACCGAGATGATGAAAAGAACCCGATAAGGTATCTTCTGTATATGTTGTGGCATATGATTTAGTTGCAACCCCAAATTTGACAAGAAAAAATCCATTCAAGAAAAGGATAAAGCAAGACAAGGCCATCATCAGGGCAAACAACCATTTCCCAGCGCCCATCATAAATTCCAAGGCTTCCTTACTCATACCATTGATATCCATAATATACGTTGCAATTAGATCAAGATTGGAAAGTACCAATATGGCAATTAGTAATAATAACGTTGCGATAAACAAATAAACAATGCCAATAAATTTCGCCCATTTGCCTGAGTTGCTTAATTGGTATTGACCTGAAGAATCGAAATCAGTAACTTGTAAGATGGTTTCGTTGTTTTCCATAGTATGATTTATTTGGCAGCGGCATAAATTGCCACAATAATTGCAATGAATACGAAAAGAAGTAATAGTCCGATAATGATTAAGAACAAAATGCCCATAACGATAAAGTACGTTCGTAAATGGTAAAGGGCCTGATTTAAAAGAATAGAGTCGCCATTATCAAGACTAGATTTTGCATAGTTGGAATAGTTAAGTAGGTTAATGCTCATAACGAGCGTAATAATACCCGAAATGATAAAACTAAAAACAGATCCGAATACATTCAAATTACCTTTCACCGCACCAATAATAAGCTGAAGAAACGTCAGACCTAAATTTACAAATGAAAGAATGGCTGCATATCGGGCCCATGTCACTGTCGTGGTAATTTGGGTTTTAATGGTAGGCGTAAGATTCGTGTTATTTTCCATAAGTAGATTAATGAATGTTGAGGAGTAATACAATCAATATCATATTATACATGCTAATAAATTTGGACTATTTTATTATTCATTTAAGGGATTCTTGCTATTCACGCCACAAGTTATGTTGAACAATGGTAGGTTTTCTTTTTTTGTTAGACATAGTTTTTATTAATACGCTCTAGCAAATAATACACGTTCCTTGCTAGGATTTCCGCTCAATATACATGCACCCGATTCTTGTTTGTTATGCAATGGGATACAGCGAATGGTAGCTTTAGTTTGTGTTTTGATTTGTTCTTCTGTTTCGGGGGTTCCGTCCCAATGTGCACTGACAAAGCCTCCTTTTTCATCAAGCGTCTTCGTAAATTCATCCCATGAATTGACTTCAGTAATATGTTCTGCACGATATTGATTCGCTTTGTTGAAAATAGCCAGTTGAATTTCTTCTAACAGCTGTTGAATTCGTTCTTCCAACCCATCCAACGAAACAGTCGTTTTTTCTTTTGTATCCCGTCTAGCTAGTTCCACCACATTATTTTCAATATCTCTTGCTCCGATGGCAATACGCAATGGTACACCTTTCATTTCATACTCCGCAAATTTCCAACCTGGACGGGCATTATCAGCATTATCATACTTAACTCTGATTCCTTTATTCTTTAAATTAGTTACGATGGTAGCTGCTTTATCATCAATCAGTGTTTTAGATTCTTCGCCTTTATAGATTGGTACAATCACCACTTGAATTGGCGCTAACTTAGGCGGTAGCACGAGACCATCATCATCGCTATGTGCCATAACAAGCGCGCCGATTAATCGTGTAGATACACCCCATGAAGTGGCCCAAACATATTCTGGTTTATTTTCTTTATTGACAAAGGTAACATCAAAGGCTTTGGCAAAATTTTGACCAAGAAAATGGGATGTTCCGGCTTGTAGCGCCTTGCCATCCTGCATTAGGGCCTCAATACAATATGTATCTTCAGCACCTGCAAAACGCTCATTGGCAGTTTTGACACCTTTCATCACCGGCATGGCCATATAGTTTTCGGCAAATTCGGCGTAAATGTCTAACATGCGAGTGGTTTCTTCTACAGCTTCTTCTTTCGTGGCATGCGCTGTATGCCCTTCTTGCCAAAGAAATTCGGCAGTGCGTAAAAAGAGACGTGTGCGCATTTCCCATCGAACAACATTAGCCCATTGATTCACAAGAATTGGCAAATCGCGGTACGATTGTATCCAAGTCTTATACGTATTCCAGATAATAGCTTCAGATGTTGGTCGAACAACTAGTTCTTCTTCTAATTTGGCTTCAGGGTCAACAATTAATTTGCCTTTATTATTTGGGTCGGCTTTTAGTCGGTAGTGCGTTACGACAGCGCATTCTTTTGCAAATCCTTCTGCATTTTTTTCTTCCGCTTCAAAGAGACTTTTCGGTATAAAAATTGGAAAGTAGGCGTTCACATGACCCGTGTCTTTGAACATCTTGTCTAATACATCGCGCATATTTTCCCAAAGTGCATAGCCATAGGGTTTAATCACCATACAACCACGTACGGCACTATAATCTGCCAACCCTGCTTTTAAAACCAAATCATTATACCATTGACTATAATCGACTGCACGGGATGTAATTTCTTTACTCATTTTGTTTACTATTAAGGCTATTCTACTATTCGAATGTTTTACGCATTGGAATGTCCGTGCAAAATAACATTAACTTTAATCATAAACATAATATATTGAATAATATATACATAGTGTTGGTTGTTATTGAATTACATCACATTATTTTTACAAATGCTTGTCATATATTTACTACTTGTTAAAGTAGCTTCTGAAGGCTAGTTTTAATAAACTTTTTTGTCTAGTGATGGTCGAAGTGTCGTAATTTCGGAAAGGATTACAAGTTCCAAAAATCAAAATTTGTTTAAAATGAAAAATGCAACCTTAGTCTTATTAGCAACACTTCTCTTTGTAAGCACTTCAGTCTTTGGTCAAACCTACGATGATGTGTATGATACTGGATCGCCGAAGAAAGGCTCTAGCAAGCCGGCAGTTTCAGAGTTGCAGAAACAAGAAAGTGGCAACACTAATGAAGATTCCTATCAACGACAAAATTATTCAGAAAATTCAGCGAAAAGCTACGGCTCTGATGATGAGTACATCGATTATGATGATGATGATTACTATTATGCGTCACGCATTCGCCGATTTAATAATTCATTTTGGCGTTTTGGATATTATAGTCCGTTTTTCATGGATCCATTTTGGTGGGATATGAGTTATAGTTACCCTTCATTCTCGATTGGGTGGGGGTATCCAAGTTGGTACTATGGTAATAATTGGGGTTATAATAATTGGGGTTATAATAATTGGAATAATTATGGTAATAATTGGGGTTATAATAACTGGATTAATTTTGGTTGTTATTCAGGATATAATAACTGGAATAGATGGGGCGGCGGTTACTGTGGTTGGAACAATTATGGTTATGGCAATAACTATGGTTACGGCTATCACAATGGCTATAATCAAGGGTATTGGAATGGTTATTGGGATGGTTTCTACAACAACAATAATAATTACGGGAATGGTGGTTATAAGTCGTCTTACGTATATGGTCCACGAATGTCTGTAAATAGTGGTGTTCGAAATAACCGTGGTTCTATTCGTAGTTCAACGACAACCTCACCTGTCATCAATGATGGAATGAGAGCTGTGAACACAACTGTTTCTCCAATAAATACAATCGGTACAGAAAATGCGATACATTCAAGCGGTTCTTATGATGTCAGAAGCGATCGGAATCAAATGACGGATAAGGGCGGAATTAAAAATTCTTCTTCACGTATAAGTGAATCTGGTATTAATAATGAACGCAGCAGTGATGTCTATCCCTATCAGAATTCAACAATCAAGAACCAACAACCCGAGAGGACGAACCGAGATCGGATTCAGAATCAGCAACAAATGCAAGAGAGTAATAGCGGCATTCGTTTTGGCAATGGTCGTGTAGAAGGTGCGCGAAATAATGATCGAATGGACGAAAGGCAACAACAAACTAATCCAATTCGTGTGCGTAACGATGAGCAACAAGCAGCAGAACGCCAACGAAGTGAGAGTCAACAACGCGAGCAACAGCGAATGAATGAAGAGCGTAATCGCGCGAGGGAACAACGTTATCAAAATCAACCTCAACAGAATAATGCCCCAGAACCAAGACGATACGAAAGCCCTAGAAATGAACGTCGTATCGAGTCGCCACGAATGGAATCGCCACGAATGCAAAGTCCAATGAGCGGCGGTAATGGTGGTGGACGACGACGATAGATGCAACTTAGCTTGCGGACTAATTGAATGCAATGCTAACTATTTTGACATTATAATTCTTTATACAATGATGAAAAACGTATTATGCTGCCTAATCATATTGACAGCTTTAAGTGAGTGCGTGAGCGCTCAAGATGAATTCGATGCGCTACGTTATAGTAATGCGGCATATCAGGGAACTGCCCGCGGTATGGGAATCGGCGGCGCAGTGGGTAGCATTGGGGCTGACTTTAGCGCGCTGTCCGTTAATCCAGCAGGCATAGGTGTATACAAGACCAATGAATTGATGTTCACGCCTTCGTTCAATGTATCAAATAATAATGCATCCTATTTAGGTGGTCAATCCTCAGCAACTGCATCTAAATTAAATCTGATGAATTTCGGCTTGGTGCTGTCTAGTGATTTAAAATCTAGATATAAAGAGAGTCAATGGAAAACATTCAATTTTGGTGTGGGTATGAATCGTGTAGCTACCTTTAAAAATGAATTTATGTATGCTGGTAAAAACAGCAGTAATTCGCTTATTGAAAGTTTTGCAGATGATTTTAATAGTTACGGAGGGATTAATTCAACGTCATTGAATAGCGTTAATTTTTCAGCGTACGGGGCTTATGAGACCTTTTTAATTGACAAGGGACAAGGAGTCGATTCGTCCAAGGCAGTATCATACGTTCCATATGCAGCTGGTTTAAACCAGTCTAAGAAAGTGACAGAGAAAGGTGGTATGACAGAATACCTTGTGAGCGTTGGCGGTAATTATATGGATAAACTAATGCTTGGAGCCACTATGGGTATTTTCAATATTGACTATGATAGAACGATGCAATTTAGCGAGGAAGATATTTCGGGTGATCTAACGAATGATTTCAAGTATTTTACCTATACAGAAAGACTAACGACAACAGGTACAGGAATCAATTTAAAATTGGGTGCACTGTATAAACCCAATGCGAATATAAGATTCGGTTTGGCATTACATACACCAACGCATATAGAATTAAATGACGCCTCCTCGATTTCGATGGTGTCCCATACCGACAGTTTGTATCTTCAATTAGCTGATGTTACAGGTCCTGTCAATTCCTATAATCAGGATTCTGCATTGGTGTTTAATTATTCACTGAATACGCCCTATAAAGCCTTAGTAAGTGGGATGTTTCTTTTTGGCAAAAGAGGTTTTGTTACAGCAGATATTGAGTATTTGAATTATGCGTCTATGAAATACAACTATGGCGCAGGCTATGAGAATGCAAGCAATGCCATTAATAACGTAATTCAGCAAAAATATAAAGAGGCGGTGAATCTTAGAATTGGTGCAGAGGCCAAACTCAGTAACTTTTGCCTACGAAGTGGATTCGGGTATTACGGATCACCTTACCAAACAACAAGTCAATACTCTCAAGGTGATAAGACAATCATCAGCGGAGGTATTGGATATCGCGAGCAGAATTGGTTTATTGATGCAACGTATTCGCACTCCACTCAGCGAACTATTGATATTCCGTATGTACTTGCACGAGCTGATGCGAATGTGCAACATGCAACCATTAAAAATGGAGTTTCTAATGTGTTAGTGACATTTGGTGTAAAATTTTAGCTCGTTCCGAATAAACGCTTAATGGAAATTGACTAAAGCTTTTCAAGCATCTTTAAAAAAAGCATCATTCCATTTCGTTTTTCTACATCAAATGTAAAGCTGATATTTTCTGTATAATATCGTTTCAAATCATATGAAGGAAAGGGATTGTTAGCAATTATTTCATCAAGTTTGGTCATTCCAAGTTCATTTGATGTGTTGAATGATTCTATAAATGACTGATCTAATTGCGTGTTTGTCACCCAGGTCGCAAAGACAAACGGCAGTTGAGTATGTGATTGCCACGCTTCGGCTAAATCATAGACAAAAGGGAAGTTTGAGAAATGTATCAGCGCCCTATCGCCAATGATGATGCCCGCTGTTTTCCCATTTATTTTCTCAATGTACGCTTCGTCAGCCTCGAGCAAGGAGGGTCTTATATTCCAATAATCTCGTATCAACAGTCTAAATAAGGCTACGCTTGTTTTTGACTGATAATCCAAATACACTTCTTGAATTTCTTTTATTGGTACATGACTGAAAAGGCAAACCGACGCGACTTTTTTGTCAGAAGCTATGCAATAGTTACTAAATACAGTGGCATTCGCGATGTTGGGGATAGACGCTACAGGCAAGAGGGAAATGTCAAGTTTGTTTTTCTGCATCAAGCCCGCTAATCGAGAAGGATAATCGAGTGATAATTGAATTTGATCATTCATGATGCCATGTTCAAAACCATAAATCAGGGGCTTTGTATTTAAATAACTCACCGCACCAACACGAATCTTTTTTTGCATAATCAGCGGCAAATATAAACTCAACCAGTTGCATTGATTAACTTTGCCGTCTAATTATTTTTTATGATTCAACACTCTGCATTATTTGCAATTTCGCCTCTTGATGGCCGCTATAACAAACAACTCGAAACACTCTCTGGCTATTTTTCTGAATTTGCTCTCATGAAGTACAGAGTTCATGTCGAGATCGAATATTTTATTGCACTTAGTGAATTGAAATTATTTGTGCTGCCCGCATCAAAAGTCAAGTCTCTCAGAAATATTGTGATCAAGTTCAATGCAGACGATGCTCAGCAGATTAAGCATATTGAAAAAGTGACAAACCATGATGTTAAATCAGTAGAATATTTTCTCAAGGAAAAATTGGCTGCGCTGAAATTAACCAAGCAATCTGAGTGGGTGCATTTCGGACTGACTTCACAAGATATCAATAATACAGCTATTCCGTTGTTATGGAAACAAGCTATTGAACTTGAATATATCCCTTTAATTACATCAATAATCGGACTGTTAAGGCAGTTTGCCAACGAATGGAAAACGATTCCTATGCTTGCCAGGACGCACGGACAACCGGCTTCACCGACCTTATTAGGAAAAGAAATGTTGGTGTTTGTTGAGCGACTTGAAAATCAACTCGACTTATTCAAGCCTATCTCATTTGCCGCAAAGTTTGGTGGTGCAACAGGTAATTTCAATGCGCATTATGTCGCCTTTCCTAAAATTGATTGGAAGAAATTTGCAAATCATTTTGTGGATCGTCAATTAGGACTAAAGCGCATGCAATACACGACCCAAATTGAGCATTACGATTCATTGGCTGCACATTTTGATGCCATGAAACGAATCAATACCATTTTTCTTGATTTTAGCCGAGATATATGGACCTATATTTCGATGGATTATTTTAAGCAGAAACTGAATAAAAATGAGGTGGGCAGTTCGGCTATGCCTCACAAGGTTAATCCAATTGATTTTGAAAATGCTGAAGGAAATTTTGGTATAGCCAATGCGTTGTTTGAACACCTTGCCGCTAAATTACCTGTTTCTCGTTTACAACGCGATCTGACTGATTCAACTGTTTTGAGAAATATTGGTGTGCCGTTTGCGCATACGGTGTTGGCATTAAACTCCTTAACGAAAGGCATGCATAAGTTGATCATTAATGAAGTGAAATTAAACGATGACCTTGAAAGTAATTGGGCTGTCGTAGCTGAAGCTTTGCAAACGATTCTTCGAAGGGAGCAGTATCCCAAGCCTTATGAAGCATTAAAGCAACTAACACGTGGCGCTGAAAAAATGGATAAAGAGACCATACATCGGTTTATAAATACGCTTGATGTAAGTGACAATATTAAAAACGAACTTAAAAAAATTACACCACAGAATTATGTCGGGAAAATATGAAACGACAACGCAGAATAAAGTAGGGTTCATTATTCAGACTATTATCTAGCAAACAATTGGAAGTACGGCTTGTTTAAGATTACTTAATAAAACGCGTCTTTAATATGTAAAAAATCCAAGTCACCTTCTGAAGGAAGATAAATCGCGATAACATCAAATCGGATGTCTTTATATTGCTTGTCATATAAAAATATTCTCGCGGCTTCCGTAACGCTTCGAATTTTTCTTGCTGAAATAGATTCTTCTGGCATGCCATGTTTCAAGGACATTCTGGTTTTAATTTCAAAAAAAACGAAGCAATTATCTTTTTTTGTAATGATGTCAATTTCCTTATGGCCAGTGGTCCAATTGGTTGCGACAATTTCGTAGCCTTCTTTTTGCAGATAGTCGAGTGCGATTTTTTCACCTTTCTCGCCAATGTTTCTATTTCTACTCATTATTATATAAATTTACAGGTTTTACAAGCATATGAAAGAATTAATCGAAAATTTTACAACCCAGCTTCATGAAGCGCTTGCAATTGGGAAAAAATCAAAATACACGTTTCCGGAGGTCACATTTGGCGAAGTTGTTGTAAGTGGTCTTGGCGGAAGTGGCATCGGAGCAAGTATTGTGCAAGAATATGTGTATGATAAGCTTGATGTTCCTTTCTTGGTGAATAAAAACTACTTTATTCCAAAATTTGTCAATGCAAGAACCTTATTTATAGCTTGTTCTTACTCCGGAAATACGGAAGAGACGCTACAAGCGGTTGAGTCTGCTAGAAAAGCAAAAGCTGTAATTGTTTGTGTAAGTTCGGGTGGAGAATTGAGTGTTTTTGCAAAAAAAAATAATTATCCATTGATTGAAATTCCCGGCGGATTGCAGCCTAGAGCTTGTTTAGGTTATTCGTTGGTGCAGTTGCTCTTTATCTTAAAAAAAGCAAAATTGCTGAAGACGGCTTTTGAAAAAGAAATTGCTGATGCGATTGTTCGCATTAATAAGGACACCAAGGCGATGCAAAAAAAGGCATTGTCGGTTGCGTCTAGTTTGGTAGATAAGCAGGTGGCTATTTACACTACAGCAGGTAAGGAAGGTTTAGCCATTCGATTTAAACAACAGTTAAATGAGAACGCTAAAATACTCGGATGGTCAAATGTAATCCCTGAAATGACGCACAATGAAATCGTCGGTTGGCGAGCAGCGAATAAAGACGTAGCCGTTATTTTTTGTTATCATGCTCTTGATTTTCCTAAGAATCTTAAAAGGTTGCAGGTTTTAAAGAAGGTAGTTAAAAAATATCATCCTGATGTTTCAGAGATCAGTATCAAAGGCGAAAGTTATCTGGAACAGGCATTCTATTTTATTCATTTAACCGACTGGGTCTCTTTTCATTTATCAAGTCTGAATGGACACGATCCAATTGAGGTAAAGGTGATTGATTATCTTAAGTCTGAAATGGCAAAAAAATAGTTCTTGTATTTGTCACCTACAAAGTTGAAATTTGCACAATAAAATTAAAAATGAAAAAAGAAATTAATCAGATATTCCTCGTTGCGGTACTTGTTTTAATCACAGCTCTTTTACGAGTAGTAAATGCAGAATTCCATGTGTACAATTTGGTTCCTGTTGCGGCTCTAGGTTTGTTCAGTGGTTCAATATTAAAAAATAAGCGTATTGCGTACCTTATACCATTATTGTCTATGATCTTATCTGATATAGGATTAAGCTTGTTTACCAATGTCCAAGGATTTTATGGCATATCGCAGCTTGTTAATTATTCGGCATTAGTACTTGTAACATTTCTTGGAACGTTTCTGGTTAAGAGAAACGCAATGAATATCGTTGGTTTAACGCTATCTGGATCTGTTGTCTTTTTTCTTCTTTCAAACTTCGGCACCTTTTTGAGTGGTTATTATGGTTATTCATTCAACGGCCTGACCACCTGTTTTACTTTAGCTATTCCTTTTTATAAAAGTGATATGGCTAGTACGTTCTTCCTGAACAGTTTTTTGGGTGATCTTTGTTTTTCATTTATTTCTTTTGGCATTTCATACCTTGTCTTCAATAAGTCTGGCAAATTAACAATCGCATAATAATCGAACTATTTTTTTGATACTTAAACCGGTTAACGCCGGTTTTTTTTATTGCATGCTATCGCATTTTTTCAACGCGAAATAAACGCATGGAAGGTGTGTTCAAGGTGTCAGAAATTGTTTCTCTTCAATCCTTTTAGTGTAACTATTTTTTTATTACGCTTTGATTTGTACTTTGTGCGT
>Ga0114958_10002650_pt1 | contig 13294 bp, 17 predicted proteins | sample C_130208_EF_Meta_FD_89577 | JGI IMG/M metagenome (GOLD analysis project Ga0114958, IMG submission 89577) | Freshwater microbial communities from Lake Croche, Canada to study carbon cycling - C_130208_EF_MetaG | ecosystem: Environmental > Aquatic > Freshwater > Lake | place: Lake Croche, Canada... | reverse complement strand
TATTAGATGAGAACATCATATTACCCTGACCAAACTCTTGCGTAACGCGCTTGAGTGATACACCTTGACCGATGGTTGCTGATGCTTTTTGCAACGGAGACGTTGCAAAAATATCACCAAAGTCTGTGCGACTGCGCTTAAAGCCAACGGTACTCACGTTGGCGATGTTGTTACTGGTAACGCCAAGCTGTGCAGTGGCTGCGTTCAAACCTGTGAGTGAGGTATAAAAGGACATGGTTGATTAACTCCAGAGAAATTCTTTTGATATGATTTAGTTGCCAACGCGCTTGACATCGTTGAGGCTCATAGTTTTGCCACCATCGACCTCTAACAAAGTTGTTCCATCGACGACTGAACTTGTAACGCCATTGACTTTTGCGTATGTACTAACAGGTGCTTTAAATATGGCACCTTTGCTGTTGACTGTGGCAACATATCGATATGTACCATTGGCAGCAACACCACCACCGTCTGTACTTCCATCCCAAGCCAATGTGACATCGCCTGCGAGTTGTGGGCCCATCGTTGATGTTTTAACCAATGCGCCTTGCTCATTGAATACCTGATAGGCCACTGAATCAGCACCTGCTGGTAAATTGATAATTCCTTGTGATACTGTTGTGTCTGTAACAATGACAGGACCATCTGGTATCGCAACTGTTTTTCCAATTAATGAAGTTGCCCCTAACAAACGTTCGTTGGTTAAACTCGCTGTTAATTTTTCCATACTGCCCTTCATGGCAGTAGTCGCTTCTAGTTGAGAGAACTGTGCGAGTTGTGCAACGAACGCTTCGTTCTTTACAGGATCTAATGGATTTTGATTTTTAAGTTGCGTTGTAAATAAAGTTAAAAATTCAGTTTGTCCCATATTGGTATTGGTGGGCTTGCTTTTTTGTTGCGCCACATAATCTTCGTATCTCACGATTCCACTGGGTAATGCTGCTTGTGTTGTGGTGGTCATTTTTATTCCCGATTAATTTTTATGATTTGGTGATGTCGAGTGTTCGCATCATGAGTTGTCTTGCGGTATTGACTACTTCAACGTTGTTTTGGTAAGAGCGTGATGCAGCCATCATCTCGACCATCTCTTGCATTTCGTTCACGTTTGAAAGATAAACAAATCCGTTTTCATCGGCCGATGGGTTACCTGGGTCATACAACGCACGAATGGGCGTTGGGTCGTCTTTGATTTGATGCACTTTGACGCCGCCCAAATAAGGCGCACCTGCATTGGTCATTTCTTCATCGACCAATGCTTTAAATACAGTTCGTTTGCCGCGAAAAGCTTCAGCTTCCGATTTGGCAACGGTGGTTGCATTGGCTAAGTTGGAAGCGGTTGTATTCATACGCACGGTTTGCGCATTAAGGGCTGTGCCCGCTATTCCAAAAACACTGTCGAGTGATCGCATGATGCTTATTCGCCTTTCAGTGCTTTACGAATTCCGCTGATGCGGTTTTCTAAGAAGTTAAGTGTGGCTTGGTAATCACCTGCTGCTTTACCAAACTGTGCTTGTTCAACATTGATCTCGACCGTGTTACCGTCAAATGAACTGTTGAACGGTGTTCTGTAACGCATTCCGTTGTCAGGTGCTTCTTCAAGACCTGCATAATGCTTTGAATGTGTTGCACTGATGTATTCGCGCGATGCTTCTTTGAGCATGGCTTTGAAATCGACATCTTGGGCTTTGTAATTGGGTGTATCTGCGTTGGCAATGTTGCTTGCCAATACCTCGAGTCGCTGGCTTCTGACTTGCAGTGCCCGCTCGTGTATTCCAAATGCATTGGTAAACAAATCCATTGTCTGACTCCCCAATTATTAAATTGCTGTTTTCACGACACCCGACCTCAAGTTAAAAGGTCTCGGTACGATATTGCAAGAGTCATGCCATAAACATTTATGTTTCAGTGTCCAATCATTGATGAGCGCATGTGGCAATGTTTCACCGATTCATTAATGGATGCGGCAATGATTTGCCTTTCAACGTATGTAATTGGCGTTGAGATAGGCACTTACTCTTAATGACTGCGCACGATTATTGGTTGCACTGGGTTCTGTGCTGCTGCTGTCTATTTTTAATCGGTCATTGGCGTTTTGATGCAAGCCTTGAACGATTGATTCACGCGTAATGGGTGACTTGCGATCGCGATTGACGTGCAAATAAGGCGATTGCGTTCCTGCAATGTTCAATCCCACGTGCGGGCGCGTTTCTGAACGAGCCGCAGGTGTGAGAACGGTGAGATACAAATCATCGAGTCCTGCAAATGGTCCTTGGTTTCTAAGACCTGTTTGTTCAAAGTACTTGCTCACCATATCAAGTTGTTGCAAAACACTGTGATTTAAAATCGCTTTGGGATTGTTTGCAAAACCTGCGCTTGCCGCACCCCGATCGGGTCCATCACAAAATTGAATGATGCCATGACATCGGTTATTACTGGCCTTTGGATTCATGCCGTCGCTCTCCATTAAAGTGAGCCTTGCAAAATCATCGGGCGCGAACTTAAAGTTTTGGGCCATGCCCAAAATCTTGTCATAAACCGCTTGCCTGTCTTGTGCAGGAATAAAACCTTTTTCTACCGCCCTGTCCAATGTCTTATTTAATAGAGGGTTGGTTCCACCTATAAAACTTCCTAGACCTTGCAATGCAGACGTTGCCGTTGTCAGGGTCTTACTGGAGTTATTTAAGATACTTGGATTGATCGTATTTGTTGCGGGAATTGTTGCAACGTTCTCTTTATGAGTGATCAATGCTGATAACTGGATGCGTTGACCTGGATAAATCAAATTGGCGTTGGCAATTCCATTGGTTTTGGCCACATCTTGCGACAAGCGCAATGCATCCGAATAACTAACAGGCTGTCCATTGGCTGCCATATAATTTTTAACTATACCCGTCAAGGTATCTCCCGACTGAACCGATACACTCGGTACGCTTGGGTTTAGAAATGACGATGTATTGACACGTCCGACCTGCTGAACACTTTGAAACGTTTGCGCAAAGTTCTGGGGTCCAAGGTTTGGCGCTTCCAACCCACGCGGCGTTCGAACTAATTGATCCGCATTAGTGAACGAAGTTCTAATGAATGCTTTTGGATCTAAATTTGTGGCCATGGTTCACCTGAGGGCTTGAGAAAAAGTTGGTATAAAATTTGCTTAGTGTCTTGTATCGACGATTTTTTCGTCAAAACTTCAACACCAACGGAGATCAACTTGCAAATGCTGTGCCTAGATTCAAAAACAAATCGTCAACCAATGACGGCTTGGGTCATGGGTATTTTGATGTCGACTTTTGCCTGTGTTGCTGGGGCCAATCCCAGCCTTTTAAAAGGCCAAGATGAATTGCTTCAACAAATGCGTAAGTGGGTATCTACTTCTCAATCAGTTCCTATTGATTTTGTATTTCCACAACCCATGGATCATCGAATCAAGGTTGAGAATTGCCAAACTGCAGTGCAATTTGACCACCCCTTTACCAATAAACAAACGGTAAGAGCGCGTTGCGATCAGCCCACTTGGCAATATTATTTACAAGTATCTGTAAGAGGCGTTGAGCAAAGTCCTTTGACACCCGCATCAACCCAAGGCCAGGTGATCAAACAAGTTTTTGTTTCAAGCGGCATGCTTAAACGCGGGACTGCACTTCAGGCGGGAATGCTCAAAGCCACTGAAATTTCGATGCCCGCTAGCGAAAACACCATCATTAGGAATGAAAAAGATCTCCTTCACATGGAGTTGGTGCGCGATTTGCCTGCCAATACACCGATTAGAAGTTACGATATCAAGCCATCCACCATGGTGAAACGCGGTCAACAAGTGACAGTGTCCATTGGCGAAGGCAAAGGATTTTTGATTTCTATTCGTGCAGAAGCCCTACAAGATGGGCAAATTGGCGAACAAATCAAGTTAAAAAATACGGAGTCAGGCCGATTACTATCAGCAGTGGTCACTGGCTCTAATATGGCACGCGGAATTTAAAAGTAACTCAAAATGATTCTTTTAAATTTTTTGTGTTTTTTTAGTATTGGCGCTCAAGTTTCAATATTTGGTGTCGATTTGTCAAAGGTCGGGAAGGAATTAATTTTTCCCAAGAAAGAGAGCTCATCATGACAGACCCTATTTCTCATCAGACTCGGATCGCCCAATCCAATGGAGCGGTACGTAGTACTTTGGATAAATTGGACAAGTCCAAGGGTACACAATCACAGGCTGAAGCCTCAAAAGCATCAGCACCCAAACCATCACAAGGTGATACCGTGAACTTGACCAATGTTCAACAAAAAATCAAGGACGCACCTGATTTTGATCGCTCCAAAGTGGAGTCAATCAAAAAGGCAATCCGCGAAGGCAATTATCCAATTGACCCCAAACGAATTGCTCAAAACTTTGTTTCATTAGAAAAAATGATTCAAGGCTAATTCATGAGCGTTGAATTGACACCTGATACGCTGGAACAAACCATCGCATTGGCGATGACCAAGGTATCAGAACTCGATAATTTGTTAGAAGAAGAGTTTGAATCCCTCAAGGTTCAGGATCTCGATCGTTTTGAAATTTTATTAAATGCTAAAAATGATTTACTCAGTGATTTAACTTTAATCTCTGGCGTTCATCAACCCGAGGGCGCATTGGATTTAGGCCCAGAGTGGGATGAGTTTAAAAAACAAATGATTGCGTGTCGCGATAAACATCGTCGTAATGAAATATTAATCATGCGCAAGCTCGATGCAATTCGAGGCGCAATTGAAAGTCTGCATATCGTCGATCCGACGAGTTCATTAGAAGTGTATGACCGATTAGGAAAAATTAATCGCATGAAACGCTTGCGTGGGTTTAGTGAAGCTTAATTTTTACTTTTTCTCGTCACCCGGCTGCATTCCTTTGAGCCAATAAACCCAAGACAAAATAACGGCAACCGCCGTATAAACATCTTGTGGGATTTCTTGATCTACATCCAAGCGACTGAGCAAGGCCAACAACTGCGGGTCTTCTGTGACATAAACGCCCTGCTTCTTTGCCTCTTCCACGATTCGCTGGGCTAATTCGTTTTGACCTTTGACGCTCACGCGTGGAGTTTTGTACTGACCGTACTCTAATGCGACGGCTTCAAATGGTGTTTTCATTTTTAAGCCTTTGTATCCACGACCAAGCCCAAACTCTGCGTTGGCGTAACTGGCGTATCGCTGGGTCTAGGCGAATTAAATATTTTGAATGAATTAAGTCGCAAACCAGACGTACTTAACTCATAGCTCAATTCACTAGTATTGGATTTGGCCAATGCAGCAATTTCATCGCGAACCGCCCACATCACCAAATCCACCGTATGTCCTTGGGAAATGGTTGTATTGAGCCATACCTCGCCCAATACTTGGCTGCGAGAATGAATATCCACAGTTAAGGGCGGCTCTTCTTGCCCTTTTTTCTTTTTGGGTTTTTGAAAATGCAACTCAACAGGGTCAGCATCCTGAAAAGGAATCAATAAAAAAAGAGATAAGTCGCCACGTACCAAATTCTGGGCTGCCTGTACTTGTGATGCCTCAATTTCTGTGATGGCCGAATGAATTTCACGCTTGGCTTGATCAACCTCTTCGCTCTCTTCTAAATCATCAAGCATTGAAAGTAATTTTTTAAAAATCGTTTTGGTGTCATCGTCAACGCTCATGCCTTGCGATAATTTTTTCTCAGAACTCACGCCCTGCTGCAAAACTAAACGCTTGAGATTCATGGGATTGATTTGCGCCATGCTTTGCCACTGCGAGTACCACTGCGTTAACCATTGAATCACATCACCGTTTTTTGCAAACGCTTGCAAAAAAGTGGGGCTCAGCATTTGCAAATACGCCGTAAAAGTATTGGGCATCAAACTCAATGTTTGAAGCCGCGAAAATGATGCTTGAATATCTTGTAGCAAAGGCGAAAGTGGTTGCTGGGTCGAGCCCAAAACGGCATACGTATTAGCATTCATCATGATCAATGTTTTTGGCATTTGTGGATTGACAGCGGGTGGTGGTGTTTCTGAGGGCGGACCTGGTTGAATCAAAAAGCCCCAGCCACCAGGCGTTGAAGATGCTCTTAAAAAAGGCTTATCGCCATCTTTGAGTATCCAGCCCGTTGGTAATTCAAAAGAAAATTCACGCAGCCATAAACGAATGCGGTTGTTGCGAACCTCGGCAGTGGCTTGCACCACTTGACCATCGTTTAAACCCAGTTGTTGTGCAACGGGTGTTAGAACCAACACGGGTTTGATATCAGCTTGAACCGGTGCGATTCGCACTGCGCCCAAAATATTATCAATTCCCAGCATAGAGTTCTTTCAGTCCAGCATCATGGCTGGAATGAAATTAAGGGTACCGAATCCAACTGCGGCGTTGCTCTGCACTCAAGCTAGCCGCCGTGTTGTTATCTGCAGATGCAGTTTGTGGAGCGTTATTTGATGGCATCGTTGTTGAGGTAAGTTTACGTACCAACTCGCCATGATCTGGAATCGTGAGAACACTGCCAGCCATCAACACTTTGGGGTTGCCTTTTGCAAATGCAGTTGGGTTTTGTTGAACAACCGCATCTCGCAAAATTTCAGGCCGCAAAGGGCTTGACGCATATTGCTGACGAATCACCTTATCAAGCGTGTCGCCAGGAGAAACTGTGTAAGTTTTTGCAACAACAGTAGGCGTTGGTGCAGCGTTGTGTACATTTTGAGTTGGCAATAATTGAACATTAGCAGGACCTGCAGACCAAGCCATTGATGCGCTCCACAAGAGATGCCCCGTTAATACGGTTAATAAAGCGGGTTGAATCATTTTTTTAATCATAAAAAACTCCTGTACTCATCAAGGTAAATTTGGAATCGCCACATAACTCGCAACTTCAGACAACTTGGGGCCTGCTGTTTGTTTGAGCTCTGCATAAAAACCGGATACGGCCGTGACTTCGGCCATCACCATTTTGTCTAATGCTTTGGGCTCAAACAATCGGGCTGGCACATAGTCGGGATTGACAACGACCATCTGATCGCCCACCTTTATGCCACTGGACTGCCCACCCGCTACTCTAAATTGATTGGCCTGTACTTGCAAGACCTGAAATTTTGGAGGCAAACAAGACAATTTATTTTCAATACTGCGCGTCATCATCAACGAGACGGCGTTCAATTGCGCCATGACAACGGGAGACAAAGCCTTCGGGGTCAGGCTTGGGTCTTGTGTGTCAAGTGTGACATTTTGTTGCGAGCTGATTAAAACAAGATTGCCCAACATGTCTTTCATTTCCCATTGAATGGTAAATGTTCGTGCAGCCACGTAATCTTCGATATCGGGGGAAAAATGCAACTTAAGTCGCATCGGAATGTGTTGCTCACCGCGCCCTGTCATGGCTTGCTCATAAGGATTTCTTGCAGGTACGCGATTGGATAACTTCCAAAGCTTGGTGTTATTGGTTGCCGCATTTAAAAACACGCGCAAGTTTTGTTCAATTTGTTGCACTTGATACAACTGCTTGGCCGACATGTGCGGCGCGCGCGTCACTTCTAATGCCAAATGATGATAGACCGTTAATTGGTTGGCGATGGGTGACTTGCAATCGGGACGATTGGAGATGGGCTTACTATTGAGTTGGGTTTTAACTTGAGGATCGCCCATTTCATCTTTGCCATAGGCCAGCACACGAATGCCTCTGACTTCCATCCCTGTTTTAAAACTTGCACTCTCACGTAATTTTCCAGAGCCATCGATCCATTGTGTCGATCGAACTTCAAGAGGCCCCTCGATGGTTGCTTCAACCAAATTTTTTCGAATGGCCTCCAACCTTTGTTCTGCACTAAAGGTGTCAGCCCATCCATTCACAGTGAATATGCAACTGACTGCCCAGCAAAAAGTTCGGCCAAGGGCAGATTTGAGCATAGTTTGATTTCAAAGTTTTTGTATGTAATTCATCAACGGCCACGTGAAGCCAATTGGTTCAAGTACAAGCTACGCAAGTCTTGAACCACTGCACGATCTAAAGACATTGTCGTTTCATAGGTGTCGTCACCCACGGGCGTGATACTCACCAATTGAGCGCCATAAATAATGCCTTCAACGCGTGTTCTAAACGTATCATTTAAAACTGTCATGTCTGCAATGGTTGTGGTTGCATCCAACTGTTGACCATACACTTGCTCAGTCAATGAGCGATAGGCGTCCAACTTCGATGCGCGAATAGCCAACAATCGTTGTTGCGCACCTGTTTTGTGATTTTGTACGCTGATCACTGCATAACCTGTTGCAACAAAGGTCTCGCGTTTTTCAACCATAGGTGAAATCATCGTGGCAGATGGCGCAGGGCTTGGAGCAACTGCAACTGGCTTTTCTGGGGTGACTGCAGATTCCCTCATTTGCATGGGCGTTACTTGACAGCCTGATATGACAGCCAAACTAGCAATCACGGTAGATAAAACAGATTTATTCATGGCAACGTCCTCAATGTCGAGAAAAAACTTGTGAAACCGCCTGCCCCTCCATAGGGTACTTTGATGGCGTCTGCCTTTGATTCGGCATGAGAAAATACTTCTTTACAAAAATTTCACAGATGCTTGGAATACTTTTAGTGACTTGCACAATTTTCAATTTGCCTCACAATTAGAATTTAGTTAATCACGAATGAAAAACTCTACCTATTTCATCGGCGTCAGCCCCATCGCCCAAGCGCTTCGAAAATTAGTCACCACTATGGCTAATTCGGCAGCAACTGTGCTCATTACAGGGGAAAGTGGCACCGGCAAAGAACTTTTAGCACGCGCCTTGCACGATCAGTCACCTCGAAATGGTTTGAACTTTGTACCTATCAATTGCGCTGCGATACCCAAAGATTTATTAGAAAGTGAACTTTTTGGGCACCGAAAGGGCGCTTTCACGGGTGCGATTGGTGACAGAATTGGCCGATTTGAACTGGCCCACGGCGGCACACTCTTTTTAGATGAAATTGGCGACATGTCCTTAGACATGCAAGTCAAATTGTTGCGCGTTCTTCAAGAACGCACGATTGATCCGATTGGCTCTTCGCGAGGTGTTCCAGTCGACGTACGTGTCATTGCCGCAACACATCGAGATTTAGAAGAAGAAATAAAAGCAGGCCGATTCAGAGAAGATTTGTACTATCGGCTTAATGTTTTGCCCGTTGTCACGCCTGCTCTGCGCGAGCGACCCAGCGATATTGCCTTGCTTTTAGACCACTACAGCCGTCAATTTGCAATACCTGGCATGGAACCCGTTCGGTTCAACGAAGAATTTTTAGAAATACTCACGCAATACACTTGGCCAGGAAATGTGCGTGAACTTTGCAATTTGGTTGATCGCTACAGTACTTTATATGCAGGACAAGAATTGGATTTGCGCGCCATCCCTCTCAATCTTTTACCCAAAGGTCTGGTGTTGTCGCAATCCGAATTGATTGCAAAAAATCCAGTCATCACTCCTCAACGAATGACGCCACCGCCCGAAGTTTTGGCCGAGATGGACGATCAACCCGAACCCGAAGACAACGAAATTGAAAGCATCATCATGCTCGCGCAAGGGATGCCTCAATTGCCACCCGAAGGTTTATCGCTTAAAGATCGATTAGCTGAGATTGAGCGCAGCATCATCGAGCAAGCACTCGAGCGAAGCGATGGCAATGTTTCTAAAACCGCCAAGCTACTTAATTTACAACGCACCACATTGATTGAAAAAATCAACAAATACGATTTGCGTACCGCTTGAGTTAAGTTATTAATTAACGTCTTGATTGAGCACCGTGATACTCATGCGACGATTGCGTGGATCGCGCGGATCTTTGGGATTGAACGGATCGGTATCAGCAACACCTTCGATTCGATCAAAACGTTTTTCGCTGATCCCATTTTTCTCGAGCAATTGGCGTGTCGCTTCAGCTCGCTCTGTCGACAAAGACCAGTTATTTTTACCATCGGCATTTTGGAAAGGCACCGCGTCCGTATGTCCACGAATGGCGAGTTTGTTGGGTAAGCCCGCCAAAGACGCAGCCACTTCCTTGATGAGTGCCGCCGCTTTGCCTTGCATTCCATTGCTACCACTGGGGAACATTGCAAAATCTGCTTTATCAATGATTTCAATGCGCAAGCCTTGTTTGTCACGAGTGATCGAGACTTGATCTTTGATATTTTCTAAGCGTTTATTTTCTGCAAGCTTTTGTTTGATTTCTTTTTCTAATTTTTTGAAGTTCGCTTCGTCTTCTTTTTCTGCGCTTTGTTTGCGTTCTTCTTTGGCCTGCAATTCTTGATCAGACAAAGGATTAACTTCATTTTCATTTTCAGGACCTGGTTCTGTATCGGGGTTGGGGCCGCCTTCTGAGCGAGGCGTTAAACGCTCGAGCAAACCTGTTTGTCTAGCCGTATAAGGAAATGCATCGGGGTCAATAATTGAGCGACCACCCAAAATACCATTAGAGCCTGCCAATTGACCAAATGGAATCATGCTGTGTGAACTGGGTTGAAAATAATCAGCCACACTTTTGCGTTGATCTTCGTTAGAGGCGCCCAACAACCACATCAACAAGAAGAAGGCCATCATAGCCGTCATCATGTCGGCAAGAGCAATTTTCCAAGCACCGCCGTGAGCACCGCCGTGTCCCTCTTCAATCTTTTTAATGATGATGATGGGCGCGGTCGATGGCGCTGCGGCCTCTGCTTCAGCCTCTGCCGGCGCTGGCGCTTCAGCAGAAGCCTCTGCGGGCACCTGTTCTTCAGCGGGGTTCTCGTCAGCCATGGATTACTTGCCTCGCATGCCGTCAAACACTTCAGCAAATGACGGTTGATTGTGATGACTGATGGCGGAACGAGCTGCTTCAATCACCAATGGCATGGGGTGCCCGTGTAAGTTAGCAACGATGAGTTGCATCACTACTTTATAAATTTCACCTTCTTCGTCAATGATTTGAGCCAAACGAATCGCAATCGGCCCAACGATTCCGTAAGCTAAAAACACACCCAAGAATGTTCCCACCAAGGCGCCACCAATCAGTCCACCCAAAACAGGAGGGGGTTGGTCAATCGCGCCCATGGTTTTAACCACACCCAACACGCAAGCCACAATACCCAGAGCGGGTAAAGCGCCTTCCATGCCCGCCCAAACAGCGGCATATTTCATTTCGTTGTGGTGATGCAATTTAATCGCTGCATTCATCACGTCTTCAACCGCATAAGGGCTGAGTGTGCTCGATGAAACCACTTGCAATCGAATCGTGTCACAAATCAAATGCAATAAGGCATGGTCATTGAGAATGGGTGGATACTCGCCAAAAATCGCACTGGCTTCGGGATTTTCAATATGCGCTTCAACAGCCACAGCACCTTCGGCTTTGAGCGTTTTTAAGATTTTGGAAATTAATAAAATAATCGCGAGGTAGTCGTCCTTTTTGTATTTAGGACCTTTGAATACTTTACCCAAGCCTCCCATTGCGCCTTTGATAATGTCCATGCTGTTACCGATCAGCATAGCGGCCACCGCAGCGCCTCCAATAATGAAGGTTTCAATCGGTGCGGCTTTGATAATAGGAGCCATCTTGCCCCCGGCCATTACGTATCCACCAAAGACGAATATGAATAATAAAACAATACCAACTGCTGACATCTAGAACTCCAATAATAAGTTTAAACCTGCCGAATCTGGACAGGTTTTCACTCAAGCACTCACACTTGAGAGGTTAACTGAAAAATGGAGCCCTTCCCAGGGTAACCCTTCAATCAGTTCAACATCTCGCCGGCACGCGCAGGTTGCGGTATCAAGCCAGGAACTGCTTCCCATGCTTGACGAATCTCAGACATAAGACCATAGACTTCATCCAAAGCCTCAATATCGTTTTTGGCGTTCACATAAAGCAAACGACGGGTGACATAGCTGTACAACTCATTGAGGTTGCTGGCCAAATCACCACCTTTTTCAAAATCCAAAGCGCCTTGAAGACCCAACACAATGCGACTGGCACGTGCAATGGACTTTGACTTATCAGCAATCGCTCCATGCTGAATGTGTCCGCGTGCCGTTGACAAGCTCTCGATCAGCCCGTCAAACAACATTTGAATCAACTCGATGTTGTTGGCACTGGAAACACCAGTGCTGACTTTGACTTGACCATAACTGTCGATGGCTTTGTGATTGACTCGCATATTCAGTGACTCCGTGATTATCAGTAGTTGACCACTGATGATTCGGACACAGTCTCCAAAACTTGAAAGCTAATGCATAGTTTCAACATATTAAACAAGCTCAGGTTTGGCCTCCACGGTCGATTTTTCTGGCAAAGCTTGCTCAAGAACGTTATCCATGACCTCTGATTGAGCTACAAACTCTTCAACATGTGCTACATCAGGCTCAACACTTGGCGCAAGCACAGGCGGCGCGTCAAAAGCAGGCGGCGTCTCAACAACCGCTTTTGCCACTTCAACGGGCGCAGGTGGCGCTGCAATTACTGGCGGCACTTTAGGACCCATGCCTGTCGGATGAATCAATAAAAGCTTGGAATAGGGCTCAGTCAGCGTGAGTCCACATCTCGCATACAACATACTTGCAATTTGATCTAACGTTTGTTGAATCATCAATATATCGCCAGGCTGACTGTTTGAAAAATCAACACCCGCGTTATAAATGCTGGCTAAGTGGTGCAAAGGTAACCATGATTGAACAGAACCGCGTTGCGTTCCAATGTTGCGATTGTTGGCTGGAATACCCGGCTTGTCATAAAAACCATCGCGATATCCATCCATAAACACCTGCTCAATGTTTTGACGCAAAATACTTTCGTAATGCGGTTTTAATTCTGAGACGACTTGGGGATCAACGCCTGGAATCGGTATGCCGCTCATCACGTCCCACAAAGTTTTTCCTTGCAACTCTCCAAACATGCTGTCTGAAAAAACAAGGGGTTCCTCTTGTTTCATTTGGCCGCGATAAATACCGTTGACTTTGTCGATCAAATACAAAATCAAAATAAACAGCAATAAAACGCCCCAAACTAAAAACAATTGGAAAAAGCCACTCATGCCACGGCCCTCGATTTAGAAGACATGCTCGGTATTTCGTCAACTTGCAAGGTTGTTCTTAATTTTTTAACAACCGATGACAAAATTTGACTGACACGCGATTCACTCACGCTCAATACGTCGCCGATTTCTTTGAGATTGAGCTCTTCCACGTAATAAAGTTGCATCACCAATTGCTCACGCTCGGGCAATTGCGCAATAGCAGTCGTCACCGCGTCCATAAACTCAGCTTCTTCAACCATGGTTTCGGGTTGACGGGACGAATCATCGGC
>Ga0114958_10002649_pt1 | contig 13307 bp, 14 predicted proteins | sample C_130208_EF_Meta_FD_89577 | JGI IMG/M metagenome (GOLD analysis project Ga0114958, IMG submission 89577) | Freshwater microbial communities from Lake Croche, Canada to study carbon cycling - C_130208_EF_MetaG | ecosystem: Environmental > Aquatic > Freshwater > Lake | place: Lake Croche, Canada... | reverse complement strand
TTTGAAGTCGTAAAACACTAAAATCTAACCTACTACTTTAACTGAAAGGCCAGCCAGCAAGCTGGCCTTTCGCTTTATAGGCTTTATCATGAACCCATCAAAAGAGCTATTCGTTCTACTAGATTTGCGCGGATGTATTTTGCACTCGTACCACTCAGGATCAGACATTGATTCTGGATCAAACAATAAATTAGTAAAGTCTCCAGGTCACACATTGGCTAACTTTCTGGAACGCTACTTACTCCCAATTACTCAACTTGTGCCATTGAACCGCATCATTGCTGTTCACGATGCAGGTAATCGTTACCGAGAAATACTGTCATCTGACTACAAGAAAGATAGGAAAGCTAAATCTGCTAAGCAAGCAGAAGAGATGCCGGAAGTTGGCCTTGCCATACGTGCTTCTCAAGACGCAGTAAAAGAATTACTCCACTCACTAGGTGTTTTACAATGTTCTGTGGCAGGTACTGAGGCGGACGATGTATTAGCTTACCTGTCGGAGAACCTTCCCGGCTATAAAATCATCTATACCGTAGACGGGGATCTAACAGCTTTAATCAGTCCCACTACTTCAGTCTACTTAAAGTGTGAGCCACAGAAGGCTTATATCAAAGGCGACCTAACCATCCTACCTCGACACGTTACCTTATTTAAGTCGATTGTAGGCGACTCCTCTGACGGCATCAAAGGCATATCAGGCATGGGGCCAGCAGCTTGGAACACCTTACTACAAGAGTTTGGCGAGGACGGACTCGATGAGCTAACCGCTATCGTAGAGCATGAGGACATCGGTAAACTCAGAACTATCGCTGACCAAGTAAAGCACCCTTTATTAAATAAAATGGCAGCCAACTTATCGGACTGGCGAAAGTCGTACTTACTAGCCAAGCTAAGACCTGAGCTAGTTGACGGACTACAAGAAGGCAAGTTCACCCGTATTCGTTGGGACAAACGCTTACCTGAAATGTTAAGGCTAGCAGCGTTAATGACTTCAACAAACTCACAGTGGTTGTTAGCTGATATTAAGCATCTGATGCCAACCAAAACTTTGATCGTAGCCAATGATTGGGACGATACAGTCTTAGCCGAAGCCACTCGCTTATTTAAAGATTCAAGGTACATCAGTATTGACTGGGAAACCTACTCCCCAGAACATGCGCCTTTCAATAAAGCGGGCAATGGTAACTATGTTGATATGTTGTCCTCGACTATCACAGGGGCAGGCTTTACATGTGGAGAGAACTTAGAGCATACGTTCTATTTTCAGTTCGACCATGCCGACGAAGAAAACAATATCAACAAGAAGCACTTACTTGAGTTGATGCACTGCATTCCAGAGGGTATGCCTATAGTGGCGCAAAATTGCATCTTCGAGAGGTCTGTTTTCCTGAACGAATTTGGCTACGATATTCCGAACTTACACGACACTAAAATGATGATGAGCCATGTAGACGAGTCAATGTCTGCGGGCTTAAAAGATATGTCGAAAGACTGGTTAAACTACCGTCAAGCCCATTATAGCGACACGATAGCTAAGGGCAAAACAATGAAGGACTACACAGGCGAGCAGGTCTTTGATTATGGCTCAGATGATCCGCTAGTAACTGCACACCTTTACGACCTGTTCTATATTATCTTGAACCTAGAAAAGACGTGGGAGTTTGTCAGAGACAATGAGTTTCCGATGGCTTATGTATTATCTGATGCTTATCTAGCAGGTGTTTCGATTGACTATACGGCTGTTGAAAAGCAGCGTAGTGATGACCAACACACGTTTGATACCAACTTGCTTCAGATCCGTAAACTCTTAAAAGAGAATCTTGATAATGAGACTATCTATTATGGAGCTTCAAACTGGATGGAAGAGTTGGTTATCAACCGTAAAGCAGAAGCTAAGTATGTTGCAGGGTTAATTACCAAAGTAGGCAACACCCCAGAACTTGTTGAGACTCTTAAAGCTAATAAGCTAGTAATGACGTGGGTCAAAAAGCACTTAGTAGAAGGCGTGACTGTGGAGGATTTAATAACTAGCATTTCCCAGACACTCTATACTGAGTCAATTAAAGGTATTGAGGTAACGGATACACGGGCTAAGCTTTGGACAGCAGCTGTTGAAGCGGCGACCTATAAGGACTACACAGAAACAGCTAAAGAGGCTGCATTCACTTGGACATTAGGCAAAGTAAATAAACTATCTGAAGCTTTTGATTTACCGAACTGGCCTAGCTTAATTGACCGAGTAGACCACATTAACTCTTTAACCAACTTAACTGAAGAGCAGTTCAAACTTGTTGAAGCGGTAGGTAAAGTTGGAGACGCTGTAGCAGGTAAAAAGCACACACTAACCTCTGAATATAAGTGGTTAAAGTCGGAATATATTAGTCGATTTGAAGGTGACATTGAAAAAGATGGGACTGAACTCAACCTAGATAGCCCTAAACAAGCTACTGAGCTTCTGTATGCAATGCTGGGCTTACCTATCAGAACCAGAGCGATGATCGTCTCAGAAGGTAGGGCATTAAGAGGGCTACAAGGCTCGCCACAGACCGATAAGGATGCAATTGCTATGGCTATTGCCTCTGGTGATGCAGTGGGCTGGAAGCGTGAAGTCTTAGACTTATTAACTGAAGCTAAGAGTGCCAACACTCGTATCAAACTCTTCTATAACAAGCTTCCGCTTTGGGAGCATCCGATAGATGGCTTGATTCACCCTCAGTTCAATTCAACAGGGACTGAAACTCGTAGACCTTCTGGTAGTGCTCCTAACCTTTTACAACTCAGTAAGAAAGGTGAAGGCTTAAAAGTGCGTAGTTGTTTCTTACCTAATCAAAAGTTAGGTCATGACTTAGTTGTGTCTTGTGATTGGGCAGCTCAAGAGTTGCGAGTTATCGCTGCACTGTCTGGAGATAAGACCATGACTTCTTGTTATATCGGTGACAACTTATTGGACGTTCACTCCGTAACCGCAGCTCAGATCATGAACCTGCCTTACGACGAGTTCATTCAAGGTTTAAGGTCGCCTGATAAAGAGGTATCAAAGCGCTTTAAAGATGCTAGAGCGGCTGCAAAGTCAACTAACTTCGGATCAGCTTATGGGATTGGCAGTGCAAAACTAGCACGTCAACTTTTATGCAGTCCAGACGAAGCGAAAGGTTTCTTAACAGCTAAGAAAGAGGCATATCCTGGCGTTGAAGATTGGAAGGAAAAGATTAAACAACAACTCCATGCCACAGGTTATGTGAAAACTTTAATGGGCAGCAGGAAGCACGTATTCAGCAACCTACACAGTTCAGATGATGGCCTAGTTAGCTACTATGAAAGAGCTTCAGTTAACTTCTTAATCCAAGGGCTTTGTGCTGACTACCTTAAAAAGGTACTTACTGAAATGTGGAACGCTAAAACACTTCAAAGACATGGTGCAGTCTTGATCGCCCCTATCTACGATGAGTTAGTCATTAGCTGTCACAGCAGCCAAGCAGTGTCCCTCGTTAGAGAAGTTTATGATGTGATGGTGCAAGGTATTCCCGGCATCAACATTCCAATGTTAGCGGCCCCTGCTTTAGGTGTTAATTTTGCGAATCAGATTGAGATATTACAGGATGAAAATGAAATATTAACAGATGAATTGATTATGTTAGCAATCGATAAAGCTTTTGGAATTGAACGTAAAATGGCTGCATAAAAAAAAAACGCAAGACTAATACCGAAGTAATACGTATATTAACCACAAAAAAAAGGCATTAACCTACCTAACCACTAGGTTATTACTTACAACCTCCACAGCAATGGTAAGGAAATTATGAAAACTTTACAGGTAGACCTTAGATACATCAACACCTCCAGACCACTAACCTCGTATGGAACAGTCGGATCTGCCGGATTAGATTTATCCGCAGACATAGATACGTCGGTGGTACTTAATCCTGGGCAACGTAAGCTAATTAGTACAGGCCTCTCAATTCACATTAAAGACCCTAATTTCATGGCAATCATTGCGCCTCGTTCTGGCCTTGGACATAAAAATGGTTTGATCATGGGCAATGCAGTAGGTGTAATAGATTCAAGCTATAACGGAGAACTTATGATTTCTGCGTGGAACTCTCACGAATCAGAAACCTTTACGATTGGGCCCGGTATGCGTATCGCTCAGTTGATTTTCATCCCCATAGTTCATGCTCAATTTACGGAGGTAATGGAGCATGACAGAACCGAGAGAGGTGCGGGCGGGTTTGGCTCTACAGGAGTTAACTAATGACTTTAGTTGTCTTTGACAGTGAAACCACGGGCTTCAAGCGGAACCATCTAGTCGAGATAGCAGCGGTTATCTACACACCTGACGGTGAAAAGTACACTTACCACAGTCGATGCAAACCCTCTTCTCCTATCGAGGATGGTGCAGCGGCTGTTCATGGGCTCACCAATTTCATGGTAAAGAATGAACGACCAGACACGGAGGTCTTTGCTGAGTTCTGGTCAGACATACAGGAAGTCCACAATCCCAACTTAAGCACCTTAGTCCTTGGAGGGCATAACTCTGCTTTTGATATGAGAGTTATCCGTGGGTATGCTCCTATACCTATGGAAACCCCTGTACTCTGCACTATGAAACTGGGACGACTTTACTCGCCTGAATCCCCTAACCATAAGCTAGTAACTCTACATGAGTATCTAGGATGTACAGGGGACTATAAAGCCCACAGTGCCCTAGATGATGTCTACATGTCTTTTAACATCTTGCAGCACTACATGACTAAATTAGGTTTAGGTTATTTGGATTTGGCACTAGGGCAAACCGCTCCTCCTAAACTTAAAACAGTTCCCTTTGGTAAGCATAAAGGCGACTGCTTCTCGGTTGTCCCTGCAAGTTATATGCACTATATGCTTGGACTTAGCGATATGGATGCCGATGTAGCCCATAACTTTAGACAGGAGCTGACTAGACGAGGCCTATGAAAAATAACGATGGATCGTATTTGCAAGACAAGTTAGCAGACGCTATGAAAGCTTACACAATGGACAATAAAGGGTACAGCCATCGATTTCCCGACACTAAATCAGCAAGAGGAAATTTTATACAATCCCAACCAGGGGACTTCTTTTTATTGGTTCCAGCGGGAAGCATCCTGATTGAATGTAAATCAACCGTCTCTAACGCCACGCTATTATCCCTTGCGTGGCATGGAGATGTGGGCAAACGACAAATTGCTAAACACAAATTATGGCAACGTGCAGGACACCCCTCCTTGTACTTATTTGGCAACCTGACTGAAGGAAAAAACAAAGCCACTTTTGAGTGGCACCTCGGGAAGAACGTAATAAACAAAACATACACCCCTGCCGTTACAGGGACTATGAAAGAAATATCAAGTTCCTTAGCCCATATTATCCACCACATTAGCTCTCAAGGATCCTCCCTGTATGGACACTAAGTTATACACCCTTTTTGCACCTAATTTTATTGATGAAGCAGTTGTACGTAAATACAAACGAGGAGGCTTTTCTTTATCTCCTGGATTAGTCGGAATGGTGTTAGAAGGCGTAGTAGCCGTCGATAAGTCCCACCGTGATGCGGAAGAAAGTGTAAGCACTTTACGCTTGGCTTCATTTGGAGACTTAATCAATATAGAACAAATTTTCAAAGAAGACGGAAGTGACGAAAACCTACAGTATGTGAGTGAAACCTCTCAAACAGTCCTTGCACTACTTAATGCAGCTCACTTTAAACATAAACTTAGTGGCAGTTCTGTTGAGGTACAAAACACTGTGTCGCAAGAATTACTCTCGCAGTTTATAAAGATTAATAATGACATAGGGCAATCTTTAGTTGGCTCCAACAGAGCAACAGCTTCCGTCAGAGTGCTTTGGGCCTTAAGAAGATTTCAAAAAGCCTCCAACACCGTCGGGTCTATGCAGTTAACTAGAGAGCGTTTGGCTATACACACTGGCCTCAGTCTTCGAACAATATCAAGAACCCTTAGACAGCTTCAAGCTGACAAGGTTATCACTTGTCACAGTAGAACTGACTTAATAATTAATGAGGATTAGAATGAAGATACGATTATTTACCGACCCACATATCGGATTAAACAGAGCGTCCCACACGACCCCTGCGTCGAGGTTGAAATTAAAAGAGAAACTCTACACGACCGTTCAAGAAGCAATAGACGTTGACTGCCCAGTCATCTGCTTGGGCGACCTCTTCGACACTTTCGATACCGATAACACTTCTCTATTAGCAGGAATCGATACCTATAAAAAGTGCGCTCTGACATTGTTCGGAAACCACGACCTGTCTAACAGGGTGGATTTACTAAGCTCTATTGAAGTAGCAGATTATCTTGAAAATGGCGAAGACACTTTTCGACACTCAGCAAAAGAATCTTGGGCAAGTTGCAAAGCAATTGACGGTTTAGAGTTCTGGTTTGTTGACCACAAGTTAACTCAAGATGTATTCGAAGGAGCCTTAGACCATGCTTTAGATCATGCCAAATTAGGCGACGTCCTGCTCCTACACAGCAACTACGACTCGCCCTTTGCTACTCAAGAGTCCACACTTAACTTAACAAGAGACAAGGCTGAAACCTTGCTGACTAAGTTCTCTTATATCTTTATGGGACACGAACATGCCTCAAAAGAAGATTTTGATGGCAGGTTAATCTTATTAGGTAACACGCATCCAACAGGTTTCTCGGACATCTCAGACAAGTTTGTCTGGGATATTGAGATTGAAGCGGACAAGATTACAAGTATTCAGAAGCAAATCATCTGGAGCGCAGACGAAGGTCATTTAGTAGTCGATTGGACAGACCTTTCTGAACTAGAGTCGATAGGCTCTAAGGTAGAGTTCCTAGAAGTCAAGGGAGTAGCTGATCAACAGCACATGCCTTTGATCGCTTCTCAAGTCGCGGCGTTGTGGAACCTGTCCCCTAACCTACTGATGGTTAGGAATAACGTCACGGCAACAGGCGGTATAAGCCTAGTAGAAGTTACTGAGCACACTCGCTGTCAAAGTGTCCCAGAGCGTATATCAACAGAGTTGGCAGGAACTAAACTTCAACCATTGTGGAACAATTATTTGGAGGCGTTATGATTTATTCAGTAAAACTCAAAAACTTCAAGCAGCACTTAGATTACACAGCTGTATTTAACGAAGGCCTTAACGCAGTCACAGGAGAGAATGGCAGCGGTAAGACTACCGTATTGAAAGCTATCCTTTTCTCGTTGTTTGGCGTAGCCGCTGCGGGATCTAAAGACCACCTTACTACGTGGGGTCAGGTCAAGATGCAGGTCGAAACTGATTTGCTCCTTACTGTAGGCAGAGTCACAGTAACACGCAGTTTAACTAAAGCAGAAGTGCGTTTTGAAGGTGAACTACTAGCCTCCGGTCAGACAGCGGTTACGAGTTACATTGAGAGCCAACTAGGTATGGATGCCAAGCTCTTCAAGTCAATGCTCTATGCTGGACAAGGTGAGACGCAATTACTGCTTAAGATGGGTGCTGCTGGACTACAAAAGCAATTAGAAATAGTGGCTAATATTGAAGTCATTGATAAAGTGATCACTCAAATAGCTTTAGACAATGTCAGGGCGGAAGGTCAACTACAAGGCATGGGCGAAGTAGAAGATATCAATGCTCTACGAGCGTTATCTTTGCAAGCAACTTTAGATAGAGACAATGCAAAGCTAGAGCATGACAGCCTACTAGCGAAAACTAAGCTTACTGAACAAGAGGCTTCAGAGGCTAAACGTAAGTATGACCAAGCTGCTTTGACTTACTCTCTGCACACTAAGTTGAGTAACCAATTGAGTAACAGTACAGCTCGATTAGACTTGCTTTTGCAACAAAAAGAGCAATTGGAAGGGGCGATACCTACTCAAACACCTCCAACGACTTTGCTTGATATCCAAAACGCTTTAAAAGCACAAACATTAGCTCTCACAAGAGATACCGCAATACTTACAGAGCATACTCGACTCTTGAAAATGGCTGAAACTCATTTAGCTAATTACCAGAAGTTAGAGCTTTATAGGCCTATCATCAAGGAAGCAAAGCAACTTGAAGCAGAGGGCATTAAACAGCATGGTAGGTGGGTTATTGCTAATGATAAAGTAACGGCAACAAGAGAAGCAGAGCATAGCATTAACTGCCTCGCTTGTAAGCGGCCCTTAGAAGGTAAGGATATCGAGCGTATTCAGGCTGAACACCAAGACGCCATGGGAACTCTTTCAGTTGTTACTGGAGAGTATGGTCGAGCCTCAGGGGCTTTAGATGCTTATTTACGAGAGCACAACACTACTTCAAGTTTACTTCGCAACTTGGAACAAGACATAAGTAATGGCTTACTAGTTGAAGCTCCTGCGCCAATTGAAATAACTGAAGTACATTTGGCTGAGAGGCAAGTAGAGATAAGCTACCTCAGCGAAAGATTAACTAAGCTACAGTTGGAGGAGCGAGAGTATAACCTGTGGTTAAATCAGTGGAACAAGCTTTTAGATGACGTAGTTAAGAGTAGGTTAGACGTTGCTAATTTCACCGCTCAGTTCTTAAAAACCAATGCCTTGTCTCAGCCTGAACTAGAAGCCCTTTATACCGTTCAGGCACTTGCTCAAGCTGACTGGCTTGACCGCACAAAGGCTGTCATGGCTTCTCAACAAAGGTTTAAAACCTTAGACGATGAAGAAGACGTTTTATGTATCAGAGTTAATAATGCTTCAAAACACGCTGATAAAGTTCATCAGCTTCAGCATCAGACAGCTTTACGTTCAGAGCTTCAGAAGTACCTACGAACTAATCGTGCTGCTTTTATGGAGGACTCCTGGGCTGCGTTGACTAATTATGCGAGTCATTTGATCAATTCTGTCACTGATGGACTTATAAATAACCTAAGTAGATCCGCTTCAGGGGACTTTTATGTACTTGAAGGAGGGCAGCCAGCGCCAGTCGAAGAGCTATCTGGAGCAAGAAAATCTATCGTAGGATTATGCTTACGATTAAGCCTTGCACACTTGTTCTACGGGGTCGGAGGCTTCGTCCTACTCGATGAAGTGACTGCTGATTGCTCTGAAAACAACGCAGCGAAAGTAGCTGGAATGTTGAGAGGCTTACAATCACAAGTTATAATGGTCACTCATAGACAATCAGACGCTACTAATGCGAACCACAGTATCTGTTTAAACTAGAAATTTAACCAAGTAAAGGGAACAGCAATTCCCTTTACTTAAATTAAAGAAGGCATTATATGAAAATAGCACCTGAACAAGCCTTACGCTACAATCAAGGCAAATCCAATCTTAGCTATGTACTTTCAGCTCCTAATGCAATAGACGGCCTATCCGCTGTTATGGCCTACGGTAGCGCAAAGTATGCCAGGGATAATTGGAAGAAAGGCCTACCTTATACTGAAGTTATTGACTCCTTACTCCGCCACCTTACTGCCTTTAGTAATGGCGAAGATTCTGACCCAGAATCTTTACTCCCCCACATCGATCACGTTCTCTGCAACGCTTTCTTCTTGGCAGAATTTACTCGAACACAGCTTGAGCATGACGATAGAACGCGTCACATCCTTAGGTTAAACCCATGATTGCTGGGATGCGCCTTGTCGCATTAGCCAGCAGTGTATTTACCCCCTTTGAGCCTAAGTTTGTCGGCACTAATTCTGTTGACGTCACCTTGGATTCTAAGTTTTGGATTCAAAAATTCAATGCCACATCTTCTCAACACATAGACCTTTCAAGTCTCCCAGAGGAAGATGAAATATACACTGTCACAGACACTTCCATGTTTTATCTTCGCCCTAAGCAGTTCATTAAGGCACAGACCGCTGAGAAGTTCGCAATGCCCGAAGGTGTTACAGGCATGTTTAGCCTCCGCTCCGCCATGGCACAGGCAGGACTAGAGCAATCTACTTCGGTATGGGTGCGCCCTTCTTGGGAAGGTCACCTTATTCTTGAACTAAGTAATTTAACAGAAAGAACTTTGATACTTCGTGAAGGCTTACGAATTGGTCAGGTTCATTTCTTTGCTACTCAAGAGTAGTCGAGGTATGTATGAAAAAGATTATGATAGCTTTAACTTTGTTTTTAACGAGTAATGTTTATGCCAATGAAAGCCACTGTTTAGCTCGAATATTATACCAAGAATCAAGAGGAGAGAGTGTTGAAGGCGTGGCTACACTAGGTCAAACGGCAGTACAGTTAGCAACTAATATGAAAATCACGCTCTGTAAACTGGAGCGCAGTGGGCAAGTTCAATCGAAAGAGATCCCTGCCCCTTTACTTCCTGCCTTTACTGCCTTGGCTAACATAGCAATGACTCAACCGAGGCTTTTATCTAAAGGTTCTGATCATTGGGAAACAGGTAAAAAACCTCATATGCCCGGAAAGATCAAACGGGTGGTTGGAGCCCACGTTTTTTATCAACTTTCTTCTAATTAACCTTATGAAATAATAACTTAACTGTGGTAAGATAGTGCCACTACTCCTTGATAGCTCAGTGGTAGAGCAGACGACTGTTAATCGTCCGGTCGGTGGTTCGAACCCATCTCAAGGAGCCAAATAATGCTGGTGTAGCTCAGTTGGTAGAGCAATTGATTTGTAATCAATCGGTCAGGAGTTCGAATCCCCTCACTAGCTCCAAATTTAACACGGCTCTTGGGTGTGACTTAGGTTGCTGCCAAGAGTTCTTTAATTCACCGCTCAAGCCACTAAATTATGCACAAATCGAGCGGTGCGGCAATGCTGAAAGTCGAAATGCTATGGACGCATAGCAGAAGAAGGCATCCCAATTTTTGGGGCTATAGCTCAATTGGTAGAGCGCCTGCCTTGCACGCAGGAGGTCAACGGTTCGATTCCGTTTAGCTCCACCACTTACTTATAATGAGTCATAGGAACTCACACGTTTTACCAGCTTAGTTCTAAGTAACTTTTAAGAGTTTCATAACCAAGGATGGTTATTATGGTAGATTGTAAAAAACATGGAAAGGGCTCTAAAAGCGTTGTGCATACCATAGGCAGGATTCGTCGATGTGCTCAATGCAATGCAGCTAAATGTAAAGATGCACGGCAACGAAATAAAATAAAGGCCCTTGAATATAAAGGCAATGTATGTGAGATATGTGGTTACTGCGCGTATATTGGTGCGCTTGATTTCCACCATGTTAACCCAAAAAATAAGCTTTTTGCACTTTCCAGTGGAGGCCTTAGGAAGCCTTGGATAGTTGTTAAAGCAGAGTTAGATAAGTGCGCCCTTCTCTGCTCTAACTGCCATCGTGAAACACATGGAGGCTATCACCCAAGTTATTTGAAATCGTCCAGCCTTGACAGCAATCAAGTATGGATATAACCAGAGCAAATCATTATGGTAAATTACAAAACAGTGGGACAATTCTCGGCTGAATCTGGCTTTTCAGAAGGCGCTATCCGAAAAATGATAGAACGTCAAATCTGGAAAGAAAGAGATGTTTGGGTCAGAGCGAATGGCCGTATTCTTATTGCTGTCGAGGGGTATCACAATTGGGTAGAAGCGGAAGCGGGGTTAGGAAAGTCTCTGACACCAGCATACAAATCGAATTTGTCTATCAGGGTGTCTCCTGCCGAGAGCGCCTCAAGTGCGTCACCGTCTCCTTGGAGTCCCTAAGAAAAGCTGAGATATTCCGAGATACTATTATTGAAGGTATCAGCAATGGGACATTCAACTACGCAGTAACGTTCCCTAAAAGCAAAAACCTAGCTAAGTTTAACTTAGTTAGGGCTAAGGACACAAACTCCACCACCGTTGAGACTTGGTTAGACAAGTGGCTTGACGACATCACCCCGCATATCAAGAGCAGTACCCTTGATGGCTACACTAAAATAATCAATAGACATAAGAAGCAATTCGGGAAAACTAGATTAGTTGACCTAAGCTTTATCCATGTCAGAGATTGGTGCAGGTCTTGCACTGCTAAAAATAAAACAATATCAAATAACTTATCCGTTTTAAATATCGCTTTAACCGCGGCGAAAACCGAAGGACTCATTCAATCCAACCCGATTGAAGGATTTACCTTCAACCGTATAGAGCCTCCTAAGAGAGATTTTGTAGATCCTTTTACTCAGGAGGAGCAAGAAGCTATTGTTATCAATTCGCCTGGTCACTTAGGTAATATGATTCAATTTGCCTTTTGGACAGGCATGAGGACATCAGAGCTTTGTGCTTTACGTTGGTCAGACATTAACTGGGAAAAAAGTAAGATAAAAATTGAGAGGGCTAAAACTCAATATGCAACTCAAGATGAGACTACCAAGACACTTGCAGGAACACGCCAAGTAAAGTTGTTGGCTCCTGCATTAGATGCTTTATTAAAACAAAAGGAACTAACCTTCCCAAACAACCGACACATTAACCGACACATTTTCCTAAACCCTCATGACGAGCTTCCATGGAAAGGTGACGACCCAATTAGAAAAGCATGGACAAGAGCATTAAAGAAAGCAGATGTCAGATACAGAAACCCCTATCAGACAAGACACACTTATGCTTCACTGATGTTATCAGCAGGAGAGTTGTTACCCTGGATTAGTTCACAGATGGGGCACAGTACAACAGCTCAGACTACAAAAGCCTATGCGAGGTATATTGACGATAGTCAGAATGATGCAGGGGAAAAAGCAGTGAGAATGTTCACGAAAAGCGTCGATTAAAAGCGTCGGTTGTTAGGTAAAAACGTCGGTTTAAGTCTATTTAAACCGATGCTTTTAAGTCCTAACCCCAGTAAAACTGGGCCGTAGTGGTGGAGGCGGGGGGAATTGAACCCCCGTAACTGTTTTGATTTATAAGCAGTAATAGAAATGTGTCGATTAAATACGTCGGTTGTTGGTAAAATATGGCAATTCAATTCCACCTTTGGGAATTGAACCCGAGTCCACAATCAAGGAATAGAATGTTAATTTTTGTCTACGGATCTCTCAAAAGAGGCTTCCATAACCACAGTATTATTTCAGATGGCGTATTTATCTCTGAGCACACGACTACACCTACTTTTACGCTTTATGATCTTGGCGCTTATCCTGCGGTTACACAAGGAGGGTCTACTTCAATTAAAGGAGAGTTGTGGGAAGTTGCTAATTTGGATAGAACAGATTGGTTAGAAGGATACCCTTCTTATTATAATAGAATACTCATTCCGACTTGGTCAGGGGCTGCATGGATTTACACCTTGCCTGAAGCACCTATCAACAAAGCAGAAGTTGTCTCAGGAATTTGGACATAAAAAAGCCCTACTGATTTCTCAAGTAGGGCTTAATTCTAATTCTAACCTGCTTGT
>Ga0114958_10002645_pt1 | contig 13311 bp, 8 predicted proteins | sample C_130208_EF_Meta_FD_89577 | JGI IMG/M metagenome (GOLD analysis project Ga0114958, IMG submission 89577) | Freshwater microbial communities from Lake Croche, Canada to study carbon cycling - C_130208_EF_MetaG | ecosystem: Environmental > Aquatic > Freshwater > Lake | place: Lake Croche, Canada... | reverse complement strand
CCCAAAAACATTCATCCGTAATTTTAAGGGTTTTGTCATCTACGTCGGCGACAAACAAGGGGCGGTCATGCGTGATTTCTGGCTCTGGCAGCTCGAGCGCGAGGGCCGCACGACCCAGCTCGTTCGTGCTGAATCTGGCCGCTTCGATTACGACGCTGCGACCAACGAGCTCATCCTCACCCTTACCCGCGCTCAAGTCGAAGAGCGCAATCCAAAGCAGCCGGAAAATTTTACGGAATCACCCCGTATTGTATCGTTCGAAAAATCTGAACCGCAGCGCCTCTCGCTCGCCAGTCTCTTTGGCCCGCCAGTCCTCCGCCAAAAACTCCAGTGGATGACCTACGCTGAACTCCGCAAGGAAGAGACCCGCGTCGCCGCTTTGCCCTTCACGCCTGCGACCGCAGCCGATCACGAGCGTGCAGTCATGAAAGTCCGACTCACCGTTCAAGAAAAATTTAACACCGCGCTCGCGATCCTCTCGTTTGCCCTGATTGGCGTGCCCCTCGGCATCAAAGTCTCGAGGCGCGAGACCAGCGCCAACCTCGGCGTCGCCGTCTTGCTGGCACTGGGTTACTACATGCTCACGGTAGCGGTGAGCTGGCTTGATCGTCACCCGGAGTATCACCCAGATCTACTGTTCTGGTTACCCAACGCGGTCTTTCTCAGCCTCGGTGTGTGGCTTTTTTTGCGCATCGAGAGGCGTTAAGTTTTTTAGATCGGCACAGGCGCCCGGGCCCCCAAGCTCGCAGATGTTCACCCCACCCCGTTTGCCCCTGTCTTCGCCCACGCTCCACCGTGAAAGCGCTCGTCCTCACCGCTCCGTCCCAGCTCGAGTTCACCGATTTTCCTGACCCCATCCCCGCCGATGACGAGGTACTGCTGCGCATCCACGCCTGCGGAATCTGCGGCAGCGATATTCACGGCTGGGATGGCTCGACTGGCCGCCGCCGGCCGCCGCTCATAATGGGGCACGAAGCGGCGGGCGAAATCGTCGCCATCGGTTCGCACGTCGAGCGCTGGCGACCAGGCGATCGCGTGACGTTTGATTCCACGATTTCTTGCGGCGCCTGTCCGTACTGCGCGCGCGGCGAGGTCAACTTGTGCGATCATCGCCGCGTCGTCGGTGTCGCTCCCGCCGAATACCGACAACACGGTGCCTTCGCCGAATTTCTCGCGGTGCCTGCACGTATCCTCTACGCGCTCCCCGCCGGCCTCACCTATCAACAGGCCGCCATGGTCGAGCCCGTCTCCATCGCGATCCACGCAGTCCAACGCGTACGTCTCGCGCCCAACGCCACAGCCGTCGTCGTGGGTGCCGGCATGATCGGGCTTTTCGTCATCCAAGCTCTACGCTGGGCCGGGGCCACGCGCATCATCGCCGTCGATCTCGCCGATAACCGTCTCGCCCTCGCTCGCGAACTCGGCGCCACGGACACGCTGCGCTCCGATCTTTGCGACGTGCCCGCTGAAGTCGCCCGACTCACGGGCGGACACGGCGCCGATGTCGCCCTCGAAGTCGTCGGCGTCTCCGCCACGCTCAACCTCGCAATCGGATCCGTCCGCCGCGGCGGCTCCGTCGTCCTCGTCGGCAACCTCGCCGCAAAAACCGATTTCCCGCTACAATCCGTCGTCACCCGCGAGCTTACGCTCCACGGCACTTGCGCCTCGGCCGGCGAATATCCGCTCTGTCTCGATCTCATCGCGCGCGGTGTAATCCGCGTCGAACCGATGATCAGCGCCGTCGCCCCGCTCACCGATGGCGCCGTGTGGTTTAAAAAACTTTCCGCTCCCGGCGGCGCGCAAACCATGAAAGTGATCCTTACGCCATGAACCTCCCTGCCTCCTTCGATCTGACGGGGAAAACTGCGCTCGTCACCGGCGCCAGCCGCGGCCTCGGTAAACATTTCGCCATTGAACTCGCTCGTGCCGGCGTCGATGTCGCCGTAACGGCCCGCGCGCTTGATTCGCTTGAGCCCACGGTCGAGGCGATTCGCGCGCTGGGTCGCCGTGCCATGCCGCTAGTCCTCGACGTACGCGATCACGCGGCGATCACCGCCGCCGTCGATGCCGCACACACCGCACTTGGTCGCCTCGACATCCTCATCAACAACGCCGGTTGCAACATCCGCAAACCCGCCGCTGATATTTCCTGGGAGGATTGGAACACTGTGCTCGATACTAATCTGCGTGGCCCATTTTTTGTCGCGCAAGCCGCCGCGCGTTACATGGTGCCGGCCGGACGCGGTCGCATCATCAACCTAGGGTCCGTCACGTGTGTGGCCGGTTACGCCGGACTCGCGCCTTACGGCGCCAGTCGCGGCGGCATCAAACAACTCACGATGAGTCTTGCCGCCGATTGGGGACCAGCGGGGGTCACCGTTAATTGCCTCGCTCCGGGTTGGTTCAAAACCGCGCAGAACGCGGTCATGTACGAAAATACCGAATGGGTTTCGTACCTCAGCGCGAAAATTCCGCTGCGGCGTCCCGGCGCGATCGACGACCTCACGGGCGCACTGCTTTTTCTTTCGAGCGACGCCAGCGCCTACATTACGGGTCAAACACTACTCATCGACGGCGGCGTTTCTGTAAATGACACCCGCGCGCTCCCGCGCCCCGCGCCCTAGCTCCGCGATATTCGTTTCTTAGTCTCTTACCCCCACATCGTTCCCTTACCCCGTTTAATACCATGTCTTCGCTCCCGTCGGCTTCGCCCGCGCCGCTCACTCGTTTTCGCTGGGTGATCTGCGGTTTGCTCTTTTCCGCGATCACGGTGAATTACGTGGATCGTGCGCTCTTTGGCCAACTCGCGCCTGAGCTTAGAAAAACTTTCGGTTGGAGCAGTGGCGAGGTCGCGGATATTTTGCTATGGTTTGAGGTGGCGTACGCAATCGGCCTAGCGTTTGCCGGAAGAATATTGGATCGCGTCGGCACGAAGCTCGGGCTCGCGGTTTCCTTCGCCGCTTGGTGTCTCGCCTCAATGTTGCACGCGGGGATGGCGACGGTGTTGGGTTTTAAATTCGCGCGTTTTTTTCTTGGGATCACCGAGGCGGGGGCTTTCCCCGGTGTGACCAAGGCCACCGCTGAATGGTTTCCCCGGGGCGAGCGCGCGCTCGTCGCCGGTTTTTACAACTCCGGCAGCAATGTGGGTTCGATGATTGTGCCCGTAATTACGCCATGGCTATTTTTTAGCTACGGCTGGCAGTGGACATTTATCGTGGTCGGTGGCGCGGGCCTAATTTGGGTCGGATTCTGGCTATTTTATTACCGCAAACCTGCCGAACAGCCCCGTGTTTCACCATCGGAATTGGCGCTTATTCAGAGCGATCCAGCTGACACCATCACAGAGATCATGCCGATGTCGCAGATTCTCACAACCCGCCAAGCGTGGTCGTTTATCATGGGGAAGTTTTTCACCGACATGATTTTTCGCTGGAACATCAACCTGCTGCCTTTGTTTTTCGTCGATCACTTTAACCTCGATATAAAAAAAATTGGTCCCCCTTTTTTCATCATCTATCTTACGGCTGGCTTTGGGAGCGTGGGCGGCGGGTGGTTGTCGTCCGCGTTAATCAACCGTGGTTGGTCCATCAATGCGTCGCGAAAAACGGCGATGCTTGTCTGCATCTTGGGTATTTTGCCGGTGATGTTTACCAGCGTGGTCACGCAGCCGTGGATGGCCGTCGCGATTCTCAGCCTGATGATGGCCTGCCATCAGGGCTGGTCATCGAATCTTTATACGAGCATCTCGGATATGTTTCCTAAGCAGGCCGTGGGAGCGGTGGCGGGCATCGGTGGGACCGCGGGCTCGATCGGAGCGATCGCTCTACTATATTTAACGAGCGATCTTTTTAAATCCGCCAAAGCCGCGGGCGCCAACGTGGATCACGTGTACACGGTAATCTTCATCATCGCTGGCGCAGCCTATGTGGCCGCGCTCGCGTGTTTTCACTTCCTCGTGCCGAAACTCGAGTCCGTCCGGGCAGCGTAACCGACTTTCAAGCGCCAGCCATCAAACGCCGGTGCGCCAAGAAATCGCCGTGCATGCGCTGAAACACCCGGTACTTTGCCGTATGAAAACGCGCCACCGCGCCGCGCTGCGGCAAGATGACGCGACCCGCTCGGTTCATCACCTGCATCGCGCCGAGTACGGTCGCGTGCTCGCCTGAAGCGACCGCACCCAACACCGCCGAACCGAGCAACACCGCTTCGGGCTCCTCCGGCAACACCAGCCGACAACCCGTGATATCCGCGTGCTCCCGTAGGAAAACCGGATTCTTGATGCCGCCGCCACACATGAGCAACGTATCGATCGCGTAGCCTTTTTTATTCATGGCTTCGATGATATGCCGCGTGCCGTAAGCCACGGCTTGAATCGCGGCGAGGTAAAGACGCGCCAAATCGTCTATGGTCGCTGATAGCGTAAGGCCCGAGATCACCCCGCGCAAAGTTGGGTCCGCACGAGGCGAGCGGTTGCCGTGAAAATCGGGTTGCACGTGTAAATCGCGCGTCAACGCCGACGGGAACGGCGCGCGTTCCGTTTTCGCCAATGTGGCCAAGCGCTCGTTGAGCAACGCGTAGATCGTCGTGCCCCGGCGTTTGGCCTCCGCTTGCAAAGGCGCGGCGGCCGCATGCGCGATTATCACATGGTCGATCAACGCGCCCGTCGCGGATTGCCCGCCTTCGGTGAGCCACTGCCCCGGGATCATCGCCGAATGGTACGGCCCCCAGATGCCGCGGATAAAACGTGGCTTTCTGGAAACCGCCATGTGGCACGACGACGTGCCGCCGATCAATGCGAGTCGTTGATTCAACGCCGCTGGCGATGGCGCCACACCTTCGAGTTTAGCTCCCAGTAAACCCAGCCCGCCGGCGTGCGCATCTATGATACCGACCCCGACTGGCGTGCCCGGCAACAGCCCAAGCTCACGCGCTGATTTTGTCGTCAGACCGCGTCCGACGGGTTCACCCATAGGACGAATCCGCGTCCCCACTCGCCGAAAATTATCAGCCGCGAGATCGCCCAGCCCGATTTTTTTAAAATAACTTACATCCCAGCCGCGACCCTCCGAGCCGTGCTGCCCGAGATAAGTCCATTTACAGACTGTCGTGCATAACGAGCGCACGTCTTCTCCGGTCGCGCGATACGTCAAAAAATCTGGGAGGTCCAAAAACCGCGCCGTCGCCCGCCACGCCGCCGGCAACTGTTCTTTTAACCAGAGTAGCTTCGGCGTCTGCATCTCGGGAGAAATAATTCTTCCTACATAGCGCAACACCGGATGCCGCGTGCGGTTAATCCGATCGGCTTGCGCGATAGCTCGATGATCCATCCACACGATTACATTTTGCTCGGCACGACCCGTGGTGCTGAGCGACACCGGCCGATCTCGTGCATCCAACGCCACCAAAGAGCACGTCGCATCGAAACCGATGCCAGCGATCGCACCGGCTTTTAACCGAGCTTGTCGCAACGCTGCGCGAGTCGCGCGCACGCAAGCGCGCCAGATGTCTTCACTCGATTGCTCGACGTGATCTGGCGCGGGATGCCAGAGCTTAATCGGAAATGAGGCCGAACCGGCCATACGACCACGCGCATCAAAAATCCCCGCCCGGGCGCTACCCGTGCCAACATCGATTCCCAAATAATACTTCATAAATTAAACCTCACGCCGTGCACTTGCTTCAGGTCACCAGCAGTTCCGTGCGCGTCGGTTTGATCATCAACACGATGAAAATCGACAACAAGGCCGCGCCGGCAAAGACGCCAAAAATTACATTAAGCGGAACGTGTCGGTCGCGCAGCGCGCCAAAGGCCCAGTCGCCAAAACCGCCGCAACTGATGCTCACAAAATTCATGATGCCGTAGCCCGTAGCCCGGGATTCGGGTCGCACAATCTGGCAGAGGATCGGCATGTTGTTGCAGTCGAAAAATCCCCAGCCGAGGCCGAAGATGATTAACCCCGCAATGGCGAGAGTGAGCGTGGGCGCATTACCCACCCCGAAAAGAGCTGGCAAAAATAACGCCATACCAATGGCGCTAGTAAAAATTCGGCCGCGATTGGTATGCTTCATCCAACGGTCAGCTAGCGTCCCGCCAATCAAAACCCCGATGATTGAGGCGATTTGCACATAAAGAATCGCACTGACCCCTGCCTTACCTTGTCCGAGGGAGAATTTCTCGCGCAAGATTTCTGGCATCCAATCGCGCACGACCCAGCCCGCGATCGCGGGCAAGGTGAAATAGAGTACGAGCAATATGAAATTACGGTTCCCGAGCAGTTCCCGCCATGCGGCCGGCTTGCCGCTCGCGGCAGTCTCAGTCGATAGCGCGACCTTCACCGGATCGCGCAACGCCGCCAGCAACGGAATCGCGTAAATCACCCCGATCATGCCGCAGGTAGAAAACATCCAGCGCCAGCCGTGATCGGGCGAATCGGCCATGTAGCCGGCAAACCCGCCAAGAATCTGCCCGACGTAAATACCGGTCTGGTGCAGGCCCACCGCCCGTGAGCGTGTGGGTCCAAAATGATATTCCGAAATCAACGCCAACGCGGCCGGAATATAAAATGCCTCGCTGAGGCCCATCAAAGCGCGCGCGGCGATTAATTCATGAAATGTCGTTGTGTGGCCCGTCCACCAGGTGACCAACGACCAAACAAACAGACTTGCGCCGATCACGTAGCGTTTACTGAAACGATCGGCAATGTAGCCGCCAAACGGACTAAGAATGGCGTAAGTCCATTTGAAACAGCCCAGCACCAAGCCCCAGTCGGCGCGGTTGGCGATACTGGGGATATCGAGCACCATCGAGGCCTTCATCGTGGCCATCATTTGGCGATCGAGGTAATTGAGCAGCGCGACGGGAAACAACAGTGCGACGATAAACCAAGCGTAGCGAAGGGCGTTTGGGGCAGGGTTCATGGGAGCAAAGGGATAAAGGTTTGTTTCACGGGGTGTTCACGGGGGCGAGCGCAACTCTATGGTGCACGAAAAAGACCACCGGTGATCCCATCGCAGCAGTAAAACGTAGAAGCGGGGCTCAGGCGCCGATTTCTCACAATTTTTTGGGGTCGATGATAACGTGTTTAATTTTCACTCGGTTCCACGTGTAGGTGATGTGAACCAAACCATCTCGGGTCTGAATCACGGCTGGATAAGCATAACCGTGTTTGAGGGGTTGGTCCTCGAGGGTGACCCGCATATCCCATTTCACGCCGTCAGCGGATAGCGATACATTGAGCGGCCAGCGCACGCCCCAATCTTCATTTGCGTCAGCAATGTTGGGCTGCGCGCCACCCAGGGCGTTGGCTTTAGCATTAGTCGGAGCGCCACCCGCGCGTTCCCGCAAATTGTAAACCAAGAGTTGATGGCCATCGGCGAGGGTCACCGCGTCGCTGCCGGAATTGGGATTGAAAAGTCCCGACGATACCAAGGGACTCCAGGTGCGACCCTGATCACTCGACCAACTGGTGGTGAGGGTCTTTTCCTTACTGCGGCAGAGAATCTGCAAGCGACCATCGGCGTGAGTGAGAACGCTGGGTTGGATCGAGTTGAACTTACCGTCGGATGGCAGGGAACCAGTCAATTGCCAGGTGCGTCCAAGGTCAGTTGAACGCTCGATGTGGACATCCCAGCGACGGGAGGCCCGATCCTCGGTGCTCGAACCCGAAATCAAAGTGCCGTCGGCTAATTGGATGGGTTTATTTTTAATCGGCCCGAGCACATCTTCCGGCAGACGCCGCGGCTGATCCCAAGTGCGCCCACCATCTAGAGAAGTAATAACCATGCCCCACCACGTCTCGGGACGCGGACCCACTTTGTAGTAAAGCTGCAAAGGCCCATCGCGTAATTGGAATAATACTGGGTTCCAGCACGGGTAACGTTTTTTTTCGTGCTGCACGCCGTCCGCGACCTTCTCGCCCAAGGTCCAACGGCCATTTTCAAAACGCGAAACGTAGATGCACACGTCCGGATTAGATTCCGCTGTGCCGCCAAACCACGCCGCCAATAACCCACCAGCGGTCGTCTCGACGATAGTCGAAGCATGGCATTCAGGATAAGCCGTGGGCTCGTGAATAAATTCCGCGCGCACCACCGCGGGATGCGCTGGGGCGGCGTGAGTGGGGCTTAGGGCGGAGGCACCTATGAGGCTGAGAGCAAATAACGAACGGGGTATTTTCATGGGGAACTAGTAGGGAGGTGATAAGCTGAATAAAATGAGCGGATCCGTGTATTAGGGTTGGACGAGAAAAATCTGTTGCCGCCAAAGGCCAGCGGTGAGCACGCGACGATTAAAGGCGATCGTGCGGCCATCGTGCGACCAAACGACATTTTCGGGTAATTGCCTAGTGGGCTGGGTCAAAGCTCGAGCCACGCCAAAGGTCTTTGAAGTGGGTCGAGCGTCACAAACCATCACCGCCTGGCCGCTCACATAAACAATCCAAGCCCCATCAGGGCTCCATCGCACACAACTTTGTACAGGATTGTGCCCTTGGGTGATTTGCGTGATCGCACCGCCCTGGGGCGCGATGAAATAGGCCTGCACCACACCTGCATCATCTTTCGCCAAAAACACGATGCGCGTGCCATCCGGCGAAGAGCGCAACCAATGACGCGGCTCAAGCACCACGCCGGGAAATTTTCGCGTGGCAGTAAACGTCAAACGCCGTTGCTCCGCGCCTAGCGGTGGCTGGGGCATCGAAGCGACTGTGCCTTCGAGCGGGCCGGTGGGGCCCGGTACGTCAATACGCTCCGGGATATCCACGAGAAAAACCTCTGTGAGCTCGCGACCCTCGCTCGTGCGCACGATACCAAGAAAGGCCCGCGCGCGGCGCTGCCACCCGCCATCAGCCCGGCGATAACCCTCACGACCCACCCAAGCATCTTCAAACGCGCGACTGATTTCATCGGATCCAAGCCGTGGCGACGAAACCACGCGTACGACGATAGCGGCGAACATTTCGCCCTCGTTGTTTTCTGGACCGGGCGGCACGCGCACCGGCCCTCGATCCAGGCGCGTAGCGACGCCGATCGTGCGCAGATTCACTTTCTCGCCCGTGCTTTGCTCCCGCTCCGCCAAGAGCGCATCATTATAAGTGAAGCCGATCCAGCGACCATCAGCGCTCCACTCGTGGCGATGGGTTCCACCGCGCAACGCTCCCGGCGTAAACGGCGCAATCACATCGCGAGCATCAAGAAAGCCCAACGTAGCGGGCGAGGCCTCCTTAACATAGACGCCAACCCGACGCCACATGGCATAGGCTCGCTCGGCGCTGGCATTTTTCAGACCACGAATAAAAGCCACGCTGCCATCGACTGGATTGACGTTGGTCGCACCTACACCTGGGCCCCATGGCTGCGGGCGAGGCTCTCGATAAAGTTCCTGCACTTCACCAGTGAGGACACGGACGCGAGCGATCAACGCGTTGCCTGCGATGGCGGTATCGTCTTCGCGCGGATCAAAGGCTAACCACTGATTGTCGGGCGAAAAATTATCGTTGTTGTCGAGATTGTGATTGTGCGGGGCAAACGTGAGCTGTCGCTCGGTACTGGGGTGGGCGGCCGTGGCGAAGGATTGAATCGGAAAAATTCTGCTGATGCAGACCACCGAGCCCAGGAAGCTTAAAAGGCAAAAAGCGCGGAAGGAGCGAAAAGCCACGGAAAAGAAGGCCCGATGCTACTACCGGCGCGAGCCGTTAGCGGGCAGGCCCCAGGCTTTGAATTTACGCTTAAACTCGGCAACGATGCCGCGGTAAATTTTGGCCGATGCAGGCGAGACGACGGTTTTGGGTGTGCCAGGCTCAAAACCGCGTGCTTCGAGTCCAGTTGCGACACTCAAAGGAAACAACAAACGATCAACCACCGGACCGATCTCACGCATCCGCGCGGCCTCGATCTTACACGCTTCAGGTCGGCCCGCACGGCAGGCTTCATAGATGGCGACCATATACTCGGGTGCGAAATTGACTAAACCGCCGATACACCCATCAGCCCCGAGCGCAAACACCTCCGGCAAACGGGTATCAGCGCCGGAGAAAACGGAGAAGTTTTTCGCGCGACCGAGCGCAATTAATTCTTTGTGGTAGGCAAACTCTCCGCCGCTCTGCTTGATGCCCGCCATGGGGGCGCGCTTGGCGAACTGGGTGATGAGTTCGAGGCCGATGCGATTCGAAGTGAGCTCAGGAAAATTGTACAAATAAACGGGAAGTTGTACGTCTTCGGCGGCCCGCAGAAAAAACTCCAGCATATCAACCTGCGAGACCGGGAAAAAAGTCGGCGGCATCATGGCCACTCCGGGCAAGCGGAGTTGCCGCGCAACCTTGCCGAGGGCGATCACTTCATCGACTCGGATGCTCGAAATATTGGCGATCACTTGGAGCGAACCTGCGTGCTCGGCCACGGACTCAAGCACTTCCTCACGCTGCGCCAAGTTCATGCGGATAAATTCGCCGGTGCTGCCAAGCGCCAGTACGCCATGCACCCCACTCTTTCGGAGAAAAGCGAGGTGCGCAGCGAGAGCACGTTTCATTAACCGGCCGTGAGCGTCGGTTGGAATCCAAAGGGCGGCAAATACACCCTGACGAGGAGCAGCGTTTATAGACATTGAAATAAAATCATCAAAAAACTCGCGTACCTGAAGGAGCAGCCGGTGCACTCAAGGTGCACCGGCCTAAGCCTAGTTAAGACTTCTGACTCAGAAACGCCCGCTGATGCCAAAATTCACGCGCGTGCCGTAAAGTTCGCTCATGACGATACGTTGCTGGTTACCGATATACCAATCGGGGGAATTATTATAGAGATTAACTACGTCGATGAAAGCCGTGAGCCAGGGCTTCCATTTATAGGAGAGATTCACGTCCACGGTAGGATCATCCGTCACGGTGTTGCTCAGCAAGAAATTGGAATTATCCACGCCGCTCACATAGGCACTCTTGTAGTGGTATTCGACGCGAGCGCCGAAACCACGCCAGTCATAGCTGAGGCCGACGTTGTAAGTCTTGGGCACAAAGTTAGCCAAAACGTTGGCTCCGTCGGAGTATTGGCCTGAGGTTGTGAGCTTAGTATAATTGGCAAAAACTCCGAGCCCATCAAAAGGTTTAGGCAAACTGGTAAAGCGTTGATTGTAGTTAAACTCCAGGCCGTCGATCTTCGCTTTTCCGAGATTGGTCCTCGTGGCAAAATCGAAGCCTGCGTAGTTACCGCCGAAACCATTATCCGCTCCCGTGCCTATGATCCGTGAACTTCCTTGAATGAAATCGCGGATGTCTTTGTGAAATACACCGCCGGATAGCACGCCCGCGGGTTCGAAATAATATTCCAGTGAAGCATCGTAATTTTCGGTGTATTGCGGCTTTAAGGCTGGATTATTTTGGGAGACTGAACCCAAACCAGTAGAAGAGTTATAACTCACCGTAGTGCCGGGAACGATCACACTAATCGCAGGGCGCGCACTACTGGTCGAGTAGCTCGCGTGCATCACGAAATCGCGCCGAGGCTCATAGCGAAAATGAATGCTAGGGAAATATTTCGTATACTGACCCTCTTTCCGGAAGATCGTCTGATTGGGATTGAGGGAGTCGCTAAAAACGCCTTGGGCATCAACCTTGGTGGATTCATAACGAACGCCACCGAGAATCGAGAGAGCTCCGAATTTCACATTACCCTGTACGTAAGTGGCAGGCACGCTTTCTGCGGCAATACTGGCAGGCGCCCGGAAAGAGACGCTCGTGCCGTTGGGAGCAAAATAAGCCGGCGTGCTCCGAAATAGTGCTTCAACCGGATCTAGATTGAGCTTATCGCGCTGTGGATATTTATTATTAAACAAACCGTAACCCGCGGCGGAGTCGCGGAACTGAGCTATATTGTCATCATTTACGCCGGTCGCCGCGACGGTGCCGCGCACGCCGTCGGCACCAACAAAATTCCACACCGGACGGTAGGTGCGATACCACCGGTGTTGGTGACGGTAGTTAAAGCCGGTCTTAAAAGTGACCGGGAATTGGAGTTCGCTAAATTTCTTCTCATAGTCTGTTCGGAAGGAAGAGACTTCTTCGCGCGTGATGTCGGGTTGTTCAAATCGCTGCGCTAAATAGCGTTTAAAATCCGTGCCTGCAGCGACGGATGTGCCGTAGGTTTGGATATAGTCCGGCCGCGTCGCATCCCGACGAGTATCAACAGCCATACCGGCGCCCGTCATGGTCGTCGTGAAGCCGTAAAAATTATTATCATATGACGAAGGATTAAAGGAGGCGGAGGCCTCTAATTTAGAATCCGACCATTTTTTCTCGAGACCGAGACCCACTTTGTACTGGTGCGAGCGCTTCTCTTCCTTTGCGACTTGGTTGGTCCAATTCATGTTCAATATTTCCGTATAAGTATCAGTGTATCCTGGGGCGACCCCTGCAGCGGCGCCACTCGTCGTGCGCGGCACTGTACCCGCTTCGATGGCCGCACGGCTTACGACATTATAGTCGGCTACCAACCGACTGCTGGCTGCGCCCTGCCAGTTCACCCGGTCCAAATGGGACGAAAAATAATTCAAGCTGGTATCGAGATAAATTCGGGTCGTCGGATCGAACCGATATTCAACTTTTGAGCCAATACCGGCCCGGACTCTAATGTAAAGGTCGTCGAGGCTGCGGGCCTGTGTATTACGACCATCTAATTCGGCGTGCTGCATCTGCACGCGATCGCGAAAACTATAGGTTTTGGAATAACTTCCAGATACCGCGACGCCCAGTCGACGTTCAGGCCCAAAAGCGTCCATGACCGTAACCGCTGCATTGGGGCCAAATTTGTTGGCAATCGTATCGCGATAATTGTTCTCCGCGATACCCATGCGATAGCTCACGACGCGGCCTGGGTAATCGAAAGCCGATTTCGTCACGAGATTGATCGAACCTCCGAGAGAATCGGCGGGTTGATCGGGCATGTTGCCTTTTACCACTTCGATTTCCTTGATGAACTCGGATGGAATCTGGTCGATCAAGGCGGCGCGATCACCTTGCGGGGTAAACCCAGCGATCGCAGCCGCAGTGCGGACGCCGTCGAGCATCACGGAGTTTAATTCCGGAGGCGTACCGCGTAAACCCACGCCGACGATTTCACCCGCCTCTTTACGCACCGCGACGCCTGGTAATTTTTGGAGAAAATTACCAATGTTGCCGTCGTTTACATTGCCGTAGGCGTCCATGGAGACGACGTTGACCACATTTTGGGCGTTACGCTGCTTGGTGATGGAGGCGGCATTACCTTCGCGAGCGCCAGCCACCGTAAAAGCCTCGAGTTTATAGACATCTGAGGTCAATCCGATGG
>Ga0114958_10002643_pt1 | contig 13319 bp, 6 predicted proteins | sample C_130208_EF_Meta_FD_89577 | JGI IMG/M metagenome (GOLD analysis project Ga0114958, IMG submission 89577) | Freshwater microbial communities from Lake Croche, Canada to study carbon cycling - C_130208_EF_MetaG | ecosystem: Environmental > Aquatic > Freshwater > Lake | place: Lake Croche, Canada... | reverse complement strand
TTCCTGGGCCTTTAGCATCCAGGCAACGGGCCAGCGACACAGGACGGCGCCGGCGTCGAAATACATACACATGCGACCCTTAAGGCTCTCACGATTCACAATAGTATTGTAAATCCAGATTTTCCATGCATAGTGGCCGGCCTCCCAGTAATCAGGAAAGTCTGGAGGGGTCCAGGAGGAATCAACGCGCTCGAACTTGGCGAACGTGAACTTTTCGGTGATTGCTTGAAGAGTTACCTCTGGAACATCCGGTCCAATAAACACAAGGGCCTCCAAATCTTTCATGACTGTCCGCTGAGCCATGATAGTTCCGAGCCAGTGCTGAAGACTGCCGAGGAACTTGAAGGTGACATATGTGAGAAGAAGAGGTGTTTCGGGAGTTGCAGGAGGGGTCGCAACTCTGAAGAACTCGATACCCTTTCGTGCCCCCGCAGAGCCGGCCTCGACGCCGAGAAAACGGGGAATATTTTTAAGAGCCCCCTCATCTGCTTTTAGAAGGGTCCAGGCCTGCTTGGCAACCTCTGAGAGTAGGCGTCGAGTGCGGTCAACCATGTAGGGATTTAGAGCGGGCGTCGAAGCCTTCTTCTTCCAGAGTTCATCGTCTTCATCGACCGCACGCACCGCTGAAATTAGCTCATCTGGCGTCTTGAAGTTGCGCGCGTCGATTACACCATCCATATCAAAGTCGCGCTGAGCCAAGGGGTCGCCCCAGTAGATTGGAATTGCACCGGCTGCCTTGGCATGCAGAAGTTTCTCGGTACAGTAGCCCTCACGTGAGGAATTCTCGTATGTAATGGCGAATTTGTAGTCACCGAAAAACTTTGTCTTTTTCATCTCACCGCCGCCGCCACCACGGAGTGCCATAAGTTCGTCGCCAATATTGTTATAAAGCTGCCCTCCACTATCAACTCTCTTGTAGCTGCTTAGTACTTGGAATGCAGCATTTCGAATAGGGTTTGTAGGATTCGTCACGACAAAGGCACAGAACTTCTTTCTGGAGGTCGCCTCATATGTGCGAGTACAGCAGTCTAGGGGGATGGGCTTCGGATTTACGAGACGCTCAGGATCCGCCGCGAACCAATTGATAAATGTAACCCATAGTGGCAAACGAATATATGCAGCGGTTGGTGTGAAATTCACGTGGTCGAATCCAATATTGAGTTCAGCCTCAAGAATAGGGCGTGTGTTTTCACCGGTAAAATGGATTTTCGGTACTCCTGTGAAACGCTTCCAATTCTGACCGAAGGGTCCGAAAATTACGAGATCTGGGTTGCCGGTGTAATTGGCCTCTGGAACACCGACAACTTCGCGAGGGGGTGTCATAGCACTTCCTGCCTCATTTAGAAGAAGGGTGAAAAAATTGTAATCGGCCTGGAACTCGTCCCACATATCACTGAAAACAACTATGTAAGGTCTAACCTCTGTAGCTGCAACGGGTGTGCTTTTTACAACCGGTGCAAAAATCATATCTGTTCCCACGATATTGTTTAGAGCCTGTAGCCAGCCAGTACGTACAAGCGGGCTGACTGGAGCCCACTTGCGGGCGAGAGCCTCTCGGCGCATCGAAGCGGATTTAAACCAGCCCTGGCCCTTCAAATCGCTAATAAGATTCTTAAAAGCTTCGACACCCTCCTGGATGCTGTTATCAGAATAATAAAAGCGCTCTGCGCCCTGTCCGATGTCGCGCAAAGCTGGGGAATTGTGAATGACTGGAATACCGGCCCAGGCGAGGTCCAGTAGAATAGGGCGAAGCCGGTTAAAACGTAGATTTACAAGAGCCACCGTGTTTTCCTCGCGAACCCATTCAACCGCACGCTGGCGACCGACACACGCACCACTCAGGTCGAGGTCGGCGCAATGCTTAAGAACATTCTCCTTGAAGAACTTTGAAGTGGCAATATGCTCGCCGTTATGAAGGGCCCATCCCTCTAGAGGAATATGTTGCCGCGCTGCCTCGCGGAGAATTACTAGGGGAATTGTGCTGGAACTTGAACTAGACTGATTCGTATCAGCCATGCGAACAAAAAGGGGCGCCTCTGGATTTCCTCTCCACTGAAGACTCCCAATTTCCCTGCTCTGGGCCTCGGCAAGAAGTGGAGTCCACACAAAGGGTACATGGCGAACCTTGAGTCCAGTCAGCGTTTCTACGGCGGTCGTGTCGTCTGGACTCGTTACATCGTCGAGTAGCCAGGCCTCGCTAACACCTTTAAAGTCCCGTGGAAATGCATTGATAGGGTAGATTGTTGCCTCGATTTCAGTCAAAACAAAGGGCTTTCTAATAATCCAGACTGATTTACAGCCTACTGCGGCACGCATCGCAGGGCTTAGAAGAAGCTGGGAGATTTCGAAAACGACGTCGAAACTCTGACCGCTCAGGTCCTCCGCGTTAGTAATATCATAGACCTTTTGGATGGCCGTGCAATCGTCCCACAGGTCCGCGTGCCGCGCATATTTATTAACTTGACGCTGTGCCCAAGACCCTTAAAGAGTTCCGCAATAGCGAGACTCATATTTGTGAGACCCGAACTAAATACAGAGTACTCGATGGCACATGTTACGCCTACACGCATTTCTTTTATTTCATATCGTATAATGTTTAAATCATCACACCACGGTACCGTCTAGTACTGGGTTTTAATGATTTATAGCGCAAACTAGTTTGCGCTATAAATCATTAAACCCTCGTTCTAGCCAGCAGAGTGGAGTACTTAATTTAAGTACACCACGGTAGTATGGAGCTTGCCGCACGACAGGCTCGCGAAGGGGTGGTGGGCCAACACGTTAAAAGTATAGTGGCTTCTGTTAACCGACATAGCCATCTTACCGACTTCAGAGTTTCAAAAGTGCATCCCACGCCCTCTGCACCTCTGGATTGTAAGGAGAATGCGACCAAGTCAGAGCCTGTGAATGAGCCCTGTAGGCTTCCAGATTCTCAGAGTGATTCATCCAAGCATTCTCAATCTGGTCGGCTGCAGCTGTTACATTATTCCCGTCATAATAGTAACCATAGCTCTTCCACGCCGCCGAATTATGGATAAGAGGAAATCCACACCAGAAATGCTCGAGAGTCATATAATTATACTCATTGTTGAACTGGTGCCCGATAAACATCGCAGAAGGCCACTTTGTCATAGCAGATACGATATCAGTGCGGTCAGTAAACTCTACGTGTCCGTCGGCAATAACCTTTAGATTCGGCTTAATATTTGCTAGGAAATGGGGTGTTTCATTAAAACGAAGGCCATTTACTACAACGACCTTGCCCTTCCAGGTCCCCTTGCGATACCAGCGCTCAACGGCAAGAAGAGGAATAAAGGATGACTTCTGAAAGGATATATTTGGCTCCATGATAACAATAACATCATCCTCGGGCTTCGACCTAGTCGCCCATTTGAGCTGTAACTCTCCCCCGCGCGTTATAAAGGTGGGGTCCCAGACATAGGGGGCAATCATATTTTTGAGATCCGATGGTGGTACTACGTGATTAATATAGGAAGCATACTCTGCATGCTGCCCGTAGTGAGGAGATACCCAGATTCTATCGACCTTGTCGATAACGTGATGCGCGAAGTGCATACCGGGATAGAAAATAGGGGTTTCGATATCGATATTCAGAATATTACCAAGATAAAGCTTAATCAGCTTTCCACCGAGCATCTTTACGAACTCGCGCAAAAGAGGGTCAATACTCATTCCAAGTTCAATAAGTGCCACGACTGGAAGAGGCTGCTTTAGAATCTCTTCAGTTACCATCATGCGGCAAACCTGGAGCATTTTAGGAAGCGACTCAGGTGTTTTTACCATTTCATTTACGAGTAGGATGGGCTGATAACCCATTGCATCAAACATCTTATAGATTACATACACGTTCTGAAAGAGTCCATTTGAAAATACATTGTCAACAGTAATTGTTGCGGTGGCAAGAAGAATAATCTTGCGGTCCTTCACAGGCTTTGAAAGCGATAGAAAGGGGTTAATTGGGTCTACAGGATTTCCAAAGTTACGTGTCATACCTGGAAGTGTATGAGCCATCTCTTAAAAAATGTTATAGGTTGAATGTTTAGACCTACCGTGGAGTAGTTAATATAAGTAATTCACGGTAACCTCTAGAAAAATTTGAACCCCCACGCTCGTCCTACCGAGATATAAAATGTCGTCGATTCCTCTTAAGAATAATACAGGCTATCTGAAGTTTTACACAAATGGTATGATTGAAATCAAGAAGATTGATGTAACTGTGCTTATTCCAAGGAACAGTTTGAATCGTATTAATATTTACCCTGAAGGTCGAGTGATTATTCATCAGCAAAACTCGATTTACGAATATGATCTTCGTGTCGATAAGTTTTATGTTACGAAAATCAGCGACATGTTTAGCAGCTATTTAGCGGAGGACACTGATGCAAAGGTCAGTGCAGATATCATGGAGGAATACAAGAAGACCATCAAGATGATTGGCGAGCAGCTAATCGGGGTCTGTCGATTCAATGTCGATATGTCTAATGAACTCGAGTTCCGATTTAACGATGTGAACGAAAGAATCGAACGTATTATGCTCTCAAATGGAGAGACGTCGAATACTATCCAGGCTATTCAGAAGGACCAGGTTATTTATTGCAATCTTATTGTTGTACTCTTTATGGTTGCAGTCTTCGTAGGCCTTACGTATCGTGAACTTGTCGAAGAGCCGCGTTTCTTTGAGACCCCTCTCTTAAACCTTACTCTTATCAATGAACTAGTCTCTCTACCGTATCTGGAGTCCTTCTAAGACTTTCACGCGGTCTTGTAGCGACTTCACCGCTTCTATTAGCACTGGAATGAGTTTATGGTAGGCTACCTTGTAGCCGTCACTTGTATCTGATACGGCCTCTGGTATCACTGCTAACAAATCTTGTGCGATTACACCAATATCCGATTCACCTGTATGAATCCATTCAAATCTTACACCATTTACCGATGATAATATGGTTTCGTAGTCGGTTATCTTAGCCACAGAGCTTTTTTTACGGGCGTCAGAGGTCGTTATGAAATTCGTGGCTGATACGGACCCTATGAAATTTGCATTACAATCGGCTCCTATAAAAAATGATGAAACGTAGTTTTGGGTGAGAAGAAGACTAGTACCCTTTCCACCTATATAAAGCTGGCCGCCACTTGCGTCCACTCCAATTGTACTAAGATGTGAATTCCCACCGATAGCGTTTCCATTAGCGGTGATGCTGGTGTTGGAAAGATTCAGGGGAGAGTAGACTTGAATTGGAGTCTGGTTGAAATTCGAGATGGCGTTCACATTAATTTGTTTCAGATCGTAATTCACCATCTGTTGGAGATTTACAACCTGGTTTGAAAGATATGTTACTGGACTTACTCCTGAGGCGCTTGTAACCACATTTTGTAATTCAATAATATTTAGTACAAAATTTGGATTTGGACTATTCATTCTCTAGTATTGTGTCATATAAAGGCACATTTATATACCACATCATTTTAGGAAATGAGTTCATATATTGTTATAGCAAGTACATCAGTTGTACTTATAGACTCTTCCAGGCTTACCTCAGGTGGCTCGGCAATTGTATTGATTTCTAGTCAAATGCCCCCGGGACGAACCATAACAGTGCGTGATTCACTAGGATACCTGTCATCACCCCAGTCAATAATTGTAAGTACCACAAACGGTATTCGTTTTATGGACGGAACAAGCAGCCTCGTAGTTTCACAGGCCTATGCGTCAATGTCGTTCTCATCTCGCGATGCAAATACCTGGAATATTATAAATACATTTGGATTTCCCCTATATAATACAATCGCCAATGTCTCCACTCTGGCCGTTTCTACACTTATTGGTAACTCGCTGACAATTGGAGGAACTCTCAGTACAACCACAATGATAACGAATAATCTAAAACTCCAAAGCACATCTCAGGTTTTTGGTCCACTTTTCGTAAGCACTCTCGTAGTTGGAACCCAGCCATCCGTCCAAATTCCATATGAAACAACCCCAGGCTACAGTGCTTATATTATAGGATCCGCCTACATTACGTCAAGTGTTACAATTGGAGGGAATCTTCAAGTAGGCGGCGGCGGAGTCTTCGGTAGCTCTATTACAGTGGCTGGCACTCTTACAGCAAATTCGGGTGCAAATATCAACGGAAACTTGACTCTAACTGGAAATCTTTTAACACAGGGTCTAGGTACCTTTGAATCTCAAACGGCACTTTTAAATAGTTCGCTAGTTGTTGTGGGATCTGCAACGATTGGGTCGAACCTCTTTGTGAACTCGAACATTCAGGTGGGCCAGAGTACATTTACGAACAATCTTCAAACAAGCACTATTCAGCTTAACAATGTGGGCGGCTATATACAGCTCGGAACAAACACCATAATTCGCGGAGCCTCTACAGCAAATCCGAATCAGACTGCCTTTGCGGTGAATGCCCCCATATACACACCCTTTTTGAGTACTTCTTATCTAACTGCAAACACTGCGGTTACAACAACAACCATTGAGGTTCTATCGACTATATCGGCAGGCACCGTGACATCGTTCTTGCTGGGTTCCGCCGCCATTGATAACTCTGCTGGAAGTCTCGTAACAAGCAGTATTCAGACAAATACTATTAAAGTTTTCAGTAGTTTCGCAACAAACTCCCTTTATTCATCTAGTTTTGTCACATCCAACATTACCGCCACAGGGTCGCTTCAGGGTATCGGTCCTCAATCATATTTAAGCACCGGTGTCATCTTCACATCATCTTTACAGGTTGACCGGATATCGACAGGGAATATTAAGGTTGGTACCATTGAGACAACCGCTGCAGAAGTGAGTTCTCTTTTTATTTCACAGAGCTTTACTGCAGGACCAGCTGTAAGTTCAATTAATATGGCAAACGCGACTATCAATAACTCTCAAGGGTCTATTTATACAGGAGCCATCTTCACCTCATCTTTAACGACTAGTTCGATTGCGCTGCAGTCTGGTAATATATTTACTACTAATAATCTCACAATTAGTACCCCTGCCCTTTATTTACAAACGGTCTATACTAGTACAATTAATACAAACGTCTTTTTAACAAGCTCTGTAAATACTTCGCGACTCACTATTGGAAATGTACCCACAAACACAGGGCCGAACTTTTCAAATGACCCTGCCTTCCCGCCTGTAAATGTTGTGACAACAGGGGGGCCAGGTGATTACCTAACGCCATATTATCTCTCTAATGTTGTACCTACAGGACAAAATCCTGCAGTACCTTATACGACATCTATAAGGTTTAATGCAAACTATTTTGGGTCTGCTCCACCTGGTCTTTTGATAGGTTACTCTGCCAGTCTCTTTTGGGGAGGACAGGCTAGCTCATATTTGACAATAACAAATGGTCCCTCACTCTATGGTGTTTACGGACAGGACCAGACAATCACTGGAACTTTAACACAGAGTTCCTTTGGCATTCAGGCAAGTCTTTATGGGTCATCGGCGATAAGCGTTACATTCAGTTTTCAGTATTCTCCAAATATAAACAGCATTGACTCTAATAGTTATATAAATTTCAATAACGGCTCACTAAACTGGAACTATGCATTGAATGGCACGACAATTCAGAATTCTTTAAATGATATGTCAATTCGCAATGTTTACTATTATGGCTCTCTGAATTTCGCATCCGACCCGAGAATTAAAGAAAACATTAGTTCGGCGAATCTTAGAGACTGTTACGATACAATTTCGGCCCTCCCTCTCCGCAAGTTCAAGTATATTTCAGAATACTGCTCGAGTTTTCAGGTAAGCGATGAACCCCGCCTTGGCTTTTTAGCGACCGACCTGCTACCCCATTTTCCCAAATCAGTTCACATATCCGATACACTCTTTCCAGCCTTTTCAAAGGAACTAATGACAATTGATACGTCACAGATTGATATGGCGCATCTTGGAACTACCAAGTATCTTATAGAAGAAGTGAAGCGCTTGGAAGAAGAACTTAGCACGATAAAAAGCAGAACTTTTTGACACGACACGATAGATAGGACGGATGTCTACATATTTAATAAATAGTAACACATCCGTTGTAGGAATAAAAACAAATAGACTTTCCACGGGAGAATATGCTCTGGTCTATCTTCCATCGACGGCGAACATAGGACAGCTCATTACAATCCGTGATACGTTTGGCTACCTATCGACTCCTCAAAGTATTATTGTATCTACAACAGCGGGATCACTTATAACAGGTGGTATCAGCTCTATAAAAATTCAGCAGGGATATGGCTACATGACTCTCAGATCCGAGACAGCTGGTAAATGGACTATTGTCGACCAAAACGCCTTCTCGAGTCCCACACAGGTCTATGATATTAGAGGTATTACCTATGGCGCTCTCAATGTAATTCGCGACGGCTATATTAAACAGTCTGTATCATCAACTGGCGCATATTTAGCAGTAACTTCAAAAATATTCAGCACAGTTGAAAGTATCGCACCAATATTTCTAAAAAATATTGCAGTCAACTCATTTGTCCCACATTCCGACACATATTATCAAAATGGCGCGGTATATATAACGGGTTCAACTGTGATTCTAAGTACTTTAACAATGCCTGGGAGTGCCGTCTTAGATGGTAATAAGGTAACACTTGGAAGCCTACAGGCAAGGTCCTCACTAAATATAGTAGGCCCCCTTGTTTTTTCCACGAACACTGGCAAATTTTTAGTGAGAAACAATGTTTCTACAAATTATCGAGTCTATCTTAATAATACACTTTCAACTGGGGGGACTACGAGCATTTCATCAATTTGCAAAGTACAAAATAATCTATATGTATCTTCTATTCGCACAACGGCAACACATGCATCACTTTTATACACAAACGAACTTAACTATTCTGCGAATGTTTATATTCGAAATCGTCCTGATATAACACTCGTCGCACCTGGGTATACCGATGTGACTACCCCTGTTATTGAAATGAATCCTGGCATCTTTCACAATATTAGAAATACCGCAGCAGCCACATATGTGAGTGCTATTAAAACTATTTATACACAGGCAGGTAACTTGGCGGTTGCCACGCGGATTGGCGCCTCACAGGTTACACAGGTACAATTAAATAAGGCCGCAATTTATAATGCAAATGGCTCATTAAACGTATCATCTATTAATACCTCGAACCTCAACTTATTAAGTGGTGATGACTCTGTGATTCCATTATTCACAACAGGCAATGCTTTTACAAGCAACGTACAATTTCAAATAGCAAATTTCCAACAATCGACTAATATAAACACTATTGTAACAGACAGCTGCTCTACAAACAGCGCTACAACCGCACGTCTTATTTTTGGGAATTCTGCACTAAAAGTCACTGGGCTCGCTCTAAGTACCATGTTTGTTTCAACCGCATTTCTTGCGGATAACATGAGCTCTTTCTCTGCACCATATTCTATTATTGATAATACTCAGGCGAACTTATATACGAGTAATATAAAAACAAGTACGATAATGACATCAACTCTATACGGCACTGCCTATATATCTGCAAATAGCCCTATTACCCTATCATCACTAACCACATCTGTCGTGAATATTCAATCGACTAATATGAGAGCATCTACATTTATAAGCAGTTTTGGCACATATGGTATTACAATCGGCGCGCCATATGATTATAGCACATTCTTCGCAAGTTCGCCATATATGACAACATCTACTACATCGGGTGTTAGTACGAATACACAATACGAATATATAAATGGTATGGGTAATCTCTACGACCCTATACGAATCCGTGCATCATATGATCGTAATGTCAACATCTTTTTTAAGAATGCGTCAAATAATACAGAAAAATACTTGACCCTACAATACACATATCAAAATGGCGGATCTGGTGCAGGGTCTGCAGGGGTTCGAGTTGTAAACGGGGGAATTACCAGCACAATTATGTCATTTAATGCAAGCCCAATAAGTACTATAACAACTGCCTACCTCAGTAACTTTGCAGTAAATATAAATCCCATTTTATCCACTTACACGTATTATCTTACAGGTCCAAAGACATACCTGCCACCGAGTACCACTGTTTCTAGAAATATAATGGTGGGCGGCGGCACATCAGATACCACTACACTCACATATAGCTCGGATGGTGGGGCCAGTTGGCTACCTTTGAAATTCACACCACTGACATCCTCGTGTTTGGGAGTCGCCTGGGGGTCTGATAAATGGATAGCTACAGGTGAAAGCGGTGAGGCGAGCCTGATCTACTCGTACAATGCGACAAACTGGTATCCAATAAATAATAGCATTTTCACAGTCAGGGGGCGCTCCGTAGCCTGGAACGGGTCTTTATGGGTAGCTGGAGGCGAGGGTACCAATACCTTGGCATATTCGATTGACGGAATAAACTGGACGGGTCTCGGTACCAGTATTTTCACTGTGGGTAGGTCAGTCGCTTGGAACGGGTCGGTCTGGGTCGCCGCAGGAGAGGGTACCAATACCTTGGCATATTCAGCAGATGGGTCTAATTGGACTGGGCTCGGCACCACAATTTTTACAAGAGCCAACTCGGTCGCCTGGGGGGGTCTATTCGTAGCGGCGGGGGCTGGCGGAAATACATTGGCCTATTCTACTGATGGCATGGCATGGTCTGGTCTCGGCCCCGTTCTCACGACTGGTACCGCAGTTGCCTGGAATGGGTCAAACTGGCTGGCTGGCGGCGGCACAGAGGTCGCTACTTCCTCTGACGGACTCAGCTGGTCGAAGAGGCAGAATATTGTATCGAATATTAAAGCTATAGGGGTGGCTGCGTCTAACTGGGTGATAACTGGGTCTAGTACTGCATATTCGACAGATGGTATCAACTGGACGGGGTCTAAAGGGTTCGATATAGAGGGATATGCTCTTGCAAATCGTGAGAGCAGACTCTATCAGCAGACGACATTTTTACCGGTCTATGTGGTTAGTGCCGCAATGTATTATACCACGAATGGGAGCAACTGGATTCCCGTAACAGAGCCATTTACAGGAACAATCTCGTGTATGGCCTGGAATGGAACAATATGGGTTGCTGGCGGAGCAGGTATCTATCAGATTGCCTATTCTATAGATGGTCTCTCCTGGAGTGGCATTCCTATCGCAAATATGGTTTCAGTGCTTTCAGTTGCCTGGGGGCTGGGTGGATGGATTGCCTGCGGAGCGAGTAGATTGGGGCTCACATATGCCACGTCGCCAGACGGTGTAACATGGACTACTGTAAGCGCCTCGGTTAGCGGATTTTTTCCAGCACAAGCAAATGGAATAGCCTGGGCTGAAAATGTGTGGGTCGCTGTTGGAAGCGGTCGTGGTTCAGGTATTGTTTTTTCTATAGATGCTGTAAACTGGGTGGCACAGCAAACCCCTGCATTTACTGTTGGGAGATGTGTTGCAAATAATGGTGACTATTGGATAGCTGGGGGTGATTATTTGGCGGCCACGCTTGCATACTCTTACGATGGTGCGGTATGGGTTGGCCTCGGTAATTCTGTATTTTCAAGTACAGTGCGCGGTATCGCTTGGGGCAATAATCTATGGGTCGCGGTTGGTAGCGGTACGAACTCTATAGCATTCTCGTATGATGGTATAAGCTGGATTGGCATCGGTACCTCTATTTTTACGAATGGCTTATCGATTGCATATAACGGGACACAGTGGTTCGCTACCGGTAATGGACCTAACACGCTGGCAATCTCATTTGATGGTGTAACATGGGTACCAAGGGGTTCGAGTGTGGGGGGTACTCTAATAGCGCAAACTATACTCCCAAACTCTCTTCTGAATATTAATGAGCCGGTACAAATACGCTGGGACCTCTCAGGTGTTATATTATTGACCCCATCGTCACTTGAAAAACCTCGTAATTCCTCAATTGGATGGGGAACGCGGGCGGCCTCTCTTGACGGATATATCTCCAACGCTGAGTTGACATTTAGAATTCGTGAAACTAGTTCAGCTTTTATTATGGGATTTTCTGAATTACCCGCAAACGGATATACCGCTATAAACTATGGATTTTACATTACAAATGTAAATACTCTTTTAATTTACGAATTAGGCGTACAGGTTGCCAGCTACGGCCCTATTAAAGTGAATGACAATCTGAATTTAAAATTTACAGGAACTCAGATAGTCTATAGTGTAAACTCAACCGCAATAAGAACTGTTGCGCGCAGCGTAGGAAATCCACTATATCTCAGCAGTTCCTTTCGCACTCCTGGATCCCGTGTTGATAGTATAAGTTTTCAGCCGTTCAACCAAATGACACTCACGCCACCGGTGCCTGACTCATTCTCGTATTTGGCCTCTATAAAACCGGCTCGCGATGATCTTCAGTATGTCACTTATTCTATGCAGGCAGGCACAGGTATCCCTCCAGGAAACTGGCAATTTGATTTACCAATTAGTGGAAATCTGTCGTCTCTCTCCAGTGTTCTGTATGCTGACTTCCTTCTGAACTCTACAAAACTTTTTAGTACAAACTACATTGTGGCTGGATATACACAACCGAGTACTTATATGGTACAATTTAATGTTTCCACCTATATTGCAACGTCGCCAACCGACACCATTAGTGTGAATCTGCGGACCCAACGTGGCACTGGTGAGAGCTACTTCTATAATGCTTATTCAACACCGACCTCCACATTTATTGCTGATGTGCGTAATAATATTTACAATCTGTCGTCAGTATCATACTTACAGTTCTACCATACGAGTTTTAATAGTGGTATTCAGACGAGCGAACTTGTTATATCTATTAATAATGTATCGACTCCTATGCAAAACTATATTGATTCCAACTACGGTGTTAATATGAATAAGGGATATATAGTTTGGCCGAATCGATTGGCCGGCCTCTCAATTAATAACCGGTTTAATGACATGCAGACACGGAATCTCACGTATACTGGGTCACTCTATAATGCATCTGATTCAAATCTTAAATCTGATATTGAATACGCGGAGACCGACTCCATATATGAGAAAATTAATAGACTCCCTCTTCGTCGCTATGGATTTACTCCAGAGTATTTATCAACTTTTCAGCCAACTGACAGACATCAAATTGGAATTATAACCAGCGAGGTGGCTGAAGAATTCCCTGAAATTGTGAATTCAGTGGAGCCGTCTCATCTTCTCTCGAACCTTAACGTAATTGACAGGGGCCAATTCAAATTCGCGCATCTTGGGGCAACCCAGAGACTAATTCAAAAGGTCTCGACCTTAGCTGGTGAAATTCGCGCGATACGATATACCGTGGAGTACTAGACGGTACCGTGGAGT
>Ga0114958_10002642_pt1 | contig 13326 bp, 9 predicted proteins | sample C_130208_EF_Meta_FD_89577 | JGI IMG/M metagenome (GOLD analysis project Ga0114958, IMG submission 89577) | Freshwater microbial communities from Lake Croche, Canada to study carbon cycling - C_130208_EF_MetaG | ecosystem: Environmental > Aquatic > Freshwater > Lake | place: Lake Croche, Canada... | reverse complement strand
GTGTAGCCAATGTTTTTGAAAACTGCCTAGCATTTCTAATAGTGATCTATTTTCAAGTAAAATAGAATGCGTCTCCTTGGTTACTTTATGTTTAATAGAAAATTTCCTTTCTGCGCCTAAACTTAAAGAGGCAATGGAACTATTGGGAATAATTTCCTTCTCATCGTCACTATGCCAACCCATACCTTCTTCTCCATCATGATACAAATTCAATAAACATGCATTGTAGTTTGATCCAGTGTAAGAAGAAACTAATTGCTTTATTTCCATAAGTAAGGGCGTCCATGTCAATGCTTGTTTTGTTTTATTTGAGTAGGTGTAACTCATTAAACTATCTCCATAGAATGCTACCTTTCTTTTAGTAGTTATTTCCTTGCCAAACATGACCAATTTTTCACTGGTCCATTCTATTTTGTTTAGGAGTTCATTGAAATATTTATCATTTTGTTTGGCATTAATAATTTTTCCAAAATAATGTGCTTGTCCATCCTGGTTTATGAAATTTGGAAAATTTATTATCATTCTATTCTATCATTTGATGTTTCTCGAAATTATATTTTCCTTTGTGCCTCAAAACAAATTTAGATCAAATTGTTTTATTAAAATTCTATATGATGCAAACACCCATTGAAAATTTAAAATTAAGTATCCAACCTACAAGAGAAGCATTATTATCACATAAAGTGTACAGTCAAATAAAAGATTTTGATGGCATCAAAGACTTTGCGAAGTACCATGTGTTTGCTGTATGGGATTTTATGAGTTTATTAAAATCTTTACAAATAGGACTTACTTGTGTAAGCCTACCATGGGTACCTGTTGGTTCTGCCAATACTCGTTTTTTAATTAATGAAATTGTATGCGGCGAGGAGTCGGATATTGATGAGCAAGGTAATAGAATAAGCCACTTTGAACTGTATTTAAGCGCCATGCGTCAAATGGGGGCTGATACTAGTAAAATGGATGAATTATTAGCTTTGTTACAAACAGGCAGCCCTATTAATGATTGTATTAAGGCGGTTGATATGCCCTTGGAGGTAAAACAATTTTTACAGTACACTTTTGAAATAGCCATGGGTGCGCCATTGCATGTCAAGGCAGCCGTTTTTACCTTTGGTAGAGAGGACTTGATCCCAGACATGTTCACCCAAATTTTACATAAAATTTACGCCAAGCATCCCGACAAAGTATCAATTTTTAAGTACTATATAGAAAGACATATTGAAGTAGATGGAGGTCATCATAGCGAATTGGCTATTCAAATGGTCTCAGAATTATGTGGGAATGATAAAACTAAATGGGAGGAGGCTACGAAAGCGGCTGTAGATTCTCTAAAAATACGTGCATTATTATGGGATGCAGTTTCTGATAACAGATTTGTTTAAAATTTATAAATAAAAATTAAACAAAAGGCTAAACAAAGCTAAATATTTTTATTTTTTTTATATTTTTTAACAAGTTTTCTAATTTTTTATTTCTAACTTTTGTTCGGTTTAAAAAAACAACGAATGCTTTGCTATTGCTTTGCAATACCTATTTAAAAATATGTATTGACAGCCGGAACGAACTGAGGAGAGTTGTGAATTAATACGTTCACCAAAAACACAACAATATGGATCATTTATTTCTTCTTGATGCCTCAATGGCGATTGCAAAGACCGACTATGTGTCTTTTACTTTCTTCATTGGCACAATGGCCATGATGGCCGCGGCTGTATTTTTCTTTTTAGAATTAAACAACACTAGTAAAGAATGGAGAACCTCGGTATTGGTATCTGGGTTAATCACTTTTATTGCTGCTGTTCACTATTATTACATGCGTGGTTACTTTTTAGAGACGCATGAAAGTCCAACCTTTTTCCGTTATGTAGACTGGTTATTAACTGTGCCTTTAATGTGTGTTGAATTCTATTTAATCACAAAAAAAGCGGGTGGTACAACAAGTTTATTATGGAAAATGATTTTAGCTTCTGTTGTAATGTTAGTTACAGGTTATTGGGGTGAAGCAGTTGCCCCAGCTCAAGCAACATTATGGGGAACTATAAGTGCTATCGCTTACTTCTACATCGTATATGAGGTATGGTTAGGTGATGTTAAAAAATTAGCAACTGGCGCTGGTACTGCAGTAGCATCTGCTAACGCAGCGTTAGGTTGGTTCGTTTTAGTAGGTTGGGCAATTTATCCATTAGGATATTTAATTGGCACAGCCGATGGACAATGGTATGCTAGCTTCAAGAATATTGGAATTGACATGAACGTTATTTACAATATTGGAGACGCTGTCAACAAAATAGGTTTTGGTTTGGTTATTTATAGCTTAAGTAGAAAAGCTGCTTAATATATTACAATAACTTTTAAGGGGCAAGTTGGTTACTTGCCCCTTTTTTTTGTATTTTACATACATGCAAATCAAACTCCGTCTTTACTTAATATTATTTGCATTTCTTTTATTTCTCATTGACACTGTTTTTGTCTTAAATAACAGCACTCAAATTTCATTTTTAATTGTTGTGCTTATTCTTTTTGGAGTTCCTCATGGAGCCCTTGATTTATACATCGACCAGCATTTACATAAATCAGATAGCAATCAAAAATTATTTCTTTTAAAATATATTGCTAATATTATTGGCTACGCCTTGGTTTGGTATTTTTTCCCCATTGCAGCTTTAATTATATTTATACTTATTACGGCTTATCATTTTGGAGAAATGGATTGGCTAGGCAAATCAGAAAACTTTATTCAGAAACTTGCCTATTCCATAATTGGCCTACTATGGATTTTATTATTACTTTCTAAAAATATACATTTTGCTTTACAAATTTTTATAAGAATGGAGCGCTCTGCTTTTAATGAAAGTCAATGGGTGGGACTTGCGCATTCAATTTATCCCTTAACCCTTATTGGCTTAGCTACTATTTATTTTATATTATTTTTTTTCAAAGGGTATTTTTTTTCAAATAATAAATACTATTACTATTCAATTGTACAACAAGCCATACTTATTAGTTTTGCTTTTTATATGCCTCTATGGCTTTGTTTTGCCTTTTATTTTGGTTTCTGGCACTCTTTATTGTCATTTGATAAAATAAGAATCACTTTTAATATGCCTAATAACTTTAATGGGTGGAAGAATCTACTTATTAAAGCAGCTCCCTTTTCCATTATGGCCTGGTTTGGGTTCATTTATATTACCTTTTTAACCCTTAATAGTAAAGACGCTTCTGGTATTTTTACACTGCTATTCATAAGTTTATCAGTGTTGGCACTACCTCATCTGCAAATTTTTACCAAGATTAAATTGAAACCAGATTGATTTGTGGATGAAGTTTTTTTCACATGAACTGCTTTATATGGTATTATGTATTTTAAATAATTCTAACCTATTAAAAATCAATACCTTAAATTTTTGTAAAATCTTTAATAGATTAACTACTTAGTATTTAATATATATTAACTTTGAATAGTTAGATGCAAAAATCAATAAAAAATATCTTTTCTTTTCAAAGGTCCCCCAATTTTATAACCATTTTTTGGTTCCTGATGCCCTTTGTGGCCGTGCTTTTAGAAATAAATAGAGGGGATGCCTATATCAATAATTACTTCATTTATAAAAATGTTTTTTGGCATACATTTCATCAACAAAATTTATATAGTTTTTATCCAGCTGAATACTTTGACAAAAACCATTACGGTCCTTTATTCAGTTTAATAATAGCTCCTTTTGCTTTGCTACCCAATTTTATTGGAGCCACTTTATGGGCCATGTTGAATGTTTGGATTTTATTTTTTGCAGTAAATAAATTACCCGTATCGCAGTGGGGCAAGAATATTATTTTATTAATTTGTTTAATTGAAACATTAACGTCTATACAAAATTTACAATTTAATCCAATGCTATGTAGTTGGATAATTTTAACTTATGTATTTATTAAAGAAGATAAATTAGGGCTAGCAGCTATGTTAATTGTTGCAGGTGTATTTGTGAAATTATATGGAATTGTAGGCTTGCCTTTTATATTTTTTTCTAAGGATTATAAAAAACTTATAGCCTATTTACTATTATGGGCTGTGATACTATTTTGCTTACCCATGTTTATTTCTAGCCCTGAGTTTGTAACAAAGTCCTATTTTGACTGGTATCATTGTTTGCAAGAAAAAAATATTGAAAATATTACTTCCTACCAAACCAATGCCATGACCGATATTTCTGCCATGGGTTTTGTGAAAAGAGTTAGCGGGTTTTATAGTATACCTAATTTTTATTTTATAATTCCTGCCGGTATTTTAATGCTTCTGCCTTTGTACCGATTCTCAAAATGGAAAGAGGTTAAGTTTCAGTTATCGTATTTGGCGCAACTGCTAATTGGGTTGGTTATTTTTAGTACTTCTGCCGAATCGCCTACCTATGTGATTGCTGTGACTGGATTTGGAATATGGTATGTATTATTTGCCCCCAAGCCCCCTAGATGGCTATTCATTTTATTATTGTTTGTTTTGGTGCTTACCGTGTTTTCACCAACCGATTTATTCCCAGAGTTCTTAAGAGATGAATATGTTATAAAATACTCATTGAAAGCGGTCCCTTGTTTTGTAGGTTGGATATTGATTAGTTTTCATTTACTTTTTGCTAATTTTGATCAAAATCACACCCATGCCAACCAAGCTTGAAATAATTTTACCTGCTCATAATGAACATGGGAATGTGATTCCTATTTATGATGAAATAAAGCAGGCTTTAGGCAATACGAATTATGATTATACTGTCTTGTTTGTAGACGATGGCAGTACAGATGATACGCTGTTACAAATAAAAGAATTAGCAAAGCAAGACAGTAAAGTAAAATACATAGAACTTTCAAGAAATTTTGGCCATCAAAATGCCATTAAAGCAGGTTTGGACGCCTCTACTGCAGATGTAATTATAATGATGGACTGTGATTTACAACACCCGCCTTATTTAATCAATGAATTATTAAAGCAGTATGAACTTGGCTATGATATAGTTCGTACCCATAGAGTTGAAAATGAGACTTCAGGTTATTTTAAAAGAAAAACATCTAATTTATTTTATAAAATCCTCAATCAGTTATCTGATATCACGCTTGAGCAAGGATCTGCAGATTTTAGATTAATTAGTGGAAACGCCATTACTCAATTAAAATCCTTTAATGAATTTGAATTATTTTATAGAGGTTTAATTAAGTGGATGGGTTTTAAACAAATTAGTATACAGTACCATCCTGAAGATAGGCTTAGTGGCAAAACTAAATATACTATTAAAAAAATGGTAAGCTTCGGATTAAATGGGTTTACTTCTTTTAGTACCAAACCTTTATACTTTGCTGCTTATCTTGGATTAATTTTCTCTATTTTGTCTGTGATGTATATTCCATACATTATTTATGCATTTTATACTAATACTTCAGTGCAAGGCTGGGCTTCTGTAATTGCTACGGTTGCTTTTTTTGGAGGACTAAACCTTATGATTTTAGGTATTATAGGAATTTATTTGAGTAAATTATTTTCACAAAGTAAAAGCAGGCCACACTATATTATTAAAGAATCTAATTTATGATTCCTAAAATTTTATTAAGTTTTGATGTAGAGGAATTTGATATGCCCTTAGAATATCAATTTAATATTTCTCCAGAAGAGCAAATGAAACTAGGTAAATTAGGTTTAGATAAGTTAATGCCTCTATTAGCAGACCCTGCTATTCAATCTACTTTATTTACTACTGCCAATTTTGCAAATCATTATCCAGATAGCATTAAAGCTTTATCGGAAAAGCATGAAATTGCTTCACATAGTTTTTATCATTCTAGTTATAGTACTGAGCATTTAAAATTATCCCGTGAAAGATTGTCTGCCATTATTAATAAAGAAGTGGTTGGTTTAAGAATGCCTAGAATGAAGCAAGTTCCTGTGGGGGATATCATAGAAGCGGGCTATGCATATGATGCTTCTATTCATCCCACTTGGTTACCTGGCAGGTATAACAATATGCATTTGCCTAAGAACCTTTATAAGCAGGAGGGTTTAATTAGAATACCTGCATCGGTGAGTACTTTTTGTAGAATCCCTCTATTTTGGCTAAGTTTTAAAAATTTTCCTTATTCATTATATCTAGCCTTAGCAATACATAGCCTAAAAACAGTAGGCTTCTTAAGCCTATATTTTCATCCCTGGGAGTTTGTTGATATTAGTGCATATGGCTTGCCCAAGTATACCACAAAGGGTTGTCAGTCAAGTCTTTTTGACAAATTGAACCGTTTAATAGCAGATCTAAAAAAGCACGGTGAGTTTATATCGTATAATAAATTCGCTCAAATGCAAGCTAATCATTAAACTTTTTATTTGAAGGGTTGTCTAATTTTAAAATTAGGCACCATGAAAATTTTGATATTATTTACCCTGCTTATTTCTATTGCTTATTTAAGCAGACAAGAGGTTAAAGAAATTTAGTTTTCATACAATAAGAGGCTCTTGCAGTACCAGCCTTTCCGAAGCGAACAGCTTCTGCGTTTACTTGTTTAAAATTTCAGTAAATTTGGGGTATTAGGGAATAAGAAAGGGATTTTACTCTTTTCACTAAATTTATATCAAAATGAAATTTTTCAATATCTTCTTTTGTATCGTTTTTATCTTATTTGCAGCTGTGCAGTATAACGACCCAGACCCTTATTTATGGATACCTATTTATTTGTATCCTGCTTTACTTTGTTATTTTAAAGTAATACAGAAACCCATACACAAAATCGCTTACTGGGCTGGTTTTCTAGTATTTGGTGCCTATGCTATTTATAAAATGTTTGACACCAATGGCATTATCGATTGGGTTCAGTTTCATAACGCCTCTAATATTGCAAGCACCATGAAAGCAGAACAACCATGGGTAGAAGAGTCGAGAGAATTTTTTGGCTTAGTTATTATTCTTATTGTACTGGGCATTAATTATTTTAAAGAAAACAATAATCAATCTGCACGAAAATAAAATAGTTTATCATACGTTTATCACATACCATGCGCACTCCTAAATTTCAATCCCTTAAGTTCAGCAAAGCACTTACTATACTTTTTTTCTTTACAATCATTTTTTCTTTTAAGTCGAAGGCGCAAGTATTTGATTCTCTTTTAAATATTTATGAGGAGCAATTTCCGCACGAGAAAATTCATATTCACTTTGATAGAACTATGTACAATACAGGGGAGACTATATTTTATAAACTCTATGTATTATCAGGTATGGAATGGACAAGCGTAAGCAAGAATGTATATGTGAACTGGTATGACAATAATGGTAATTATATAAAACAAACAGCAGCGCCTTTATTTCAATCTTCTGCTAAAGGTAGTTTTGAAATACCTGCCAATTATAAAGGGGATTTTTTAAGAGTCAAAGCCTATACCCGTTGGATGTTGAATGACGATAGTGTTTTTTTATATGAAAAAAATATTCCTATAAATGATGGAGTAGTTTCCAAGGTAAAAAATAGTACGACTAATAAAACTAGAGTAGATGTTTTTCCGGAAGGGGGTACTTTAGTGGAAGGACTTTTAAGTAAACTAGCATTTAAGGCTACTAATAATTTTGGAACTCCCTTATTTATTAAAGGCTTTGTAGTAAACGATAAAAATAAAGTCATAGATACTTTAAAGGTTCAACACGATGGCATGGGTGTATTTAAATTAAGACCTACTACTGGAGAAAAGTATCAATTAAATTGGACCGACGAAAATGGACAAAAAGGAACTACCCCCATTACGACGGCCAATAAGCAAGGCATAATTTTAAAAATAAGCATGGACAATGAAAAGGCCTATGCACAAGTAGAAAGAACCATTGATGTACCTTCTGCATCCTATAAACATATGAGGTTAATTGTGCATCAGAATCAACATTTAATTTATAATGTTGAATTTAAAGGCGAGGAGCGTCAAGTGCAAAAAGCAGCATTACCCATTGAGGAGCTTCCAACAGGGATAGTGCAATTTTCTTTATTTACCAATGATTGGTTACCTATTGCGGAAAGAATTGTACTTGTAAATAATCGTTTACACGAGTACAATGCCAATTTAAATGTGGGTATTGCCAATACAAGTAAGAGAGGTAAAAATGTACTTGAAATAACAGTGAAAGATACAGCGGCTTCCAATATGTCTATATCTATTACCGATGCCTCCATTGTTATGCCCGAACAGCAAACTATTTATTCCGATTTTCTTATAAGTAGTGATATTAAAGGCAAAGTGTATAACCCTGCTTATTATTTTTCAAGCGATGCCGATTCTGTTGCCGCTCATTTAGATTTAGTAATGCTTACTAATGGATGGCGCAAATTTGATTGGGCAAAAATTAAAGCAGGTCTATTACCTACCATCACTTATCCGAGAGAGACTGAGTTAATGAAGCTTGCTGGTAAATTATATGGAGGAACTATTGCAAAATCTTCCGATAATCTTTTATTGAATTTAATAATTCACGGGAAGGATAGTTCGAATAAAATGTTATTTGTGCCGGTTGGAAAAGATGGCAGCTTTGAGGATAAATCGGTTTTCTATTATGATACTGCTAGAATTTATTATTCTCTTAATGGAAAGTCAAAACTAGACAATCAAACTGTAGTACATTTTGATAATGGATTGATCAAACAAGAGTTTACTAAAATACAAGTAGACCCGGGTGGCTTTCAGTCTTATACTACCGATAGTATGGCAAGGGCTAAACTAAATTTATTTTTAGTAGAACAAGAAAGACAAAGAAAATTATTGGCCTCTATGACTTTGACAGAAGTAGTGGTGAAGACAAGAGTAAAAACTCCTGTTCAGTTATTAGAGGAAAAATATGCAAAAGGTCTTTTTGCTGGAGGCGACGGTGTCTCTTTTGATTTAACCTCCGATGGCTTAGCAATAGCAGCCATTGACATATTAACTTATTTGCAAGCAAAAGTACCTGGTTTAAGTATTTCGATCTCGGGTTCACAATCATCTGCTACTTGGAGAGGATCTAAAACCGATTTCTATGTCAATGAATTTAATACACCCATTGAACAAATTCAAACCATGAATATTGCAGATATTGCTTTTATCAAAGCTATTAGACCTCCTTTCTTTGGATCATCTGGTGCTGGTAGCGGAGGTAGTGGAGGGGCAATTGCTATTTATACAAAGCGCGGTGGTGCAAACAAAGCAAGTAATGCTAATAGTAAGGGAATGGAGAATATTGTTTTGGGAGGCTATTCAGTATTTAAAGAGTTTTTTCATCCAGATTATGATAAACCCACTGCTAGTTTTGAAACAGATAATCGTACCACTTTATATTGGAACCCTTATGTCTTAACAAATAAAAGAAGTACAAGGGTGAGAATTGAATTTTATAATAACGATATAAGCAAGAAGCTACAAATTGTACTCGAAGGCATGAATGCTGATGGTAAATTAGCCCGTGTAGTGAAGTTTATAGAATAATAAGCCCTTTTTTTGTTTAAATTTCTCCTTAATTATTCCTAGTAAAAGCAAACATTTAAAGTATTTAAGTCTTTAAAATGCTAATTATTATCTAATTATTAGCAATACAAATAGTTGGTAATTAATATATTATAGCCATATTGCTAGATTATTATCTTTTTGTTAAAAAAATCCCAATTTCTTTAACGATAATTTATATTTTAAAATTATATTTGAACGAGGCAAGCTTAGTATGTGTTTTTCCATATACAAGCTTCTCTTGCTAAGTAAAAATTTGGCTAATAATTAAACAATAAAACATGAGTAAAAAAATCCTTATGAGTGTTTGCGCATTTCTACTGACTATAATGGTTGGGTATGCTCAAACAATTAAAGTAACCGGTAAGGTTATTGATGAAAAAAATGCCCCTGTTGCTGGCGCTAGTATTCTAGAAAAAAGCACAAAGAAAGGACTTACTGCAGACGCTAACGGTAATTTTACTATTACTGTAAATCAGAAAGGCACAGTTTTAGTTGCTTCTGCTTTAGGCTTTGAAGGCGCTGAAGTTCCTGTTACAGGAAACACCATCACGATCAGATTAACTTCTGAAGTAAAAGCATTAGCCGATGTGGTGGTAACAGGAGTAGGTGCTGCTACTTCAAAGAAAAAATTAGGTGTTGCAGTTGAAAATGTGAACCTATCTAATCAAGTGAAAGTAGCCACTGGTGATGTTGGTCAACAATTAGTTGGTCAAATTGCAGGTGCACAAATTCAAAGTACCAATGGTACTCCAGGCCGTCCTTTACAAATTTTATTGCGTGGTATTAACACTGTACAAGGTGGTACCTCTCCTATGATTTTAATTGATGGAATTGAAGCACGTGCAACAAGTTTAAACGCTATTGATGTAAACATCATTGAAAGAGTGGAGGTTGTACAAGGTGCCGCTGCTGCTTCTTTATATGGTGCGCAAGGTGCGAATGGTGTTATTCAATTATTTACTAAAAAAGGTAAACAAGGTAAGATGAATATTGAATTCAGTTCATCTACTACTAATAATTCATTATTAAATATTGGTGGATTAGAAAAAGCACATTTCCATGCCTTTGTTACCGATGGTTCTAATAATGTTTTAACTGGTTCTGGTGCAATTATGTCATTAGATCCTAAAACATTAGTATTCAATGGTGACGTGCAATACAACTCTTTAGGAGTGGAAGGTCTTGCTGGTGCAAAATATACGAGTATTCAAAATAAAGCTTATGACGCTAATTTAAAATACTACGATCATTATAAACAACTTTTAGGAGATGGTTATGCGCATAATGCTTCATTAACTATTTCTGGTGCTGGTCCAAAAGTAGATTACTTATTTTCTGGATCTACCAACATGCAAAATTCAAACTTCATTAATAATGGAGACTACCAACGTTCTAACTTAACAAGTAAGATTGGTTTAGAATTAGCAAAAGGTTTGAAGTTTACAACTACTACTCAATTGGTGTATACTAAGAATACTTTGAATGATCAAACTGGTCGTAACGTATTCTTTGCTTTGAATAACGCTCGTCCCTTTGTTGATTTTACACAAAAAGATTTAGATGGTAACTATGCAACTTATTTTGGAGCTGCTGCAGGTGTAAACCACTCTAACCCTTTTTATACAAATCAATACTCAAGAACTTTAATTGAGAAAGTTGATGTTATTCAAAACTTCAATTTAAACTATCGTTTACCTAAGTTTTTAGAATTAGATGCTAAATACGCAATTAACTATTCTAATACAAATACAAATTATTACTATGACGACCAGTCTGGTAATGCCAATGCTGTATTACAAGGAAGATTCACAAGTAACTACAATCCTAATAGCTCAGCCAATGGTACTACCACTGGTGAGATTGACAACTATGTAAATAGAACAGTTTTCCAAAACTTTATTGGAACAGCTACTTTCAGAACCGATTTCCAAAAGGATTTTAATATCAATATTCCTTTAAGAACTTCTACAACAGCTGCATTTGATTACCGTAATAGCTTTTACAAATCTTATGGTGCTTATGCTTTTGATGGTCCAGGCTACTCGCCTTGGAATTCTTCTCAAGCTGCCAACTTTAAAACTTTCACAGACTATGTTGAGCCATTTATAACTTATGGTATCCTTGCAAACCAACGTTTCGATTGGTCTGATTTTGCAGGTTTCTCTGTAGGTGTTAGAAGTGACTATTCATCTGCTTTCGGATCGGGTGCAACTGCACAAACTTTTCCAAGAGGAGATGCATTTCTTGCTTTACATAAATTAAAGCCATTTGAAAAACTTAAATTAGACAACGTTATTAACGAGTTTAAATTAAGAGCAGGTTATGGTGAGGCGGGTATCCAACCAGGTGCCTTCCAACGTTTCCCTGTATTAAGTGCTGTGAACCTTGGTGCGAATAGCGATTTCGTTTCTCCTATTACTACTCCTAATAAAAATTTATCTGTGGAGTTGTCAAAAGAAACAGAATATGGTACTGACTTAGGTTTTAACTTATTACGTGGCAAGTGGTTAAAAACTGCCAATGTTTCTGCTACTTTATGGAAGAGAGAAACAGTGAATGCTATTTATAGTGTAGACGCTGCGCCTTCAACAGGTGTGGGTGGTACATTAGATAACGCCTTTGGATTAGGTTCTCATGGAGTACAAGCATCATTAAACTTAAATGTATATACTGGTAAAGATTTAATTTGGGATTTCATCACTAACTATTCTCAACAAACTTCTGAAATTACTTATGTTAAAGGACCTCCAGTGGTAATTACTTCTGGTGCTGGTAGCGTAGGTATTACTTTAAAGGAAGGATATAAAATTGGACAGTTCTTCGGTTACAAAATGATGAAGTCTTTGGATGATATTAATCCTGCTACAGGAGCTGCATATATTTCAGAAGCGAATCGTGGTTTATATGAAGTAGTGCATACCACTGTGGGCGGAGACTGGGTAGTGAATAAAGCTACTAAGCAAGCAGTTGCTTTACCTGGCCAATATAGCTTGGGTGATCCAAATCCAAAATTCAATATGAGTTTTATTAACAACTTGAACTACAAGAATATTGTTTCATTTAATATGCAATGGGATTGGGTATCAGGTGCGCATTTATACAACCAAACAAAACAATGGATGTATCGTGATGGTATTCATCATGATTATGATAATCCAATTTCTATTGATGGCCAAACTTTTGCTTATACTGCGTTTTATCGTAGTATGTATGCAGGTGGTGCAGCTAACGGAACTAAAAACTACTTCTATGAAGATGCAAGTTTTGTTCGTTTAAGAAACGTTTCTGTTGGTGTAGACTTAGCAAAACTGGTTAAAATCAAAGCAATTAGTCGTTTACAATTAGTATTGTCAGGACGTAACCTAGTAACCTTCACTCCATACTCTGGTATGGATCCAGAGGTTAACTACTCTACTAACTCTGCATTCGACCGTGGTTTAGATCACAATACAATTCCTAACACTAAACAATATACTATTGGTTTGAATGTTGGATTTTAAACCTTAACTAATAAAAATTATCAGATATGAAGTATAATAAATTTTTAGTCGGAATATTGGGATTAACCTTAAGCTTAACAGCTTGTAAGAAAGATCTTGATATCTCTAATACTAACTTACCTACACCGGAGAGTGCTCAAAATGAGCCTGGTGTTCTTTCCTTTGCGCAAGGCGCAATTTATCGTAATGGATTTTACGATTTAAAATATTCTGATGGTGTTTACGGCCGTTACTGGGCGGGCACTATCGGATTCCAAGAGTTAATGGGTGACATCATTGGTGCAGAGGCAGCGAATGCTTATATGAACCAAATTGGTTGTCCTAATAAAGTAACCT
>Ga0114958_10002641_pt1 | contig 13326 bp, 8 predicted proteins | sample C_130208_EF_Meta_FD_89577 | JGI IMG/M metagenome (GOLD analysis project Ga0114958, IMG submission 89577) | Freshwater microbial communities from Lake Croche, Canada to study carbon cycling - C_130208_EF_MetaG | ecosystem: Environmental > Aquatic > Freshwater > Lake | place: Lake Croche, Canada... | reverse complement strand
TGATTCCGGTAGGCGCAGCCAGTATTTGGTTCACCTCTGCGGGTAATAGTGCGATGCAACTTCACTCTGAGGCGCACATGCGAGGCCGAGTGATGTCACTTTGGACAGTCGCTTTCATCGGCAGCACTCCAGTAGGCGCGCCTATCGTCGGTTGGGTCGCGGAGACCGCTGGCCCTAGGTGGGCCCTTGGCCTTGGAGCAGCCGCGGCAGTTGCGGCAGGGCTGTATGGAGCCAAGTGGGCGATCCGCATGAACAAAAAATCTATTGGGGTCTAACTCGACTCATCATTTAGAGTGGCCGCTACATCAGCTCGAACTTCATGGCGAGCGCTGTTTGCTTCGCCCAAGGCGATGATCATTGCGCACACCGGAACAGCGAGAAGCGCACCCGCAACACCAAAGAGAGCTGCTCCCAACATGACGGAAGCAAAAGCAACTGCGGGATGCACGTTGACTGCCCGAGCACTGATTTTTGGTTCGATCGTGAGGTTTTCAACCTGCTGATAAATCAGCGCCCAGGCCAAAGCCATGACACCAATCCAAGGGTTGGGACTCAAGAATCCGACGATTGCCGGGAACACGACTGCAATGTACGTTCCGATGGTTGGTACGAATTGAGCAACGATGCCGACCCATACGCCAAGGGCCAGCCACGAGGGCATCCCGATGAAATAGAAGACGAGCGCAGTGGTTGAACCATTAATAGCAGCAAGCAGGACCCGGGCTGCTACGTAGCCGCCCACTTTGTCTTGGGTGATACTCCACACCTGCATTGCTTGGGGTTGAATATTTTGCGGGAACAGTGAAGCGAAATACATACGAAAACGTGGACCGTCTGCAGAAAAGTAGAACGTGAACAGCGCGAATGTAAATAAACCGAAGAAACTTCCAACGATGGAACCGAGTAAGCCGAGTAAGCCACCTACGACTTGGGATGCGTACCCAGCCACATCACTCGGCGTGATGTTCAGTTGAGTGAGGACATCTTGTGCTTGATAGTTGGAATTAAATCGATTATTCACCCAGGTGATGACTGCATCTACAAGGTCGGGAAGAGCGTTGAGTAGTTGTGCAATTTGATCGATGAAGAGTGCGCCGAAGGCCCAGAAGAAGACTGACATGAATGCAACGAATAACGCCATCACCAAGAAAGTTGCAGCGCCTCTCCGCATGTGGTGTGCGAATCGGCGAACCGCGGGTTCCATGGCAATTGATGCAAACCAAGCCATGAGCAGGTTGAAAATGACAGATCCACCATCTTCAAGGAGGAACTTGGCGAAGAGCGCGAAAGCAACGACGCCGAGAACTACAAAGCCGATCTTCCAAACATTGCGTGGATCGAGCTTGATCGTTGTCTCGCGATCTGAAGATTCCCCATCGTTCATAAACGAGAGCATATTTGTTTGCACGATCGTGAAGCACGGGGACGCAGGAACTCCCCATAGAGTGCGCCTATGAAGCAGGTAAATCGCTGGGCCGTGCTCGTGATTTTGTCAGCAGCGCTGGCAGTGATCTCCTTGGATAACACGATCGTGAACGTGGCCTTGCCGCGGTTGCAAGAGGATCTGGGAGCAACCACTTCGCAGCTTCAGTGGGTGATTGACGCCTATTCGGTGGTTTTTGCAGGTTCCCTTTTGCTTGCGGGTTCGCTGGGTGACCGCTTTGGTCGGCGACGCATGCTGCTCACGGGGCTAGGAATATTTATTGCTGGTTCCCTTTTAGCTGTCACCGTCGACAACGCAACTTCCCTCACAGCCTGCCGGGCGCTGATGGGGCTGGGTGGCGCGTTCATCATGCCCTCGACCCTGAGCATTTTGGTGCAGGTCTTTCGAGATCCCAAAGAACGAGCACAAGCGATCGGAACCTGGGCTGCAGTAGCTGGTCTTGGTGTTGCCATCGGTCCGATCGTTGGCGGATTACTTCTCGAGCACTTCAGCTGGCACGCAATATTTTGGGTGAACCCACCGATTGCTGCGGGAGTATTTGTTGCAGTGCTTCTTATGGTTCCTGAATCCTTAGACACAAGTAAGCCGCGACTCGATCTCTTGGGTGCCGTTCTTTCGGGACTTGGACTGGTCGCCTTGGTGGTGACAATCATTGAAATCCCAGAAGCGGGGGTTAATTGGTTCACCATCACGAGCACCCTGATCGCTGTCATATCGCTGGGCGCATTTGTCTGGTGGGAGAAACGAGCTCCGCGCGCCTTGTTACCGCTTCAATATTTCAAGCAACGAGTTTTTAGTTCTTCAGTGGTGATTGTCGCGATGGTGTATTTCGCGTTGATGGGCGCGATGTTCTTTCTTCCGCAGTTCCTACAACTCGTGCAAGGTATGACACCCCTTGAGTCCGGGATCGCGGTGCTCCCAGGAGCTGGTGGACTCTTGGTCGCGTCGCTCGTGAGCCCCAAGTTAGCCGAAAGGTTTGGTACTAAACGCCTTGTAGTCATTGGTATGAGTGTCGTGACTATTGGGATGGTGTTCTTTAGTTTTCTCACCGTAGACACGCCCTATGCGTATGTGGGAGTCGTTTTCGGCGCGATTGGCGCGGGCCTTGGGTTGACGTTGCCACAGGCAACGAACGGCGTTCTCTCATCGGTCCCCACTGAGCGATCGGGGATGGGGTCCGCGGTCAATGATGCAATGGGTGAGCTCGGTGGCTCATTTGGTGTAGCCATTCTTGGCGCCACAATGTCAGTTTTCTATCGACAGAATATTGAGCAGGCGATTACTGCAGCAGGTGACAACATCAAATTGTTGCCAAGTAGCGCAGTGGAAGCAGCCCGCGAGTCACTTGCTGCTGCATCAATTGCAAGTGCACAAATCCCGGAGTCGCTCTCATTGATTTACCGGGATGTCGTGGGTAGAGCATTCGTTTCCGGCATGACGTGGGCCTTGTTGATAGGCGCAGGCATCTCGCTTGTGGGAGTCTTCATCGCATGGAAATTTCTTCCTGAACGAGTCGAGCGGGTGAGCGAATAACGCTACATGTCATTCATCGTTGCTGAAGTTTTCTTCACGTGAACAAATTCGGTGTAAGCATCAACAACTTCTTCAGGATTACCACGCATCATGAGTTTGCCGTGATCTAACCAAATACATTCGGTACTCATATTAATGATGGTTCGTAGTGCATGTGAAATCAGCAGCATGGTGCTGGAGTTGTTGACCAGTTCCTGCATGCGCTGCGTAGCTTTTTCCTTGAATACGGCATCGCCAGTGGAGAGCGCTTCATCGATCAGCAAAATGTCTGGGTCAAGATGCACTGCAACGCTAAAGGCAAGACGAGCACCCATGCCAGATGAGTAGGAACTCATTGGCAAATCAATGAAATCACCGATGTCTGCGAATTCGGCAATCTGTTCGTAGCGGTCTTCAAGTTCATCTTTGGTGAGTCCAGCAGCGAGACCGCCGAGGATCACGTTCTCTCGCCCAGTGAGTGAGCGATTGAATCCAACGCCCAGTGAGAGCAGCGTGCTTGTTCGCCCAACAACTTCGATGCGGCCCTGTGTAGGTGGAACGATGCCCGCGATGGCCCGCATCAGCGTGCTTTTCCCGGCGCCGTTATGACCAACGATGCCAAGCACAGTGCCCCGAGAAACATCGAAGGACACATTTTTCAAAGCTTCGACCGTTTTTACTGAACGCTTTCCGCGTCCAAGGCGAACGACTGCTTGTTTCAATGTCGGGCGCTTTTCAAAAGTGGTGCGGTAAGTGACATCAAGTTCTTGAACTGAAATCGCGATCTCATCGGAGATCTCGCGGTCAGCAATTTGTGGAATGGTCGCGCCTGTTTCTTCATCGATCACGATTCGTCTCCTTTCCGTACTCATCAAATCCGCACCGCGAACTCACGTTCACGGGAAATAAAGAAAAAGACGCCAATAATTAGCGTGCCAAAGGCCCAAGCTGCGGAGCCCAGCCACCAAGTAAGTGGAGGGATCCTGCCCTCGACCAATGTTTCGCTGAATATGCCGAGAAGTGGATACAGGGGATTAAAGACTTCAAACTTCAACATCCACGGTTTCATCTGGTCCGCGTAATACAGCACAGGGGAGAGGTACAACCAAATGCGTGTTGCGTAGGGAAGTAGCTGAGTGGTGTCACGGAAGTAGACCTGTACTGAAGCCATGAGTGCAGCCAAGCCAGCAGCAAAAATAAAAATCAGCATGAGTGCCGGGATAGCAAGGAACATTGTTGGGCTGAAGTGGATCGTGTTCAGGTCCTTGCAGATCCCGGTAACAGGGTGACATTCCTGCGGATGCGATCCGAAGTAATCAAAGTAGATGAAAAATGCAAGGAGGATAACCAGAGAAGGGATGAACCTAAGAAAGGCAGTGCGTAAAGCGGAGAACGGAAGAAGCAACAACGGGAATGCGGTGTTCAGAACCAGATTGCCACCTTTGGTAACGGAGGTGGCCCCGTTGGTCATCACTGTTTGGATGAAGTTGAAGGCGAACAGTCCGGCAAGAAGGTGCATGAAGAAATCAGGGCCAGCGCTACCGCCGCGAATCACGTTCACGAGCAGGAAGTAGACGCCCGCGTTAAGTGCCGGGCTGATAACTAACCAAAACTGACCAAAGAAAGTGTTGGTATGAGCGGCCCGCATTTCGGCCCGAGACAGTTCAGCCGCGAAGTGGCGCCGACTCCAGAGATTGGCGAAGTATTTATTGAGTCGAGGCAGGCCAGCACGATGGGGCAAAAAGACCTGAACTGGCCTGTCCTGGGTTCCCGTTGGATTTTTCATGAGTTGCGCAGTCTATGACTCAAGGGGGATTTGTACTCCCTGAGCGGCAAGGCGCTCCACCATCTCGCCGTAAAGACGATTGATCTCGGTGGTCGTGTCTGCATCGAACTGGGTGCGCCAACGGCCGACGTTGGCATTCTTGGCATTGACCGTCTCGTCGAACCAAGCCTTCATCCCTGGGTCGACAGGCACGTGGAGGAAGTCACAGATGCGATTTAGGGTGTTGTCTCGATCGCGGTCGACCAAATCCAGCATGTCCACCACAATGCAGCGGCCAGGGCTGCTGGCAAGCGTTGATTGATGTATTAGAAGCGAGCGTTTTTCCCACTGACGTAACGACGCAAAGATCTCATTGGGGCCAAAAGTTTGAGCAACAAAGGAAGCTGCGACATCTCGCCCGTCGCGAATCATCGCGATGACTTGAGAATCCGGGTAGATCGGTTCGATTTGATCGGCAATACGGGCATTTGCAGGTGTGGTGTCTACCCAGCGACGCCCGTCGCCCGCAGCCGCAACTTTTCGCATAATTGCGAAGGTGAAAGCTTGTGAGGCGGCGATCGGGTCTTTCCCAAATTCTTCGAGGTAGGTCTTTCCTAGAGCATCGACTTCCTCGATCGAGATCGAAGTGTGTAGCCCAATTTTTGCTGCCCGCCAAAACCACAAAGTTTTGGTCCGTTCGAGGCAAAACTTGGCTTCAGACTTTGATTTGCGACGTTGCAGCCAGGATCCACGCGTCAGGGTGAGGGACTCAGCGACCCCATGGTCATTAGCAAGAAATCGGATTTCAGGGGGGTCGGTGAGGAAAAGGTCGGGGTGCTGGCCCAACAACTGCCCAGTGATCGTGGAACCGCTGCGGCCGGTGCCGCCTACTAGGACTGGATTTAAGCAATCAACGACACCTGAATTCACTCATTGACCCTACTACAGCGACTATTTTTTACTCTGAGAGTTTGATGGGTGGGAGAGTCGCATCCTGAAGGCCTATTCTCAACCACCATGGCGTTCTTCTCCATCATCGTTCCGATCTACAACGTGCAGGCATACCTGCGCGCCGCTTTGGAGTCTGTCCGAAATCAGGACTTCCCAGATTTTGAGATTGTGGTGGTGGATGACTGCACTCCCGATCACAGCGCCGGGATCGCAGGCGAACTGTCAGAGCTAGATTCTCGAATTAAGCTGATTCGGCTCGACAAAAATGTTGGTTTGGGGATGGCTCGAAATGCCGGCATCGCGGCAGCAACGGGCGAGTACCTCGTTTTTCTCGATGGCGACGACACACTCGCACCAGGCTCGCTACGGGCGATCGCTGAAAAATTGCAGCGAAACGATTCACCAGACGTTCTAATTTTTAATTACTCCCGTGTCTGGTGGGACGGCAAAGAAGCCGTGAGTTGGGGCGCGGAACTCTTGGCGAATCTCTCGGTTGGGTCCTTTGCACCACAAGATCATCGGCGACTTTTTAATTTGCTTCCGATCGCATGCAACAAGGCTTACCGCCGTGATTTTTTGCTGCGCCTAGGTGTGCAATTTCCTACCGGTCTCTATGAAGATATTTCATTCACTTACACAGTATTACTTAATGCGCAGCGCGCCGTTTCACTCAATCGGGTAGTGCTCTTATATCGCCAGCGTCGTTCGGGTGGAAATATTCTTGGCACTCCAAGCCCGCACCACTTCGACATCTTTGAGCAATACGACAGAGTCTTTGCTGAAGCGGATCGCGTTGAAGTAAGCGATGCAATGCGCAAACACCTTTACGACATCATGGTCAACCATTACGTAACGATCATTCGTCACCGAGGGCGTATCGCGAAGTCGGAGCGAAGGAGATTCTTCGATTTGGCTTCGACATCAGCCAATAAGCATTACCCAGCAAGGTCGAATGAGCAGTCAAAGAACCTTCCAAGCAATGTACGGGGCAAACTTTTCCGCAAGAATTCATATGCCACATTCATGGTTTATAGCTGGATTGATGAGAAGCGCGTTCCTGCCAGACGAATCGTCGGAAAAATTTACTGGCCCGTGCGCCGCGCAGCTCGCAAGATTCGCGCAGTAGGTCGACTTTGGTACGGGTTCTTCCGGATGTTTCCGATCAAGAAGAACGTTGTGGTGTTCTCTGAGTATTGGGGTTCGGGGTATGGGTGTAATCCTCGAGCAATTTATGAAGCTCTCCCACAATTCGCACCGAATCTCACCGCTGTATGGGTCATGGAGAAAGACAAGGTGGGCAAACTTCCTGCAGGAGTCAAGCATGTCGCGCCTAACTCATTACGGCAGTGGGTGGTGTTTGCGCGCGCCAAATATTTCGTGAACAACGTGAACTTTCCTGGCGCATTTAAGAAGCGTGACGGGCAAGTGGTCATTCAAACCATGCATGGAACGCCGTTGAAGTATTGCGGACTCGATGTCATGAACAACGCGGTTGCGAGTTCCGCGATTGATCCAAAACGCAAAGCACCAAGAAAGGGCGACCAAGCCGTCGCTCTTGATCCGTCTCGCAGCAAACAAGAGTTTGCGGATTTGCTTAGACGAAGCGATAACTGGGATTTTGCTGTGAGTTCTAACGCGTATTCCACTGAAATGTGGGGCCATGCCTATCCCTGTCAGTACTCCTGGCTGGAAGTCGGCTATCCGCGAAACGATGTTCTCGTGAATGCTTCGAGTATCGAAATTGCGCAAGCCCGAGCGCGAATTGGCGTGAAAGACAACCAAAAAGCTGTGTTGTACGCGCCTACTTACCGTGACGTTGAAGGCGACAGCTCGCTGAGGATTGATTTCGAGGAATTGATCAACAAGGTGGATTCGTCATTCGTATTTATTCTGCGAGCCCACCACACCACAACATTGGGACCGAAGGTTGCCGATCTTGTGGCATCAGGGCGAGTGATCGACGGATCATCTTTCCCATCGATCATCGATTGCTACCTAGCGGCCGACATCTTGATCACTGACTACTCGTCGGTGATGTTCGATTACGCGGTGCTTAATCGGCCGATTGTCATCTTCGCAGACGACTGGGATGCCTACCAGGAATCCCGTGGCACCTACTTTGATCTGCTTGCGAATCCGCCTGGTGCCGTGGCGATCAATCAGGCCGAACTCGATGAAATATTTATGGATGGTTTGTATGACTCAGCACAGAGTCGCGCCAGGCTCCACGCTTTTCGAGAGAAGTTCTGTGCCTTCGACAAAGGTACTGCTGCGCAGCAGGTTATTGAACGGACGATGAAGGGCTAGGTGTCACAGGAGTTGTTGGCGACGCCGTAGGCGCGACAGTGACGGCAGGTGTGGCGGTTTCGGTCGGCGAAACAGTTGCCTGTGGAAGTGGAGAGATCCAATTGCCGTTCGGCATTGAGTCGGCGATGCGGCAAGTAGGACCCGAGCAGCGCTTCATCGCAGCCAATTGGGCATGAAGTTGAGACACGATCACTGGATTGGTCGAGGCCTGCACGTTGTTCATCTCAAATGGATCGGTCTTGAGGTTATAGAGCTCAACATCTTTATTGGTGTATTCGATGTACAGCCAATTTTCGCTGCGCAATGCGTGGAATGCCGGAGCTTCAATAGGTGCGTAATCGGGATCGCCTGGCAATGTTCGACTCAGGTTTTCGGTAAGAGTGGCAGTTCGCCATGGCACGTCAGTCTGCCCAAGAAGTAGTGGCATGAGATCGCGGCCATCAACGAACCCCGGAGTCTTAGCCCCGTAAATCTTGCTGATGGTCGGTCCGAGATCAACCATTGAAGTTACTTGTGAAATCACTGCGCCCTTAGCCATGCCAGGGCCGATGAATACAGCTGGCACGACAGCGTCTTCAGTAAATGCGGTCTGCTTCCCTGTTGCTAAGCGGTGCACGCCGGCGTGGTACCCGTTATCGGAAGTCAAGATCACGAGGGTGTCATTGGCGTGGCCAGTGGCCTTTAGTCGAGCCTGCAAGGCTTCATACGTGTCGGCTATCGATTCCGTTGATCGTAGACGTTTGCGCCATAAACGATCCATATTTTCAACTCGGTTAGGCCCGAGCACTGGATGTGCCGCGAGCCAGCCGACCTCATTAGTTCCGGCGGTGTTGAACGATGGGGTGCGTGGAACTGTGTCGGTTGCGTGCGAGCCTGCATATTTTGGATCAAATGGAGCAGGCGTGTGTGGGTTATAGGAAGCGAACTCCATAAAGAACGGAGTTTTCGCTGCGCTGATGTAATTTGTCGCTGACTTCAACAGCACGGTATTCATGAAGTCCTTTGGCGCGCTGCCGTAGTTCTTCAATGTTCCGTTTTCATTCAACGTGTAGTTAAAACCTTGATACGCCTGGTTCTTTGAAGTAGAAGTCACGAAGAAGTCGTAGCCAGGTGGGATATAGGTATCGGTGGGTGTTGCGTTTGGAAAACCATTCAGGTACTTACCAACGAGTGAGGTGTTGACTCCCGATTTTTGCAACCAAGTTGGCAGGCAGTCTTTTTCTAAGCCTAGAGATTGGAACTTCTCCCAACCCCCCCCAGTTTGCTTGATGTTGGAAACAACTCTGTGGTTGTGTACGAATTGGGAACGCATAAACGATGTGCGTGACGGGCAGCAGAGTGAATCAGTCACCACAAAATTCGACAGTGTGGTTCCTTGCTTCTTCAGCGCGGCCAATCGTGGTACCTGGTTGAAGGCAGCCCAATCAAGGTCGTCAGCCAAAATCATCACTACGTTCTTGATGTCCCCGACAGTCCCGGTGGCTGGTTGCACTTCTGGTGCACTGGGCTCGCTCGTTGAACCGTCTAGCGCAGAGTTGGAGTCAGCTCCAGCTTCACCAGCGCGAGCCGACTTCGTTGTCCCAAGAAAAACCATGCCAAAGACAGCGATGATCACACTGATGGTGACGATTGCTGCGGTTGTGACCTCAATGCGTTTGCGGCCATGCACTTGCGTCAAGAAATCGCTCCTGGGGAAGAGAACTGCGAACTGCCGGCGGGCAGATGATCACAATACGTCAGAAATTCATCACGATTCGACTGCCATCGCGTGGCGTTGCTCTCGTAAGGGTCCCCGGAGGGACCTTTATAGAGGCTCGGGTAAGACCTTTAGACTGCGGCCCAGAAGAATTCGCGCGGTTGCTGGAGGATGAATGACGCAGGGCAGCCCGACCGTGCTGGTGCCTACTCCCCTAGAAAACCGCCGTAACGATATTCAAGGGCTGCGAGCGATCGCTGTTGGCACAGTCGTGGCCTTTCATGCCGGATTACCGATGCCAGGCGGTTTTCTTGGGGTAGATGTTTTCTTCGTCATTTCAGGATTCGTGATTACCGCGATGCTGGGCCGCGAATGGGCTAAATCTCAGACTATTCGGTTCTCCACTTTCTACGCCCGTAGGTTCCGTCGTCTCACCCCTGCTCTTGCTTTGCTCGTCGTCGGGGTGGTTGTGCTCTCCGCGCTCATTGCATCCCCAATGGGCGACCAACAGATAGCGGCCAAGACAGGCATTGGTGCGTTACTTTTGAGTGCGAACATCGTGATCGCGAAAACCACGGGCGGGTACTTCGATGCACCGGCGGCTGCCAATCCACTGCTGAACACCTGGTCGCTCTCGGTTGAAGAGCAGTTCTACTTGATCTTCCCGCTCGTGTTGTTTCTTGGCTGGAAACTCGCAAAGCGCAAGAAGACTAAGCAGGCACCTTTCTTTCTTGTCGGGTTTGTTGGCGGCCTGTCGTTCACTATTGCAATGCTGGAGGCGACTGGTCGTTCGATCCCATTTCTGCCGAGTTGGTTGAGCGGATTTTATGGACCGACGAGCCGCGCATGGGAGTTTGCTGCCGGAGCCATATTGGCGCTTCTTGCTTACAAGATTGAGCCACTGATCAAGAGGAACACCGGGTTAGTCCTTGGTGCAATAGGGATTATTGGACTCGCCAGTTCGCTCTATCTTGTAAATGACGCCACCGTGTGGCCGGGACCGCTGACGATTCTTCCCGTTGCAAGCACCATGTGTTTACTCGTTGCTGGCTATGCGGAATCGAACCCTGTAAGCAAATTTCTCGGCAAATCACCTTTCGTGCACATAGGAAATATTTCATATTCGCTTTATTTGTGGCATTGGCCATTCATTGTTTTCGCGTTGATGCTGTGGCCAACAACACCAGGTGTAGCCATAGCCGCGGCAATCGCGTCATTGGTGCCATCATTGATTTCTTACCGCTGGCTCGAACAGCCGATTCGCAATCTGCGCGAAGTAAGCAAAAAGAAAATGACGATCATCGTTGCGGTGACGATGATTCCACCGATCGTCTTGGCGCTCGGGCTGAGGTCAGCGGCTGATCATGGCTTTTGGAATCAACGAATACAAGATTTCGTTGCTTCGGTGCAGCCATGGCACGCAGGTAACGTGGCTGGTTGCAATGAATCGATTGCACCAAGTGACCGCAGGGCCACGAAATGTGTATGGAATGCAGATGGCATTGGAACCCCGGTGTACCTCGTGGGTGATTCCCACGCGGACCATCTCAGCGAGGCCGTTATCGCAGCCACGACTCAACTCGACGAGCCGCTCACCATCGCGACGGCCAACACTTGCCCTTTTTACGATGTTCATTTCTTTTCAACTGCAGCACCACATTCACCTTGCCGCCAGTTTGTGCAAAAGACATTGGGATGGTTAAAGCAGCAGCCTCCAGGAATCGTGATCGTTTCAGCGTCGAGTGTGTACTGGAATTCGAAGGTTTTCAGTGCTGGCCTAACAGCCAATGAGATGACCAATGATCTCGAAGCCAAGCGCGTGAATCTGCAAGCAGGTCTAACTTCCACGGTTAAGCAACTTGAGGCGACCGGGCATCGGGTGGTGCTCGTTCAAGACGTTCCTTATTTTGCGAGTCCTTACGCATCAGACCCACATCAGTTTTCAGCACTCCAGATCGCAAGTGGGCAGGATCTAGGTACCCAAATGCCACTAGATTTTGCGAACAAGAACCAGCAAGCGGCAAGAACGGCAATTGCAGCTGTCGCTCGTGACACGGGTGCGTCAGTGCTCGATCTACGCGAGTACTTTTGCCCAGATAATCTGTGTCGAACCGAATTCGGGGATACTTACCTGTACCGCGACGACGGGCATATTTCGGTCGGCGCTACTCAGCAATTGACGCCGTATTTTCTTAAAGCGCTTCGATAAGAGCTGTATTCAGCTCCTCTAAAGAATCTATTCGTAGCAACAACGCACGCGGTGTCGTGACTTTCATTGGGTTGGGAGTTACCGAAAGGCCTTCGATAACTCGGATCTCCAAGAATCGTAGACATACGGTGTATAGCCAAGCATGATTAAGGGCTTTACGCCCTGTTTCTACCCTTGGAAGGTTTCCCTATGAGTGCAGTGCTGAGCGGACTCAAAGTTGTCGAGTTAGGCGAGCAGCAAGCTATTGCCCATGTCGGAAACGTCTTCGCCGATTTTGGTGCTGAAGTTATCTGCATCGAGCCTGCTGGTGGTTCGCTTCTGCGCAAGCAACCTGGATTCCATTTCTTGGGCCGCGGAAAGAAAAGCATTGTTCTCGACTATTCGAATCCTGAAGATGCAGAAATTGCTCGGAAATTGATGGCTAACGCTGACATCGTCGTTACCACGGAGCGAGTCAAGGACCTGAAAGTTTGGGAACTCGATGCGACAACGCTTACTTCCCTAAACCCCCGACTCATCTACGCCCTGATCTCCTCATTTGGCTCAGAAGGTTCATTCTCGGACGTGAAAACCGACGATGCATTGGTGTCAGCGAAGATGGGGTTGAACCAGTCGTTCTCTGCGGCGACGACCCGCCCAGGGCCAACGTGGTCGAGTACGCCTTGGACCACTTGGAGCGGCGCCCAAGTCGCATTGCAAGGTATTTTTGCAGCGTTACGAGATCGTGAATCAAGTGGAGCAGGTCAAAGTGTCAGCGTGAGCTTGGGGCATGCAATGGGCGGGCTCGATCCGTGGGGTCAAAGCAACGCGGCGCTGGCACAGATTTTCCCCGATGCATTTCAGGGCGGGGGCATGCAATACGCGCCGGATGGTGCGCCGTATTTAAGTTACGCCTACAAACTTCTCATTGCCATCACCAAAGATGGTCACTGGCTGCAATTTTCACAGGTCCAGCCTCGACTATTTCGCGACTTCATGACCGCATGTGGTCTTGATTGGATGTACGAGGATGAAAAGTGGGCACACTTCATGAAGACGTGTACTGACACGGTCATGATTCCTCCTGAAACTCCAAGCGAAATGCGTTTCGAATTTTGGAACACGCTTTATGACATTGTCCAGAGCAAAACTCTTGCGCAGTGGCAGGCAACCTTTGATGAGTACCCAAACGTTTTCGCCGAAGTTTTCCGTCGCGGCACTGATGTGCTTCATCACAAGCAACTTGAGGTTGAGCAGCAACTTGCTACCGTCAAAGATCGTCAGCATGGTGATGTACTCCAGCCTGCTGCACTCGTTCGACTCAGTGAAAATCCTGCGGTATGGATTGCTGATGCTCCGCGGATCAATGAACATGACGGTGAGTTGCGGGCACGTGCAGGCGCAATCACGATCAGCGCGCAGCCAGCCATTGCTGCCCCGTCAAACTTGCCATTAGCGGGCGT
>Ga0114958_10002638_pt1 | contig 13333 bp, 9 predicted proteins | sample C_130208_EF_Meta_FD_89577 | JGI IMG/M metagenome (GOLD analysis project Ga0114958, IMG submission 89577) | Freshwater microbial communities from Lake Croche, Canada to study carbon cycling - C_130208_EF_MetaG | ecosystem: Environmental > Aquatic > Freshwater > Lake | place: Lake Croche, Canada... | reverse complement strand
TAGATACCATTATTTAGATACCATTATTTAGATACCATTATTTAGATACCATTATTTAGATACCATTATTTAGATACCATTATTTAGATACCATTATTTAGATACCATTATTTAGATACCATTTTTTATATTCTCTCATTTTTTTTTCTTTATTATGTCCAATAACCCAATTAAAATGAATTAAATACGGTTCAAAATTAGTATTTTTATTATTAAAATAATACTTTCCATTTGGAAATAATTCTAAAGGAAGTAATTTATAATTAATATTTTTTTTAATTTCATTTATATATTTTTGATCTCCCCAGTTTGATGATTTTTTATATAATTTTACATTTTCTGGATTAAATATTGAAAGAGTGTTTTCATTTGAATTTATAAACATAAAACCCGAACATAAATTACTATTATTATTATCTATATTAGTATCATTCTGAATTAAAATATCAAACGATTCTATTTTATTTTTTAAATATTCAAAAATATCTTTGTTTTCAAAAACGATATCACCATCTGTAAAACATACATATTTATATTTTTGTAGATTTTCATATATAATATGAAACTTATAAAATGTTATGTCTGACCAATTTCCTTCTCTAAATTTTTGAAAATTACTATTAACTTCATCATCTATTAAACTACATATATAACCACAATTATTTATTATTTCATATCCATCTTTTCCAATAACATATGTTTTTAATAATTGTGACATATTTAATCTTTTTAAAGATTCATAGCAATTTAAAGTATAATTTATGTAACCTGTATTTGATAATGTAATAAAAGCAATATCATCTATCATAGTATTATAATACAATAATATATTATATTGTTTTACATAAATAATAAATTAGTAGCATTAAAAATTTAAATTAATCCAAAAACTTTCTTTACTTAAACATAAAAATTTTGAACTAATATTTAGCATATATTGAAATGGTTCTCTTGTTATATATTTACAATTAGTTAGAATTAAACTAATTAATCTAATTTTTAAAATAGCATCTATTGAATTATTAGTTATTTTAAAACAATTAAATAATTGTATCTCTTTAATTGTTTTACAACCATTTAATAACTGTTTAATACCATAATCGGTAACATGATTACATTTACATGATAAAAATTCTAATTGTAAGCAATTTTTACCTAATACTTTAAAAATGTTATTATTAAATTCACTTGACGTATGTAAAATTTTTAAATTTTTACAATTTCTTGCTAATAATACTATTGCTTTTTCACTAATAATATTAATTCTAATAATTGTTAAAAAAACACATTTTTTTGCAATTTCTATTATTGAACTATAGTAGTTACAATTTAATAAATTTAATTCTTTTAACATTACACAATTTGAAATATGTATAATACCTTTATTTGTTATCTTTTTACATCCTACTAAACTTAATGATGTTAAGTTTGGATACGCTTTTATTAAACAAATTAAACCATCATTATCAATAAATTTACAATTATCAAAATTTATTTTTTCTAATCTAACTAAATTTTTTGTAATCAAAATAATGTTTTCTTTGCTAATACTTTTAGGACAATGTAATTCTTTGACATATATACAATTTTTTGCACTTATTAAAAAATTATTATTATTAACTTCAAATTGAGACAAATCTAATACTTGAATATTACAAAAATTAATTGTAAAATTTGTATTAATATTTTCTTCATAATTATTTTTAATAACCAATTTATTTAAAATTGGAAAATTAATAAAACCACCAAAAACATTAATTGTTAAATGATAACAACCATTAATACATAATTTATTTAATTTTCCACATTTACTAAATTCAATAATACCAATATCAGTAATATCACAAATTTGTATATTTAATTCTTCAAGTTCTGTAAAAATTTTAGATATCTTGCAAACTAATATATCATTTAAACCTCTGCTATCAATTATTTTTAATTTTTTAATTTTATTACAAAAATTACTATCACAATCATCTATAAATGAACAATTTTTAATATAAATTGTATTTAAATCTAAACATGTGTCTAAAATCTTACAAATAAAAATCAATGATACTTTCATATTTTGAATTTCTAAATAATTTAATTTTACACATTTATTAATTACTAAAATAGATTCATCCATTGTAATCTTATAACCATCTATTCCTAAATCGCGTAATGACAATGATCTACTTGATAACCATCTCAACATATTAGATTTATAACTAAGCTTTTTATGATAACCATAATAATATCTATTTTCAAATACTATTTCTGTTAATTTTTTTAAAAATTCTTTTCTATATTTATGTTGTGTTAATGCTAAATCAAATAAACAAACATCTCGTAAAGATATCCACTTACCAAAAAGTAAGTAAAATATGTCCGTAGGAAGTTTGTTAATTATAAACATTGCAGTAAAATTACAATTTTATACAATATAGCATATTAATTTCAATTTTTATTAATAAATTATTTGGGAAATTAAATCATTATATTTTTGTTTATTTATAATCTCGTTTTTAATTATATTTTGTTTTATTTCTGGTACTTTATTAAATAAATGTCCATAAAAATTGTTATTCTTATTAATATTTGAATTTATAATACTATTATTTGGCTTGATAATACTATTATTTGCCTTGATAATACTATTATTTGCCTTGATAATACTATTATTTGCCTTGATAATACTATTATTAAAATTATAATTTCTATAATAAATATTTTTGTTAGGAAAATAACAAAATAGAGAATTTTTTATTTTTATATTCTTTAATTTGTTATTTTCAGATACATAAATATCATTTATTTTTTGATAAATTAAAAATAATGCTCTAAACATTCTAATTTCACAATGGTTCATATGTATATAATTATCCATATATTTAAATATTCTTAAACCATATGTTTAAAAATTAAATTTCTACAATCCATAAATATTTCTTTAAGAAATACTATCCACTTGTGTGTTTTTTCTAATTCATATTTATCATTATATATTTTTCGCACTATTTCTGCTATTTTTTTCATTCTTTCAATATTTATTGAAATCGTATCTTGTGAAAAACCTTCTAATTCAAATTTTTTCATCTTGTATGTTAAAGATAAATCATAACAATGTATATATGTAATAAAAATATCTTTTCTAGTCATACTTTCTGTAAAACGATTCATAACTTTATCAATTGATAATGAATCTGTATAAGTTAATTCAGATTGATGATCAATTATACCTGTTAACATATCAAATAAATCATATTTTGTTATCTGTAATCCTCCGTGCATTTCAAATGATAAAAATAATAAAAATTCATTAATTATATCTATCTCTTCAATATCTTTTAGCTTATATGCACTTATTAAAGTATTTTCATATTTCTCAAAAATTTCATTACTTTCTTCAATTAATTGCTCATTTCTATTCGCTTCTAATTCAACAATTGCTTCGCTTTCTAAACTAATAAAATCCGCTAATGAAACTTTTGCTAAACTTTTTATTGTATTATTCGCATCAAAATAATAATTAAAATATTTTGGTAATGTCATATATGGTGTATCTGGATTAGCTCCTGTAATTTTTAAATATTCTGTTCTATATAAGTCTCTCCAATTTACTCCACAATAAACTACATTTCCTTTTGTATCTAGACCACGTCTTCCAGATCTTCCGGATGCTTGGTGTGCAATAATTGTATCAATAGTATCATTATTAACTGATCCTAATAATACAACTGATCTAATTTGATAATTGATTCCACATGATAAACTTTCATCACTAAATGTAACTGGTGCGGCTCCATTAGCAATTAACATTTGTGCTACACGTTGAAAAGGAACCGGTAAAATAGTTAAATATAATACAATACCCCTCTCTATCATTTGTAAAAATGGATGATCATATGTTATTTTAATTCCCTTTCCTTCCTGTTTTAAATAATATTTTAGTAATTTTTTAACCTCTATCATTGTATTTACTGATATTGTTGTATTTGAAAATGTAAAGTCTGGGTGAGGAGCAAAAACATTAACTTCCTCCAAATCTGTCATTGCATTATATTTAATAATCTCTTGATTATAATTTTTAATATAAAATGTATATAATTTTATATTATCCTCATTTTGCTCAGTCTTTAAAAGTTCAGTATATTCTCTAATTAAGCGCTCGCATTTAACATTTATTGCTTCTTTAAATTTTATTAATATTTTTTCTTGAATTTCTTTTGTTTTTGTTACTTTTTCTGATTGTATATCTATATCTTTCTTAAAAACCAAATCTTTTAATTTTTCTATTTCTTCATTCATCATCTTGTAATGCTCATTCTGTAATTCCCTAAATTTTTTATATTCAGGATATTTTTTTGTTTCCATATTTTTCATTAATAATAATAATTCATGTGATATATTCTGACATTTACTTTGTTCAAATTTAAACACAATCGCTGGTAACATATTTTTTTGTTGCATGTTTTTTAACATTTTATATACCGTACTTGCATCAAGTTTTTCTAAAATAACTTCTTCTACTTTAAAACTTTCTAGTAATTGTTCTGTTAATTCTGGATATAATCTTGATAATTGTGTTAATTTAATCTTTAATACTTGCTCATATTCTTTACAAGAATCTAATGTTATACACGCATTTGGAAAAAAAATAACTGGTTTTATTTCTTCTATTTCCACAATAGATCCATATATTTTTTGAATCTCCTCAAATAATTTAAAACTATTTGTAGGTGTAAATGGCATATTACAATTTAATAACTTATCTTCTTGTAAAAATGCTAAATCTATTACCGCACAAGGATGAATGTTTTTGACATGAGATCCATCCCATAAAAATTTATCTTGATTAATAAATCTCTTATCATATGAAATTCTAAAAACATTTGGATTGCTAGTATTGCTTTTTAAATATTCCATCCATCTAGTAATTTCATCAGCATTCCCGACTGTTGCTGAAAGACCTAACATTGGACAATTAAAACGTTTGATTAGTCTTTGCATATATGGTCCATGCTCTGTATGATTCATTTGATGAATCTCATCAACAATTAAATACTCAAATTCTGATATATCAATTTGATCAATATTTCTTTCTAAATTATATTCTCCTGTTGTCTGATTATATACTGTATTTTCAGTATCTAACCAGTTCTCTATATCTTTTGGTGTACCAACTATAACCTTTGCAGATAAATCATGATAATAAATATCACTTGTAATAAGCGCAACAGGAATATAATCAGATGTTTTCGTCTTCATTTTTCTAATAGTACCAGCTACTTGATTTGCTAATTCTTTTGTTGGTACTAAAAATAATGTTTTTTCAACCACTTTGATACAATATGTGGCACAAATTGTTTTTCCTGATGAAGTTGGTGCATCTATAAAAATAGAATCACGATTTTGAATATGTTCAAATACTGATAGTTGCCACGGATCCAATTTTTTAATATTCTTTTCAAATGGCGAAAATGGTGGCATTAAATCTTCCATTTCTTTTAATTGAAATTGTATAACTTGTTCTGATGTAAAAACACGCTCTATTTTTTTCATATTATCTTTTAATCTTTTAATTGTAATATTATCTGTTTCAATTCTACGAATTACTTCTATATATAATATTTTTTTAATTTTTTCATCTGTAATATTTTCTATCAATATATCAAATACCTTTAATTTATTTTCTAAAGTACTTATATTTACTACCCAATGTGCAATTTCATGAACTGTTTTAACATTATTTAATTTTTTAATTTCTTCTCTAAAACTTTCAATCATTAATAAATCATTATTGATTTTATCATCTTTTTTGTCCTTTTTATTTTTTTCAATAATTGCTAATGCACTTTTACTAGGTCCCTTAATTGCTTTTTTTTGTTTTGATGAAGATTTACCAATATTATTTTGAACAATAACATCTAAACGCTGCTTATCTTTATCCTCCTCAGATAAAGTATTTAAATAAGCAATCGTTGGATCAAATGTTTCATTTTCTCCCTGTTTTTGTAATAATAATATAATAGAATCCCTATCTGTTCTATCATTCCATAATAATTTCTCAGAACCAAAAATACACTTTTTTAATACATCTACCACAATATCATTTTTTACAATATTATTTTTTACAATTTCATTTTTTATAATTTCATTTTTTACAATTTCATTTTTAAACAAAGTTTGAGTTACCATTTCAGTATGTTCTTCTTTAAATATATCTATAATTACTAATTTAGATTCAGCAATACATGATACTTTTCTTTTTTCTTGTAATCTATTTAAATATTCTTCTTCAGAAATTTCTATTTTTATTGTTACTGGAGTTTTAGTATATTTTTCTTTTCTATTATTTTGTAATCTTTGTAAATATTCATTTTCAATCATGTGTATATTTGTCATTACTGGTGTTACTGCTGTTACTGGTGTTACTGCTGTTACTGGTGTTACTGCTGATACTGGTGTTACTGCTGTTACTGGTGTTACTGCTGATACTGCTGTTACTGCTGATTTATCAATACAAGATTCTTTTTTTTTATTATGTAATCTCTTTAAATATTCTTCTTCTATATTTGCTACATTTGCTACATTTGTTTCATTTACAATACATAATTTTTTATTAGATTCAATTACATTTGATTCTCCTTCTGTTAATATTTTTTGCCTAATAACTAGTTCTGATTTTTTTCTATTTAATGCAAGTTTTTCTTTATATTTTTGTTCAATATCTTCTGTTATTTGTTTTTCTTCAAAAACAAGTCCTGATTTTTTTCTATTTAATGCAAGATTTTCTTTATATTTTTGTTCAATATCTTCTTCTGATTCTTTTTTATTTAAATTTGAACTTTTAAAAACACACTTCATTCCTGTACTTTTATTATTTTTAAATTGTTCCATTTCTATAAATACACAAAAACTTTAAATATTATTATTAACAAAGCTTTAGGTACTTTTTATTGTTTAAGTATATTTAATAACCTACCATAATAATTAATTAATTATTTCAATTTTTTAAATTTATTTATATCTGTATTAGATATAATGGATAATAACATTATTGATAAATATATAAATGAAAAATCGTGTAAAATAATTTTAAAAAAATTAACATCTGATAATTTAATAGGTAAAGGTACTTGGGGATCCGTTTATAAATTTGAAATCAAAAATATAAGAATTTCTGTTAAAATACAACCTTTATATAATGATAAAACTTATACTGATATTATTGATAATAGAAATATTGATCTAGAAGCTAGTATCTTAAAAGAGTTAAGTGATTTTAAAATTAAAAATAATTTTTATCATTTTCCATATTTTTATAAATCAATTAATTGTAAATTACAAAATTTACTTTTTTATGAATATTCTGATAACACTATAGAAAAATTTTTTAGTAAAAAATTTTCATTTGACATGTTTAAAAATATTGTATATCAAATTATAATTGCAATATATTTCTTTCAAAAAGTAACTGGGTACTACCATAATGATATTAATACAAAAAATATATTAATAAAAAATTCAGATCTAAAAGTATTAGATTATAGATCTGTAAATCTTGAAAAATCATTACCATGTAATGGATTTTATATAATCATATGGGATTATGCGAGTGCAAAAAAAATAATAAACGAAAATGATCCTAATTTAGATATTTTACAATTAAAAAAAATGTTTATTAATTTTATTAAATTTTATATTGATATTATTTTTGATTATGATACGCTTTATGATTTATGTATGGAAAATAATAAAAAAAAATTTAAAAAATATTTTGTAAAAGAAGAACTAAAAAATTCTCTTAAATGGAGTAAAGTGCAAAATGATAAAAATAGATTTAGAAAAATTCATAATTCTGTTAAAAAATCAATTATATTTTATATTATTGAAAATAAATTACTAAATGAATTAGCTAGTCAAACAACTAATACTAAAATATATCTACCTGATTATGAAATGTTAGATTTTGTAAATAATTTACCAAATAATATTAATGAATGTTTTCAATTATTTTAATTTATTATAAATAGTTTCAAAAATAATATTCTGCAAAATTAAAATATTATCTTAAACTAAATATATGATTAAAAAAATATTGCCAGTTATTGGTGCGTGTTTTATTCTATTTATTTGTAAAATAATAATATATCGAGAAGATTTTTATTTTTATCCAGTTTCAAAAGAAAAAGACCTACTAACTAATAATTTAAATAACCTAAATGAATTGTTTATTGATAATTTACGGATTTTACATATAAATCCAATTCAAATAAATTCTTTTTTTGAATTTCCCGAATGGATAAATTCAAGTAATACAACTTTTCCAATTATTCCAAAAACATTATCTAATAAAATTATAATTTTTTGTCAAGGCAATTCTCAAAATATAACATATAAACAATATTTATTAAATCAATTATGTAAAAATTTAAACTGCTCTATATTTGCATTAGATTATCTTAGAATACCTAATGTTAATATTGAAAATATTATAACAAAAAGCTCTAAGTTTATAAATTATATAAATAAACTAGGTATTAAAAATGAAAATATAATATTATTCGGTGAATCTATCGGATGTTCTATCGCCCTACAACTTGCTATTAAAAATAATATTAATAATGTTATTTGTTTAGTACCATTTAGATCTATGGCTGATCAAATTTCTTTTTTATTACCTTTTTTTGGAAATATTATACATAAATTTGTAAATGAATTAAATAATTATGATATTATATCAAAAAATAATTTAAATGTAACATTATTAAGCACTCCAAATGATGAAATAATACCATTTGATCAAATAAAAAAAATGGCAATTGAATGCAATTGTGAATTATTAGAAATAAAAGGAACACATGGTAAAACTATCATTGATAAAAATATTTATAATAAATTAATTGATAAATATCATATCTATTAAAAATATTATTGTTAACTAACTCAAATAGTTATTGTTTTTGTATTTACCGTTGTTACTGATCCTAATATTGATGTTTTAGATACATTTTTAATTTCTGTATAAATAATTTCTAAATTTTTAATATTTGCATATTTAGATTTTTGTTTGCATAATAAAGCTCCTCTTTTAATTATATATTTCATATTTTTTCTATCAATATTTTGGTCTGTTACATTTGCAATAACATGACACGATGGATAATCTTTTACATGAAACCATATATCATTTATATTTGCTTCATCTATAATTTTAAAATTATCATTTGCATTTTTACCAATATAATATCTAATTGTTAAATTTAAATTTGATATATATTCATTGTTCATTTATAAATAAATAATATAATATTTATTTATAAATTGTTTCAATTTTTATTACTTATATTCATTATAACAAAAAATAGTTACCAAATAAAATCATAAAAATTGATAATAATTATAATTACAATATTAGTATTTTAATATTAAATGGATGAACTTTTAGATTTTTGGTTTAAAAATACTCGAGTATGGTTTAATGCTACTGATGATGATGATGAAATTATTAAATTAAAATTTGAAGATTTATTATCAAATAATATATCAACAAATTTATTAGGCTTAATTATTCTACATGATCAAATATCTAGACATATCTATCGTAAAAATAAATCTATGATTAAAAATCATGATCTATTAGCATACAAATATTGTATTCAACTTTTACCCGATATTGAAAAATATAATAGTAATGAAAGATGTTTTATTTTAATGCCATTAAGGCATACATTTAATGAAAATAATATTAAAATTTGCTTACAATATATTAATACATGGCGTCTTGATTATGATTTACCAATATATAGACGTTTTTATCAAGCATCTGTTCAATCTTTAACAAAAATTAATAATTTAAAAGATACTGCATATATTGCGAATAATATAGATATTTTAGATTCTATTTATGATGATAATTCTATTAAATTATTAAATACATATAATTTTAATATTGCAGAGATCTCTAATAGTTCAATATATAAAGAATTTGTTAAACATATTATATTTGATACTATTATTATATCTATTTCAGGTGGTGTTGATTCAATGGTTTGTTCTCTCCTTTTATATGTTTATTGTTCGCTAAATAAACATATAAAAGCTATAGCTGTATGTATTAATTATAAAAATAGAGATTTTCAAGATCTCGAAGTAGAAATGGTTGGTCGTTGGTTAGAGAAATTAAATATAGAATTTCATGTACGAAATATTGATGAAATTAAAAGATCTCGCGATAAAGATCGAGAATTTTATGAAAAAATTACACGTGATATTAGATTTGAAATGTATAAAAAATTTAATGGTGCAGTAATACTAGGTCATAATAAAGATGATAGTTTAGAAAACATTATTTCAAATATTAGTAAAAGAAAAAATTATGAAAATTTATTAGGAATGACATTTCAAAGTACTGAAAAAAATATTAATATAATTAGACCTTTGTTAAGTATTACAAAAAATGAAATTTTAGAATTTGCAAAATTATATTCAATACCATTTGTATATGATTCAACGCCAACATGGTCTGAACGAGGTAAATTACGTGATTCATTAATACCTTTTATTAAAAATTTTAATAATGAAATATTAGATGGATTAATAGAATTATCATATAATTTTTCAGAAATATATACAATATATAACTCTTGTTTACCAAATATAACTTTTACATTAAATCATTGTATTGTTGAAAATAAAAATATATTCTTTTTAGATTATTGGAAAAATATATTTTTACGCATTTGTAAACATTATAAATTATCTATGATCAAAAATAAAAGCATAATCCATATGATAAATAATATTAAATCTGGTAATAGAATAACTATGAATAAAAATATTATATGCAAATTAGACACAAATATTAATATATATATTCAAATATAATTTAATTTATAATAATATAATTTATACGTATAAATTATATAAATTATTATCATTTTTCATATAATCTTTTAATAATAGATTTATATCTTGAATAGTTACCGTATATGGTAGCTTAAAATTTTTAATAGCAAATGATAACTCTAAATTACCAAATGTTCCATTATCTAATACTGATTTACATAATATATCTAATTTTCTATATAATGTTTCTATAGATCGCTTTAAATCACGTATACCATCTTCTTTTGAACACTTATCAATAATATATTTTTTTATTTCATCTGTTAACAAAATTTTATTATGATCTAATTTTAAAGAACTACAAATCTGTGGAATAATAAATTTATTAATAATTTCAATTTTATCAATAACATTATAACCAGAAACTTTTATTAAATTCATTCTATTTTTTAATACTGGATCCATTAAATTTTCATTATTTAATGAAAATATAAACCATAATTTAGATAAATCTATCGGTATTTCTGGTAAATATTTATCGCAAAATGATGAATTCTGTGTAAAATCTGTTATATGTAATAATTGATTACTAACTTCTTGTGCCCTTGATGATGTTCCAATTTTATCAATTTCATCAAAAAATAATATACCATTCTTACATTTCATATTTTTTAATGATTCAACAATTTTACCTGGTCTTGCTCCTTCATAAGTATATGAATGACCATCTAAAAAAGATGCATCATTTACACCCCCTATTGATATTTGTTCAAAAGGTAAAGATAATATTGATGCAAATGTTCTAACTAATTTAGTTTTTCCAACTCCGGGTGGTCCTACTAAAGCAACACTATGATCAGATGCATTGGGATTAAATAAACGATGATTTAATAATAATAATAATTCTTCTTTTATTTGTTTCATACCATAAATTTCTTGATCCAATTTATATTTAACATTGTATAAAAAATTATTTATAATATTATTATTAATTTTGCTATTGTTTAAAATACTATTTGAAATACTATTTGCAATACTATTATTAATTATATTAAATGGTATATTACAAACACAGTCTAACCATTCTTTTAATTTATGGAATTCTGAATCTGATTGTGAAATTGATTTTAATTTAATAAATTTTTGATATACTATTGCTTTATGATATTTTTCAATATCTAATTTAATAATTCTTTCTTCTAGTTCATCTGAATTAACATTCATTTTTTTAAGTTCATTTTTTTTATTTTCAATATAAATAATATCATTATACTTCATTTTTCTATTTTTATAATATAGTATTTCTTCTTTTAGAAGTTCTCGATATTTAATATATTCATATAAATCACTATCTAAAGATTGTAAAATAGAAAATTTTTCAATTAAAAATAATCGTTCATTATTTGTAATATTTTTTAATTGTAAAATATCAACAAGTTCAATGTTTTTACTTATTAAAAATCTTTTTATTTTATTATAATTTTTTGATAATGATTTTTTTTCTATTTTTGTTAATAATTTATTACTAGTGTAATTATCATTCCAATTAAATGGTAATCCATACATATAACATTTCTCTGTAAACTCTTCATCTAATGGATTTATACTCTCATCATCAGATTCAACTTCTATTATTTTATTTTTTGATATATCATCTTCTGGAGAAGAAAAAAAAATCTGAGATATATTTTTTTTTATTTCAGGTTTTAATTTAAAATTATCTTTATCATCAGCTTTTTTATGATTATTATCAATTTTATTTTTATTAGATGATCTTGAATTAAACATATTCTTAAAATACTATAATACTATTTAAAAATTCATGGTTTAAAATTTTTAATAAAATATAGTCTTATATAAATGAAATTAAATAACGATTAGTATTTTTATAAATATATTACCTTTTCTCATTTAAAATGCCAATTTTTTATTTAATAATATCTAATTAAATATTAAATTATGAAATCTCTCAATAACGTACCCTTCAATTGGATGTATATCATTTTCTAACATTTTAACAATTTTTAAGTAAAATTCTTTTGGTCTTTGTAATATTTTTTTTTTGGATACTATAAATTGAGCACCACTACCAAATTTGAATTGCATATATTCCTTCCTTTCATCAAATAATTTTTCATAAATATTTATTAATGGTAACCCATTATGATGATTACACCCATCTAAATTACAATATAAAATACGTTCGCTTAAAAACTCAAAATCAATACTCAAATCTGTATTATTAATATATTTATTTAAATTAGATATTATGTTTGGTGAATGGTCAAATGGGTTTCCTTGTAAAAAAATAGTGTACTCATTCAAATTTTCATAATTATCATAAATATATTTATAATAAGAATGACCTTCTCTACCAACATTATTTAATATTATTTCATTATGAATGTCAAGTTTATTTCCTTTATTATAAATTAAAACATTGGAAAATTGTTTAGTCCATTCAACATTTTCAGTATATCGTGATACGATTATTTTTATT
>Ga0114958_10002634_pt1 | contig 13341 bp, 11 predicted proteins | sample C_130208_EF_Meta_FD_89577 | JGI IMG/M metagenome (GOLD analysis project Ga0114958, IMG submission 89577) | Freshwater microbial communities from Lake Croche, Canada to study carbon cycling - C_130208_EF_MetaG | ecosystem: Environmental > Aquatic > Freshwater > Lake | place: Lake Croche, Canada... | reverse complement strand
ATTTGTTTATGGTAAATATTTTAACATATATTTATAACAAGTTATATTATTTGTTCCTGAATTTGTTATTGGTATATTATCTATTAAACCACATTTTTTACATAAGAAATATTCAATAATTGGTGTATTAATATAAAATAAAATTAAACATTTTTCTTCAGTATCATTTTTATTATATAAATTAAAATTTAATTTTTCTCTGCAATATGCACATGATTTAATTAACATCTGTTCTTCTTTTTCATTAAAATTATAAGAATTTATTTCAATATTTACAAAACGATTTTCAAGACAAAATGAACGAAAATATTCTATATCATGTGAACCAATATAATTCTTAAAATTTGTATTAAAATACGAAAATTGTTTGTTCATTTTAGTGATTATATAAAATAATTTTATATATTTATTTTAATTTATTTAAATAATTATGTTTATTTTAATTTATTTAAATTTATTTAAATAATTATGTTTATTTCAATTTTTTATTGTTAAGAAGTTTAGTAAAAAAGAGTTTTATTTAATATTTAATCTTTATTTTGAAATATGAATATACTTAATATTCACTATATGGCATATTATTTCCTCCCCTAGTAACAAGATAGTTATATTGACCAACAGATAGACAACTACATCCACTAGAATTAGAATAAGTTGATGGACAACAACTTGGTGAAAATTCAGTATTATTTAAAAATAACATTTCACCTTCAGGCAATGGCACAGGTTGACCTTTTCTATTTATAATTTCTTGAACGGCAGGTGACAATGGTTTACCAGCAACAACACTTAAATCAGGTTGATACCAACTTGAAGTATTAACACCACCACTAGAATTTAAATTATAAGCAGATGATTCACCATAATTTGTATTAGCACCTGAAAATCCTTCTTTAGTTGAACCATTTGCATTAGCAGAACCTTCTTTTGGTTTTCCAGATACAAGACTTCCTGCAGGATGAACCATATTTCCACTAACACTTCCTACACCAATTTGAGTTGGAAGTTGAACTGAAGTCCCACTACCAATACCGCCAAGTTTATTACCAGAAATATCAGTTGTCATTGTCTCTAAACCTTCCATATAACTATTACCAAAATTAAAACTCCAACAACTACAAACTGTATGCAAACAAATTATAACATACAAAATACAAATTAAAATTAAAAGTTCAACATTAAATTTATATCCAAATAGATTAAGTTCCATTAATTTATTATACATAATTTATAGATAATAATTTTTTTCTGTTTATATCTAAAAAAATATCTACAAGAGAATTATAATCAAAAAACATTATATTTCCAATATAAAAAGAATTTTTATTTGTTAATAAATGATATAATTTATCTGTTTTTTCTATTTCAATTTTCTCTATTTCAATTTTATTATTTAAATTTAAAGTTGTAGAAATTCCTTCTTTTTCTAAAGATATTTTTTGTAAAGGTTTTAATACAAAATAAGAATTTGTACTATTAGAACGGTTTCTAATATTTTTATTTCTCTCAAATGTTTTATTATAAAAAGGTAAATTACAACTTCCTTTTAGAGAAATTTTTCCTAAATTTAATTGTTCAAAATGACTAAATTGTTCAAAATGACTAAATTGTTCAAAATAATTTAATTTATATTCATATTGTTTATTTAAATTTTTTCCATCTATTTCTACAATTCCATAAACAATTTCACCATGACTTAAAACATCTTCTATTTCTATTTCAGATATATTTTTTTGACTGCCATCTAATAATTCAATTTTTGTTTCTGAATGAAAACCTCCATTTAAATACTTATGAATATCGTTTAAATTATTAATAGATACATTTGGTAAATTTAGACTGTCAATATTATGTTTTATTTCAAAAAATTTATCTAAATCATATATCTCATCCCAATCAGTAAATATTTCATTTCTAATTTCTATTGTTTTATTTAAAGTATTTAAACAATACAAATATTTTATTTGTTTCTCTTTTTCATTAGACAATAAAATTGCTTGTGGGTGTTTATTTACTTTTATCCATTTATCTTTATATTTAACTATATGTGAATCTGATACTAATATGCCATTTAAATTATATATTTTTGAACCTTCTCTCAAAACTTTTATTTTTGATGTAACTATATTTTTATTTACTAAAATATCGCCTACTTTAATATTTGTTATTTTTTTATATGAACCATTATTCATTTTTAAAAATGTATCTTCATCAAAACATTTTATATGTGGTATTTGTAAATCACTATTTACATGTAATACTTCAGTCATAAAGACCATAATAATAGCTAATGGTATAGAAATAGCTATAAAAATAGCTGTATTTGCAACTGCTGCACCCCATGTAAAAGGAAAAATCCAAAATATTGCAATCATAATTGCAAGTGCAATTAAAATAGTTATAATAAATTGCACAATAGAACCTAACAAAGATTTTAAAGTATAATAAGAACCTAATAATGTCATTAATGTCGCAAACAATGTTCCTTGAACTTTTCCCATAAAATCCTTAAATCCAATAATTATTTGCTGTAAAGGAGTAAGAATATTTAAAACTCTACCTAAAACCTCTTGAGTTACATCTTCAATATTATTTCTTACTTTATTAAACATTCCACGAACATTTTGAATATCAGTTTGTATTATTCCTGTAATATTTTGCAAAACAGAAGTAATATATGTAAGTGGTTGTAGAGAATATCCACTAATACTTGATAAAATATTTTGTGTACAATAGTTAAAATTTTCAAATGTATAATCTGATGCTGATACATTTTCGGGACGATTTATGAAACCCGCAAAAGGAATAATAGAAGGTTTACATCGTTGATTTACCCAATCTTCTTTTATTGGTTGTATATTAACTAATACATACATATAAATTAAAAGTAAAATTATACCTACAGTTAAAAAACCTAGTAAAATTATAGAAGAACCATATTTATCAAAATAAGATAAATTGTTATATAATTTATCTAATTTATCTAATCCATTTCCAACATTTTCTCTCAAATTAGTTTCTAAATTTGTTGTTTGTTGTTGTGTTAAATTATTCATTTAATTTATTAATTTACTATATTATATTATTAGTATATTATTTGTATAATACAAAAACACATACAAAAACACAAATAAACTTAATAAATAACACTAGTTGGATATTTTATAAAATGATCTTCCCAATCCCAAAACGTTTCTTTACCAATTTTTATTTGATGTTTATCTGTAATTAAACAAATAAAATAATCAAATTCAAAATCAGATAATTCTGCATTTTTATACTTATCAACAGTAATAAATTTATTACTATCAATATTATCTAATATTAAATGAGAACCAGTAACATATATATGATCTTCATCAATTCCCCTATTTTTTATAACATAAAAAGGAACTCTATCTTTTATTTCTTTATTATCAATTTGCATAGTAGCAATAACTCTATTACCATCAATTAAAATATCCCCTAAAGAAATATCTTTAATATATTTAATTGAACGGTCCATTAATTTAATTTTAGTAAAAGGATAAAAACATTTACCGAGGGAACGTACCATTTGCCCAGGAGGGCCGTTCCAAGTGCTATTCATTGTTTTAATACTTCCATCTAAAATATACATAAGAGAAACCATAATTCCAATTGTTTTACCAATTAAATCTTTTATGCCAATAGTAATTCTAATAAATTCAATAATTAAATTTAAAAATACTCCAAAGATATTTTGAACAATTGTAGAGAAAAAATCACGTATTTTAGAAAACATTGCTCTAACATTTTGTATATCATTCATAAAACCACTAGTAGATGTAGATAATGAATTTGTAATAAAAGTTAAAGGTTGTAATAAATAACCCATATAGTTAGATTGCATAGATTGAATACAATATGTAAAATTAGTTTCAACATCATCAGCTAAATACATATACATAGGATTACATCTATATACAGACCAATTAGCCTTAACAATTGAAACTTGATTATAATAAAAAACAATAAAAATAAAAACAAAAAAAGCTAAATTAACATAGAGAAAATATACCCAGTTTTTTCCAGTAGGCATTAAACTTAATATAATTAAATATTAAATTTATAAATAGCAATCGTAATTTATAAATTTAATATTTAATATAATTAAATAAATTTATAAATAGCAATCGTAATTTATCTTTTAATTTTAAATAACTTAAATTATTTAAAATTAATACTTAAATATAAAACTTAATATATAATATATGTTGAATTTTTTTTATAATAACAATAACAAATTTAAAAATAATGTAAATACTATATCAAATATAAATGTTAATACAAATTCAATTAACAAATTATTTAACAAAGATATGAATTATTATGTTTGCAGTTCAGGTGGTTGTGGTTCAACTGTATTATATAATTATTTATCTAATTTTGGAAATGTACATCATATACATGACAGATATCCTCCTGATAAATTAACTTATATTGGTAATCAAAATAAAGAGGAAAATAAACTTGTTTATAATGAATGGTTTAATAATATAGAGATACCTGAAGATAAATTAAAAAATTACAAAGTTATTTTTATTTATAGAAATCCAATTGAAGTAATATATTGTAGATGTACAAATAATAAAGGAATGCCTAATATTCCACATTTACAACATATTAAATGTAATAATAATGGAAATATTTGGTTACTTGATGTTTTAAGAGAAAAAAAAGATTTATATGGATTAGAAAATTTTTTTGATAATTACACAATTTCCAAAAAAAGAAATTATCCAATTTATTGTGTTAAATATGAGTTATTTTGGAATAATATTAGTTATTTTAATGGCATTATTGGAATTCCTAATATTCCATCTTTATATCCTATTTTAAATGAAAAACAAAGAAGATTAAGTTATATTAATGAATTAAACAGAATATATTTATCTTTAGTTAAAAAAATGTCTTTTATGCCTTATATTAAAATAGTAGTTCCAATTAAAGAAATAGATATTGAAGAGAAACAAACATTATTAACAATAGAAGAATCAAATATATATTACAATAATGAAAATGATTCACCTACAAATGATTTAGTAAATTAATTTGTTAAAAATGATTTAGTAAATTAATTTGTTAAAAATGATTTAGTAAATTAATTTGTTAAAAATGATTTAGTAAATTAATTTGTTAAAAATAATTTACCATAATCCAAAAAATCCTTTTTTACTACTAGAACGATGTTTATAGTGTGAACGATGATGTTTATAATGAGAACGATGTCTCCTACCTCCAACAAAATTATGCGGTTTAGCTGTAACTCCAGAAAAAGATGATGCTGAATTTGCTAAATTAGATGAACTAGTATTTGGCATAAAATTACCACTACTACTAGGAAAATTTCCACCGCAACCTCCTCTTTTATGTTTATGGGTTCTATGTCTTCGTCTTCCACCAAATGTTGTTGGTGTATAAGAAGGTGTATAAGAAGATGTATTAGATTGTGATTTATTTGTTAAGGAATTATATGCATTACTTGTTACATTTTTTGCTTTATTTAAAAGATTATTTGCAGTGTTAGTAAAATCATCAAAAATACCGCCACCAATTCTATGTCTACGAGTACGCCTAGAGTGTTTTTTAGAATGTCTATGGCTACGCATTTTGTCTTTATATAATATATAAAGACATTAAAATAAATTAAAATGAAATTATATAAAAATTAAAATATAAAAAAAATTAAATAACATACATTTTATAAAGATGATATGCTACTAATCCACCTAACATTTGCACTAAAATATACGGAATAACATCATATTTAGGTAATTTATTTGCGGCATAAAACGCAAGAGTTGTTGCTGGATTTAACATTCCGCCAGAAATCTGTTGTGTTAACACAAAAGCAATTGCTAAAGCACAACCAATAGCAAGCCAATTATCAGTAACAAGCATAATAAAAACAACAAATAATGTTCCTAAAAATTCAACAAAATATTTATGCATTTTATATTTTATATATATAAAACATAAAATATATATAACTGTTTTAAATTTAAACCCAGAGAAATAAAAAGACACACAATAAAAAAGTATGCACTTTTAAATATATGTAAAAGGATTAGTTTGATAATATGGTGGCAAACTCTTCAATAAAAAATTAATATATTGAGGACCTTGTCCATTTCTATTAGCAAAAGCATAAATTCTCCGTTGCGAACCAATTTTATTTCTAGGGCTACTGATTAAAACCGCAGCAGAAGTTCTTCCATAACTACCAAGTCCAGAAGTAGTATTTCCTAAATAAGGGAAACCCATTTTATCTATTTATACTTATAGTAAATATTTTAATTTATTCAAAAAACAAAAATATATTAAACTATATTTTTATCTTTAAATTATTTTAATTATTAATTATTATTTTAATTATTAATTATTATTTTAATTATTATTTTAATTTAATTATTAAGAGAATAATTTATTCAAAAAACTAAAATATATTAAACTATACTTTTATTTTTAAGTTATTATTTTAATTAATATAATATTAATAATTTTGACGAACTAACGAACCCCATGCACAAACATTTCCATTTCTTAAGCTTGTATTTTCTATTGCACCCTTTTTTTTTGGTGCTGAACAACCTCCTGATCGCATCCTTCTTATTGAACTTCTTGTTCCACTTGGATAATAATTTTTTGTGCTAATTGGCGTTTGGTTGCTTAAATTTACTTTATAGGCTGTTTGTCCAATAGCATTACTCTTAACTACATTTACAAACATAGAAGAAGGAATTGGCGGAATATAATTTGTATGTGAAGATACTGCTACCAATCTTCCAGAAGAATTAATTTGATAAGATTGTGGCGAAACTTTTTTTCCTAAATTATTTTGTGCAAATTGTTGTTTATTATTCACAAAACTTCTTAAATATTGACTTCTTGCATTTATACCCATTTCAGAATTAATTGGTTCTTGAGAAGGAAAAAATTGTGGTGGAGTTGGTCTTATTCCTTTTAAAACTCCATAATTATGATATGGAATTTGATTTGGAGTTTGATTTGTACTTAATGGTCCTGTAATTGGTGCATTTACATAACCGCCATAAGATACACTTCCGATATTTCTAGAAACTGCATAAGGTGTTGTTGACATTATATATATATACAATTTACATTATAAAAACATCAATTAATTTTACATAATTAAAATAAAAGACACTAATTCAATTAATTTAATATAAATTAATATCTACGTATAGCGCGAATTGCGGATTGACTTGTATGATATTTATTTCCTCCATAAGATATATTATTAAAGTTTTTATTAACAGCTTTTTGTTTTAAATAAGTAATATAATCAGAACTATCATATACATATTTAACATTACAAGTTGCAGAAGGAACATTTGGTGTAACCTGCAACGTATTATAATAATCAGATGGCACACAATTATTTTGAGTTGCACCAAAATTTTTTCTTAAACCCTTTAAGCCTGGTCTACTTTGAAAAGTTTGACAAGAACCACCACATGTATAATTTTTCCTGCATAATAAATCACCAGAATTATTTATAGCTCTAAAAGGTGTAACCATAGATTTTTTTATATTTTGATTTTTTAGTTGTCCTCTATAATGTGTATTCCATGCATTTTTTAGAGTAAAACGGATACTTTCAAATTCTGGATAAGTTTTATCAGTCTTCATAATATCAGGAGGCATCCAACCCTTAATCGCTCCACCAGAACTTGCCGGATTTGATGCAAAAATTGAGAATGCCGCATTACTTCCTCCAATTGAATTAGTATAACCAATAGATGTCATTTATATTATATATTACAATAGTAAAAAAAAGATAATATAAAAAGTATTTTATATTATTTATTATTTCTTAATTTTATATTTATTTTCTTTCCATTCAATAATTTATATAATTAATCAGTAATAATTCTCGGTGCAATATTCATTGCATTTAATTCTTGAAACAATAATTTACAAGAATATGGAATTTCTACATAAGCAAAATCTGTTTTATTATCACAATTATTACATTTATGAATATGTTTTTTATCATTATATGATGCGAATAATCCACATTTTTTACATACATAAACTGAATATTTATCTGAAACATCATACATTCTTTCTCTTGTAAATCTTGCTGCACCATGAGACACCATACAATTATGTGCAATAATTCCATTTGCTAAAAATGAATGTGTATCATCAACTTGAATATCATATACTGGATGAAGTCCAACTTGTCTAATATCAATAACTTTTAAATTCATAGTAGGCAATCCTACATATTTTTTATTAACACCATAAGAAATATTTTTAATTGATTTATTTCCAGAATTTAGGCTATATTTCTCTGAAATTTTAATAGCATTATTAGACTCAATATCTATTTTTTCATTAATTTCATCATTAATAAACCAATCTAATGCTCCAATTTCTTTTAAATATTCTTCTGCATTTGGAAATGACGATTTGCCTCTAAATTTACCAAATATAGTACCTTTAATTAAATTGTCTGTAATATCATGAATATTTGGTATAGCATATTCATGAATAATTGCTTCTTTTTCTTTTAATTCTTTAACTGCTCTTTCAATAGCATTTTTTGTAGAAACAATTTTTTTTGGAAATTCTGTCTTAATTTTTGTAAAATTTGTAATTTCATCAACACGATTAACAATCCAATTATGTTGATAAATCACTTTTTCACGAAGTTTTTTATAAGAAACTGCAACTTCAAGTTTTTGAGATTTATGCCAACAATAACGAAATCCAATTTTGTCGTGAAATTTTATTAACTCATCAATATCTAAATGTAATGTAATTTGATAAGATTTATTATTATTAAATTCTTTAAATAATTTTTTAGAATAAGTAGTTTCTTTAGATTTTTGAATAGTAATTTTATGGATATCAAATTTTGCAAATAATTTTTTTATATCTTCCATCATTTTAATTAAAGAATTTATATGTTCTAATTTTTTTGTTTGTGAAAATGTAACAGAAGTAAATAAATCTCTTTTACCACGATGTAAAGTTAATAAACATGTGTATCCATTACCTCCAAACAAACCCGCTAAAAATTCACGAATAATCGGTTTAGGACAGTTTTCATCAAGAATAAATTCAGGCAAGGTAGCATGTTGTGTAACTTTTTTTTTAACTAATATTCCTTTTAATTGAACAATATTATTAATAAAATGATGTGGAAGTTTAACACAATATAAATTTTTAGAAACAAAATATATTTCTGTTAAAATACATAATTGTTTTAAATCATGTATACAGTTTTCTATATCAATCATATCTCTAAAATATATTCGTGCATCATAAGTATTATTTTTAAAAACAATATTTCCATCTGTAATTAAATATCCAATTAACTTTGCTAAAATTAATGTTTTTTTATAATTAATAATTGTATCAGTTTTAAATAATAAATTTCCAACTTTTAATTCCCAATTATTGCATTGGTTAATTTCTTCAATATAATCAACAACTGGATAAGTAATACATGTTTTAACTCTTTGTTGATTAACCAATAAATCTTTCGCCTTAATCCATTGATTATTAGAAGTAAGTATAAGATGTTCAGGAGTACAAATAAGTGTTCTAGCATCTTGATAAGTAATTTGTATGCATTCACGTTCACCTTTATATAAAAAGCCTGATTGTTTAGATGGAATTAATACGTTTGTTTTTTCATCCCATCCAAAAACATGTGAATCACACTTAACCATATCTTTGATTCTAACACTTAGTCCAGATATTTCGGTGATATGTGTTGCGATACTTACACAATCTCTTTCCATTTCTCCAAACCGTAAACCACCATCTCGTGATCTGCCTTCTGCTGGTTGTCTTGTTAAATTTACCATTGGACCAATTGATCTACTATGCACCTTATCATTTACCATATGTTTTAATCTTTGATAAAATACTGGACCCATAAATACACTACATTCGTGTTGTTCACCTGTTAAACCATTATATAATAATTCATTTCCATGTGCTTCAAATCCACATTTTAATAATTCTTTACAAATATCTTTTACATCAAAATCACCAAATGATGTACCATCTCCAAATAAACCTAATTCTACCAATAATTTACCTAATACTGTTTCTTTTAATTGACCAATAGTCATACGTGACGGAATTGCATGAGGATTTATTATAATATCTGGTCTTACACCAGATGATGTAAATGGCATATCACATTCTGGAATTATATTTCCAACTGTTCCTTTTTGTCCCATCCGACTAGAAAATTTATCTCCTATTACAGGTTTTCTTACAGTTCTTAATCTTACTTTTGCAAAATTATAACCATCTCCATTTCTATCTATATAATTTTTATCAACATAAATTTCTTCACCTGTTGTCTTATAAACACGACTTTGATCTTCATATTTTATTGTTTTTAATGGGTCATTTTTATTTTCTTTAATTGGAACTATTTTTGAAATTATTATATCACGATTTTCAACTAATGTATTTTCATTCATTATTCCTTTTGAATTTATTTTATTATAATTTCCCATTTTCATACCTTTCGTTTTTGAAGAATCTGGTTTACATCTTATTTCTTCATCTCCGTTTATTTTTTGTTTATCTTCATCTTTTTCTGTATGATAAATTGTTGCTAATGCAAATCCTCTATCTAATGAACCTTTGTTTATTAATAGTGAATCTTCTTGATTATATCCGGTATGTGTCATAATTGCTACAATTGCTTGTGTTCCTGCTGGAATTTTATTTAAATGAAGTAAATCCATTATTCTAGTATCTACTAATGGACGCATTGGATAATTTAATATGTATGCCGTTTTATCCATTCTATTTTCATAATTTGTTGCATAAATTCCTATTGCCTGTTTTCCTTGTGCACATTGATACGTATTTCTTGGAGATTGATTATGTTCTGGAAAAGGAATACATGATGCTAATAATCCAAATATTGTTGATGGATGAATTTCACAATGTGTATATTTTATTAATTTATTTTCAATATTTATTAAATCTTTCGGTTTTGTTGCAACTACTATCCAAGATTGTTCTTCTGGATCTATATACTCTAATATCGCTTCTTTTATATTTTGATTTGAAATTAATAGATGATCCCAATTTATCTCTCTATTCTTTAATTTCTCTATAATACTTTTTGTTATCAATATATTTCGTTCTTTTACTCTTAATAAAGGTCTACTTAATCTTCCACCATCTGTACATACTCTTATTTCTTGCAATTTATAATTAAATACAACAGATGTATAAATATTGATTATTCCTTTATGTTTTTTCTCTTTTAAATTTATGTATAATTCTTCTGGATTTTCAGAAACACCAATCCATACACCATTTATAAATATTTTTACTTTATCATATAAATTTTTTGAATTTATTAAGGTTATATCATTTATCTCAATAATAAATGGTGCTACATATTCATATAAAGATTGAGAACTTGATTGAATTGTTACATGGGTCATATAACTTAAATTCTTTACAACACCAACAGACTGGCCTTCTGGTGTTTCTGCTGGACATAAATAACCCCATGAAGTATTATGTAATTTTCTCGGAGGAATTAATTTTCCACTTTTATCAATTGGAGTTGATATTTTTCGGGCATGACTTACACTTGAAATATAATTTAAACGATTATATACTTGTGCAACACCTACTTTATTTGAATTTGTTTGTTTTATACCAAAATCACCTGTAGATAATGCACGTTTAATACCATTTTCTATTGTAGAAGATTTTATTATTTTATAGATATTTGTTAAATTTATTATATTTTCATAATTATCTGTTGATTTCCATGAACCTGTATTTATTTCACGAATTATTTGTTTTTCCATATCTTTTACCAATTTATTAAAATAATTTCTATACAAATTATTTAATAATGAACCAGTTAAATCAATTCTTTTATTCAGATAAGAATCTCTATCATCTACTTTTAAATAATCCAATGAAGTTAATAATAAACGATTTGTCATATATCCTAGAAAATAAATTTTTTGTGAAATTGTTCTACAATGTGGAAATAAATCATTACTTAAAATATCTAATGTAAATTCATATTTTTTTATATTTCCTGCTTCTTTATCCATATTTGCAGGTGGAGTATACATTACAAAATTTAGAATATATTTTATACTTTCTTCTTGTGTTAAAAATTTATTTGACTCAATAATAGATGCATGTAATAATTCTAATAATATTTTATTTTTATCATCTTCTATATTTAATAAAATTTTTTCGCAAATATCTTTATCCGATATTACACCTAATGTTCTAAAAATTATAAATAATGGAATTGGTTGTTTTATTCTTGGAATTTCAATACAAATTGGATTTCCAAAACCATTATTTTTTGAACTTATCATCATACAAATTTGTTTTGGTGAAATACATTTAAAATCTGGCACTGATTTTATCTCTGCTTTCCAACTATATTTTGGTTCATTTTTAGAAATATTAAATACATATACTTTATTTTCGGCTGCACGTTCTTGACCTAAAACTGTTTTCTCCGAACCATTTATTATAAAATATCCTCCTGTATCATATTTACATTCACCTGTTTGATTATGATTAAAATGTTTATATTGTGTTAAAACACAAATAGATGATTTTAACATAATAGGCAATTTACCAATATGAATATTTGGTATTATTTTTCCTAATATTTGAATATTTTCTAAATTTTCACCAGTTCGTACAATATACTTTATATTTATATCAATTGTTGTTGAACATGCATATGTAAAATTTCTTAATCTTGCTTCTTGAGGAAACATTATTTTGGTAGCACCATTATTTTCAAATATTTGTGGACGATATATTTTAAAATTTTCAAAATTTATTTCAATTTCTAAAGAATATAATTTTGAATTTGCATCATAATCTTGTTCTGATTTTATAATTACTGGATTAAACATTTCTATTGTTTTAATTATTTGATTATTTGTAAAATGATTATATGAATCTAATTGATGTCTTACAGTACGTTCCAATTGTTTTCCATTAAAATAAGAACCAATTATGTCCCAAGGTGTTTCAATATATGTTTCATTTTTAATATCAAATTTCTCTTCTATTTTTTCAATAATTTTATTTTCCATTTTTAATTTGTATTTTGTATTTTTTTAAATTATTATTAATTTATATTTAATGTAAATTAATAAATTCAATTTTTTTTATATAAATTAATTAATTAACTTTTATATAAATTAATTAATTAACTTTTATATAAATTAATTAATTAACTTTTATATAAATTAATTAATTAACTTTTATATAAAAAAATATGTTAGTATATATAAATATATTTATATCTTT
>Ga0114958_10002633_pt1 | contig 13342 bp, 4 predicted proteins | sample C_130208_EF_Meta_FD_89577 | JGI IMG/M metagenome (GOLD analysis project Ga0114958, IMG submission 89577) | Freshwater microbial communities from Lake Croche, Canada to study carbon cycling - C_130208_EF_MetaG | ecosystem: Environmental > Aquatic > Freshwater > Lake | place: Lake Croche, Canada... | reverse complement strand
TTGGTTGCCGCTCCCACCGGAGTGCCATCGAAGTCGACGACACCTCGGTTCAGGACGGCCGGCGATGGGAGCCCGCCCCCTGGGACGGTGCAGGGGGTCCCGTCGACGAAGATTGTGCCGGCGTCATCGAGGCCGAGCACAGCGCTTCCGTCCATGTACTCCATGCTGGCGAAGGCGAAGTGGAAGTCGAGGTGGCTCGCGCTCGGCACGGTGTCGTACTCGAGCACCGCCGCGTCTGCCGTGCTCTGGCCGGTGGCATCAAGGAGTGCGCTGCCGGGGTTGCCGAAATAAGAGTTGGGGAAGGGGTGGCCTGGCGGAATCTGCTCGACCCCTCCTGTGCCGAGCACGATCCCGCTGGAAGCTCCGACCGCATTCTGGCCCTGGAAGAAGGTGCCCGCAGCGGCCGGGCTGCCGCTGTAGCGCGCGTTGCTCACGGGATCTTTCCCTGCGATGACTTGTGCCAGCGCTCCGGCCTCGGCGCTGGAGCCGATGGAGCCGATCAGGATCTGTTCGGGGGGAGGGGTCACATGGATCGTGGCCAGATAGGGCCCGGAGGTGATCAGACCGTCGCTCACGGTCCACGCGATGGTCGTCGAGCCCACAACCTTGTCGTTCGGCGTGAAGGTCATCGCACAGGTCGAGCTGTCGCAGGAGCCTCCGACGGCACCTGTGGTGGGCGTCGAGACGATCCTGAACTCAAGAGGGTCACCGTCAGCGTCCGTCGCGGCGATCGGGATCGAGATGGGGCCACCCCCAGCCCCCGTCACCTCTGCCGAGGATCCGGTCGGGGCAGCGTCCGCTCGGACAGTGAGCGTCATCGTGGCTTTGACCGCAGGATGCACGCCGTCGCTCACCGCCCACACAAAGGAGTCTGAACCCGTGAATCCGTGCACAGGCTGGTAGCGGCAGCTCGGCCCGTCTGCCGCGCAGAGCGAGAGGGTCCCGTGGCTCGGCGGCGAGACGATGGAGTAGTGAAGGGCGTCGCCCTCCTGGTCGGAGGCTTGGCGATCGATGAATCGGGCTCTTCCCTTGGCGATCGCTTCCTGAGCATCGGATGCCTCCGGCGGATCATTCCCAGCTCGAGCGACCTCGAAGATCCACGATCGAAGTGGTGAGAGTCGCGTGAAGGCGGCAAAGTGCTGGCAGTGCGCATCCCCACTTGAGGTGACGCCGATGATCCTGCCTTCTTTGAGCAGAGGGCCTCCGCTGTCGCCGTCACAGGCCAACGATCCTGAGGTCGTGGTGATGAGCTTTCCATCGAACACGATGCCGTGCACCTCTGTCATCCCCACGTGTGGCGTGCTTGGAGGTGTGCTGGTGGAGGGGTCGGCGACGAGCCCCCATCCAGCGGTCACGACCGAGTCTCCGATCGCCACATCGCCTGTGATCGATCCAAACCGCACGGGCGTGCGGTCCGATGGCCTGGTCAGATGGAAGAGGGCGAGGTCGCCGCCGGCCTCGAGGTGATTGACATCGAAGCCCGGGTAGCTCGCAGTCTTCGAGTCGTCGATCGGGATGGGAGCGTCCAGCCCGATCTGGATCTGCGTCGAGCCTGGACCGACGCAGTGGGCTGCGCTGAGGACCCAATCTGGGGCGACGAGGGAGCCTGAGCAGTTGGTATTCCCATTCGAAGATTGGATCCGCGCCAGCCACTCAAAGCTTCCACCTCGATCCAGGGCTGTCCGCGAGATTTCCACGCCACTCGTGACTGCGCTAGCGGGCACGCTGCTGATGGCGGTGCCCGCCAGGGCTGAGCAGACAATGGAGAGGGTTGCAACAACCGCCGTCCTAGCGTGCATCGACTTCCTCTTCAAGAGATTCATGGACGGTCTCAATATGTCAACCGCCCTGATGATAGCTTATCCTCCCCGGTGCGAGCATGGGGCGCACGTGCGCAGGCTCTCCGTCGCCATTGGCACCTTCTGAGTGATCTCCCCGGCACCACGAATCAAACTGCTGCGAACGAGGTAGCGAGATGAGGTGCCGGCGCTCCTTTCCGCCACCGCAGGATGCAGCTCTCAGACAGCGTCTCAGGCGGATCCCACAACTCAACGGATCAACACTGCACCCGAACCCAAGATAGGCAATTACCTCCTCCTCTCGCCATCCGAATCAGGTAAACATATTGGTGAAGTGAAGACAGTAAAATTTCGTGTGGCCTCGACTGGATCGAGCAGTTCAGGTACGGAATTTCTCAACGCTTACTCCAACTATCTCGACGGATTCACCGCAGTGGTCTTCTCAGAGGATGTATTCAAGTTCACCAGTGATCCGATTTCCACGTATTCAGGTAGAGAAGTCTTGGTGACTGGGACTATCTCGACGTACCAAGGCCGACCACAGATAATCATCAGGAGTCCAAGTCAGATTCGTCTCACCAACTAAACGTTGAACACGAACCTTTTCTTGAAGGTGTCTGGTCCCAGGCATCCAGAACTTATTGCAACCACTGCATTGTTCATTAGACATAAACGCTTCCACTTGGAGTTGACCCACCTTCTCGCGCACCCGATAGTGAGCCAAGGCTCACAGGAAGGGGTGCCCGATGGGTCGCCACTCGAAATACCCGGAGGAGTTCCGGCGTGAAAGTGTCCGGTTGGTCCTGACAACCGACAAATCGATGGCTGAGGTCTCCCGGGACCTCGGCATCAACTACAAGACGCTCGGCAATTGGGTCCGAGCCGAGCAGGCCCGAGAGACCCGAGACCAAGCTCCAGGAGCATTGAGTGAGTCCGAGCGAGCGGAGCTCAAGCGAGTCAAGAAGGAGAACGCCGAGCTCAGGATCGAGCGGGAGATCCTCCGCAAGGCAGCCGCCTATTTTGCCAAGGAGACGATCCGGTGACCCGCTTGCCTGTCGTCTCCGATCACGCAGCGGACTACGGCGTCACCCGGCTCTGCAAGGCCCTCAAGATGTCACGCTCGGGCTACTACGACTGGAAGAGCCGTCCGGTCTCAGCCCATGCCAGGCGTGACGGAGAGCTCGCTGAACTGATCGAGGAGATCCACACTCGCTCTCGAACCACCTACGGCTCGCCTCGAGTTCACGCCGAGCTTCGCCGGCTCGATCAACGCTGTTCGAGGAAGCGGGTCGCTCGCCTCATGGCCGCCAGGGGCCTCGTTGGCGCTCATGCACGACGCAAGTGGCGCCGGGGCCAGCCCGACGTCGCCCCGGCCCCCGATCTCGTCAACCGAGACTTCACCGCCACCAAGCCCGACGAGATCTGGGCCGCGGACGTCACCCAGTTCTGGACCCAGGAGGGATGGCTCTACTTCGCTGGCGTCATCGACCTCTACTCACGCCGGGTCGTCGGCTGGGCCATGTCGAGCTCACCGGACGCTGATCTGGTCATTGACGCCCTTCTCATGGGCTTCGAGCGCAGACGGCCCGATGAGAAGCTCATCCATCACTCGGACCGAGGAGCGATCACCACCTCATTGGCGTTTGGCAATCGAGCCGCCGAGCTCGGCGTCACCCGCTCGTTCGGGTCCACCGGCGACTGTTATGACAATGCCGCCGTCGAGTCGCTCTGGGCCACGCTCAAGCGTGATCTCAACTGGTCAGAAGGCCGAGTGGCGAACCTGCTGAGATCCGAAGGACAGTCTGAGCGGCACTCTTGGTTCACGGTGCGAGGTGTTAGGGATGTCCTCTCGGGCTTAGCCGGAACCATCGGAATCCGGATCGACCCCTTGCTTGAGTCCCTTCTCAAACTCTCGCTTGGCTGAACCTAGGTTCTTGGCCCACTTGGGGATAGCCGCCCCGCCAAAGATCACCAAGGCGGCAATCAACACCACAATGATCAAATCGGGACCCATAATGTTTCCCAGCATCACCATCACCCCTTTCCCGTTTCATTCGTCCACTCTGCTGATGACCGCCGGTGTCCCGGAGACTCGATCACTCCGTGGCCTCTGATGTTCGGCCGGAAATCACGCCAAGGGGAATATGTCTGTGTAGATCAGTCGTTTGGCTGTCTCGTAGTTCAACAGGTTCCCTTGAGATGTCTGAATCTGCGAGGTACGACCTGTGTTGTACAGCTCAAACTGCTCCACAACGATGCGGTAGTTGTAGGCAGGATTCAAGGTCGGTGCATCGATACTTCCCGTCCAGACCACGCTGTCATCGGCTAGGGGACCCGTCGTTGGGTGGAGTTGGACCTTCGACGACGTAGCTGGTGTCCATCCGGCCATCTGTCCGGCCATCGATTTCGGCTGCCATTCGATGAAGGCCACTGCGTCTGGAACACTCGTCTGGGTGAGGCCGAGCAAGCCTTGCGTCGTGTTTGGCGTTCCCGGACCCGACAGTTGGATGCCATATGACTGCGTGCCAGATGGGTGGCCGATGACCAGGCTGCCCCAGTCGTAACTCACCATGAGTGTGCGGTTTGCAGGAAGCTGGAGGAAGTCGGCTCGGACAACTCGTGAAATGTCGACCGAAAGGCTGGGGTCCGCGTACGGCTGATAACGAACGAGCGCCAGGCGAACCATGGGTTGGTAGGCAGCGGGAGCCACCATGTCGATGTCTGCGTACCACAGGTCGCGATCGGGGTCGTAGTTCGGTCGAAAACCCACCACGCCGACGCTGGCGGGAACGAAGAGAGGCTTCCCTCCACTGAAGAGGAACGATCCTGCGTCAGGAAGCTCAGCGAGAGAAGTACGGGTCGATGCGGGAAGGGAGTTGTCGAGGGTGGCGACGTTGGTGAAGTCAGTCGCTTTCGGAAGCGTTCCTGAAAGCGAGCCATTCGTCGCGGCGATCGGATCCAACCCCCAGGTTGTGATGAAGTTTTGCTCTGGTGGGAGAGTTGGGGCCAGCGGATCGTCCTTGGGAGGTGGATAGAACTTCGGGTCCACCACGACACCCAGCAGTTCGTCCGCCCCTGAGGTGAACCAGGGACGGTGGAGGAATATGCGGAATCCGTTGGTCGCCCGTGCTGACGTCACGGTGGTGGACGTCAAGAATCGACTGGTTGATCGTGTCCAGTTGAAGGTGGGAATCCCGTACGCAATTTTGGGAGGCGATGGTCGACGGGTGTTCGTCGCATGGGCCGTCGCCTTGCTGGCTGGATCAGTGACAACGACCCCTGGTGCGGGAAGAAAACGGACGGTGAGCGGAGCAGTCAGGCCGACGCCGAGCTGAGTGGTCAGCGAGGTGCTGAACTGAATCGCCCGCGCGACCGCCTCTGGGGCCGAGCCGACCGGCGCTGCCCCTGGTGCCGTTCCATCAAGCAGGGTCCAGTTTGGGACCTTGGCTCCGGCGTCGCTCATAATCGTGGCTTCGATTGGAAGGCCTTTGGCATCAATCACCGAAACTGATGAGGCCACCACACCGACGACGGAAGCTCCATCGTGAGCCATCTGATACCGCTGATTGGCCTGGGGAGTCAGGGAGATCGACTCAGTGAAGTTGACAGCAAAGTTGGTAATTGCGGCAGCCGAAAAGGCGACCTTACGGTGCTTGGTATCGCCAAAGCGTTGGGTCAGGGCCCCGTCGGGGATCGAGAACGTCTGGATACCGGCATTCAATGGGTCTTCGATCTTGATCTCTCCGACGTGGCTGGACGCGCTCAATGCTGCGCCCCATTGCGGTGGGCCGCTCGGATCAGACGTGCTGGGCGGGGTCTGACCGCTCGAAGGGGTGAACTGTCCGAACGGCGTTCCCGGGCCCCGGTTGTAGCTGAGGGGCATTCCGGGTCCCAAGTCAGAGAAGTCAGTCCATTCGGCAAAAAGTTCGATTTTTCCGGTGCTCGGGTGGTGGAGTTTGATGCCACCGAGGACGGTGGAGGTGGTTGATGCGGCACGTCGCTTGAAGGACATGGGCACAGAGCCGTCGAAGGCCGGCTTCACCATCGGACTCGACGTTGCGTGCACCAGACGAACGGTTCTCCAGGGAGTGACCATCCAAAAACGGCCGACGTTCATACGCCCCCGTAGTGAAGCGCCCGTCATGGCTGGTGCCTGGGCAACCCATGAAGGCGTGGAGCCAATGGTTGGCGGGGCATCTACCCACGACGGGAGGGCGAACATCGACGGAAAGGACACTCCTGCGGAGTTCGATCCCGAAACATAGGAGGAGATCTGGAGATCAGCCATCCGCCCGGGTGGAAGATTGATGGTGAGCACACCAGAAGATCGATCCCAATGGAAGGGTTGATACGACGGATTGATGACGTCCCAACTGAAATTGCCTGAAGATGGTGGGGCCAGAGATAGGACGATCGGATCGGCCTGCAACCTCGAAGAAGTTGGATCGTCAGCAAAGGCAATCCCTTTCCGTCGGTAGTCAATCAGCACGATCCCGTTGACGACCTGTACCGTCGGCGTTCCCGATCCGCCAGTCTCGACGACACTTGAACCGGTGACCCCAGGAATTCCGTAGATGGCGACCCCGGTGGCTGCGGGGTCAGGCAAGAACGTCATGGTTGAGGCTGGGTCGAACACGCTCTCCTTCCCGGCTTTCGGCTTCGATGGCGTCAGCGCACTGAGCAAGTTGTAGAGGGAAGCGTCCGGTCGGCCCGCCGAGGTGTCAGCCCAACCAGCCAACTCCGCTTCCTCCTCAGAGGTGAGCGGCGCCACGAGCACACGCTTCGCGTCTGGGTACTGGGTCGACCCGTCGGCATGAATAGCCGGGTAGAGATTGGCGGGAGCAAGCACGGTCTCTGGTGACGACACGATCGAGCGATAAACCAAGGTGTCCAGATTCTCCCCCTGGACCATCAGGGTCTCGCCAGGCGAACCTGCGGGAAGGAAGACTTTCGGCGGAGCTATCGGTTCTAGGCGCTGATACCGGACCGCCGGTGAGGACGAAATCAGCGGAAGTCCCACATCGCCTGTCGCAAAGGGAACTCCGTTGCCAGCGATGTCCATGGGACGGGCGCGAAGTTTGTATTGACGCCCGTAGCGAAGCACCGGGAGTGTGCCGGGGGTCGGCACCGCTTCATCCAAGGAGTATTGGTACGAAGCAGAGGGATCCGAGACGTCACTGCTCTCAAATCGAAGGATCACGCTTGCCAATCCGGCGAGTCCGGGATGCTGCGGAAAGGTCTTGTCGAACACGATTGAAGTGATTCCATTGGCGGTGGTCTGGGTCCAGAATGGGCTCATGGCACCTGGGGGAGAGGCCGTGATGGCCGCACCGAGCAACTTGGACTTCGAACCGTCAATCTCGGTCTTGATCTGGACGGGGTAGACCGCCACCGGATACGTCGTCACGTTGTTGATGACCTGGGGTACCACTTGGCTAAGAGTGATGGTGCGAGGGAACTGACCGGTGAGCAAGACCTCTTGATCGCGAGTGTTGGCCTGAGGGAGGGCAGCGCCTGGCCGCGTACCGGCCAGACTCCACCCGCTCCAACGCACCAAGGACTCCCGCAGTTCGCGGTAGCCAAAGTTTTCGGACGTTCCGACCGGCCGAGTCATCGCCAGCCCGATCGAAGCCTCCTCCTCGACCACCTTCAGGTCGAGCGCATAACCAGACCGACTGAAGTGGACCATCTGATCGCGCTTCATCAGCGAGAACCATCGATTACGGACGGAATCGAAGACATCGAAGCGGTACCCCGCAACCACGTCTTCTCCGTAGATCTCGAGGTACGTGCCCGGAGCGGCCCCATTGGCTATCGAAAGACCCGCATTGTTGTTCGGGTTGGCGGCGACGATGCCTTCGAAGCCTGTCGAGCCCGTTGCGAACTGCTTCGTCAACCTGTTGGCTACCTGAACCGAACGTTGCGTTTGCGTGACCACAAAGCCCGAGTTGCGCAAGGTCGGGAGGGTCGTCGTCGTAGGTGTCCTCACATCAGCTGTCGCTGAACTGATCGCGACTTCGCCGGCTGGCGGGGGTGTCAAGGGAGTTGGGGAGCCGAACTTGGAAACATCCTTCAGGGCGTTGGCGCTCTTGACGGCAAGTTCGTTGGCGAGGTGGAGCACCTTCGTGCCGGCGCCATCGATGTCATGGGTGAAGACTCGAAAGGAGTTGGTATTCGCCAACTTGAGCATGCCGCGGTTGGCGATTTCTTCCCGTCCATCTTGGAGATAGAACGCAGTGAACTGACCACTTCCCGCCGTCCCGACATTGACGTGAGCGGCTGCCGAGTGGATGTTCAGCATTGCCGACGCTCCGGTTGGCGCCGCGATCACTTGAACCATCTGTTGGCCGAAGGGCAGAGACGAAGATGGCCATCCGGTCGATTTTGGGGTTATCACAAGGTCGAAGACCAGCCCGAGTGCTCGGAGCATGGCGGGATGTCCGCTGAGGCCAGCGATCACCTTGTGGAAGTCAGGCCCGACTCTTCCGGGCAGGAGACCCGGACCCTCGGACGCCTTGTTGCGATGGATATTCGAGAACTGGGCAAACGCTTCTCGAAGGCGCACCATGGGATCCGAGGCTCCCCATGAAGGGTCATTGCGGTCGTAGTAGCGCTTTTGATTAAGCTTTTGCTCTGATTGGAGCTCCTTCGGGCTCATGCCTTGGCCCGTTGGGTCGCCGTCGGTGCGGCCGCGCTGGCGCCGATCGGTCCGTCCAACCGTACCGGCCAGTTGGGCTAGTCCAGGGGACGAGGCGAGCAGTGTCGAGACGTTGGGGTGATCATCAGGCGAGCTGGTGGCAACAGCCAGCCACTGTTGAATGGCAAAGTCAGCCACATCGTCCATTGGGTAGGAACGGAGTTTGGTGGCCGAGAGCGGCAGGCCGGTTGGGATCCAGCCCGAAGGACCGGCGACGATCGTCACCGGATCCACCGGAGTCTGCGAGTTGAACAGTGCGCCCCAGAAGTCGGTGGCGATCACCTGGGCGGTCGTCACCGGAGTTGCGGTGTTCGGATCGACAAACAGCGGAGTCGTCGGGCTGCCAGGCTGAACACTCACCGTCCCGGAGAGTTTCTGCGGCTGACTAGGGAACCCTGTTGTTTGATAGATCTCACCACTCGCGAAGACGACCCGAAACTCCCACGCGCTGTTCCCGTACAGGAACTTCCGAAAGTTCAACAGATCAGGGAAGTTATTCAGCGTCGTCCTCGTCGAACTGTCACTCTGGAGGCGAATTCCGACGTGCACGGAAAGCCGGAGCGCGGTCGAATCCGCAGAAGCGGGACTCGGTGTGAGGATGATCTGCTCGCGGTAGGTGGTCATCGGAACTCTCCTTGCTGGCGAACCCTTGGCATCGTCACGGTCATGCGAAGGCCCCGCAGTACTGGCTGTACAGACTCGGGCTGACGTATTCGTCAGCAAAGCCGGGATCGTTGCCCCCGAGAGAGCGGTGGACCTCGAAACTGTCCGAGAAGCTGAAGAACAGCACAGACACGGCGATGGAGAGCGTGGCGGATCCCGTCCACTTGTTGGAGACGGTCTCGTAGCCCAGGTCCAGGGCCAGATCAATGCTGGCCGAGGCGATAGCCATGACCTTGGCGGTACCACCCATATGAACGAAGGCATGGAAAACGCTCTTGTTCTTGATGTCATAGGAGTAGTGGATGCCGCCTTTGATGAAGATGCTTCCCTTGACGATTCCGGCGATGTCGAAGCCCACCTGGGCACCGAACTCGAAAGATGCATCGAAGTGTTCGATCCCTCGGAACGAGGCGGTCAAGGAGAAGTACCCACCCCCAGCGAAGGTGTAGATGACCAGCGAGAAGGGCTTCTCCTTCGTGCAGAAGTTGAGGTCCATTCGGGCCGGACTTCCGTCGAAGGGAATGGTGGCTTTTGCCCCGAAACTCATGTTCGACAAAGCGAACACTCCGACTGACAGCGAGGGAATATCAGTGGCGAAGGCAGCCACCACGCCATTGGTGCCGACCTTGATGGAAAAGCCGTTCGTCTTAGCCAAGCTGGCAAGTTCCTGAACGAATTTCAGCGCACCCTTCAACTCGATGGCGCCAAATGATGGGTCGAAGTGTGCTTGCTGACCCTTGCCGGCTGTGAAGACGAAACTCTTGACCGGCACTCTGACCAACTCGGTATCGGCGGTCGGTATCCGAAGGGTCAGATTCTTGATCTCGGCCCGGGTGCTGTACGTCGAACTCGATGGATCGGTCAGCGAGAGGATTGACTCAGCCTTGAGATTGAACGATGTCCACGTGGACTTGTCTTGATCGTTGCGCTGAGTCGTGTCGGCGGCTGGGGTGGTGTCAAGATAGGTAACGAACGGCAGGTGCGAATTGACCGCACCCAGCTTGGCCCCATTGGACTTATCGTCGTTGACGTACGGTATGGCTGGAACCCAGGTCAAGCGATAGTGCAACTTCAACGCATCCTTGAGCGAGAATGCCCCGATGTCGTCGACGACCTGTGCCGGAATCCCCTGTGCTTGCTTCACATAGGCCTGGACCTTGTCGATGGTTGCCTTGTCGGGCGTACCCCCCGCCTGAATCGCTTTCAGTGCCGTCTGGGCATCACTATTGGCTTTGATGCTCTGGGTTTTCAGTGCGCTGGCCAACTTGTCGAGTGAGTTGTCCTTCACTCTCTCAATCGTCATACCCTTCGGCGTCAGCGACTGAATGGCATTGTCGACGTTCTGAACGACGTGGCTCGTGTCGTCGATCAGATCCTTGATCGACGGTCCCCCGAGAATCGATCCCGAAAGCAAGCTGTCCACGCCTCCGACCAGATCCTGGCCATAGCGAGATGCCGAGTCGAGTCCATCGGAGAGGAACGTCTCCGCTTTCTGCTTCAGATCAGATGCTGTCTTGGCCGCCACGAATCCGAGATTCTGGATGTCGTTGGAGAGGATGCTCAGCGAACTCCCGTAGATGCCTTCCGCACTCTTGAGGAGGGGCTTGAGATCCGTTTTTGCGGTGTTCAAGGGGCCTTTCAGCATGTTCGGCACATCTGGCAGGGGGAATCCTTGGGTTGCCCAGTCCAAAGGATGGCCCAAAACGTTCTTCTCCCACGCCACACAATTGTCATACAGTGCGCGCACCGAGGTCAGGTAAGCCTGAGGAGAGATCGGACCCTGCAACGAACCCAGCACCGAGGAGAGCCCGATGATGGCCGAGTTGGGAGAAGCAAATCCGCCGAGACGGTCACCAGCGGCTTTGAGCACCGAAGCCTCCACCGATGCCGCAAAATCCTCTGCTCCCGCCAGCAACGTCTGCACGCTCGGATCCGAAAGAAGTGATCCAGCACCGGCTTGGAGGACAGAAAGAAGGAGGTGCGGAGCATCGGTCACCGCTGTGGCAAAGGTGCCGGAGAAGAATGTATTCGAGACGAGTGAACCCAAGCCGAGGTAGTTGGTTGCGTACTCAAAGGCTCCGATGACCGAGTCGGCGCCGGCAAGGGCCCCCACGGAGTCCAGTTCGGCGGTGAAGAGTTTGACCCCGGGAATTACTGCCGACACGAAGTTGGTAACGAGATCCTTGCCTGGATTCCCGGGCACCATTTTGGCAAACGCCTTTTGGGCTGCGGTTGCGTCGAAGTCCAACACCATCATTCGGACCGCTACCGACGTATAGTCCGGCGTAACGGTGCCGCTCCCCGGCTGAGGTGTTGGTGCACCCGCAGGTTGGTTGATCAGTTTGACGTTCCCACCCCGCAAAGTGAGCGCCCGAACCTTCGTATGGTCTTCCCACGTCGAGGGGTCGTGACCTCCGAGGAAGGGGAGGCCGAATGGTTGCAGTTTCCCCTTGGTGTCGGTCGTCGCAACGCCACCAGCGCCGTTCGATGTCGGGGAAGTCCGAAACCCGTAGGAATGTTGAATGAATGCCCCGAGCGTGTTTGCGGTCGTGACACTTGGGACGAACGCCATCGGCATGGAGAATTCATGATCGACGCCGGCGAGATCAGTTCCTACGGCTTTGAACTCGAAGAGGTCTCCCGAGAGCAGTCTTGGGAAGTACGGGGACGCGCCCTGGGCTGGCTGTGGGCTCGGGGTGGCGAACGCAACGGGAGCCTGCAGATCAGGGGTCTGCTTGGTTTTGAGTTCGACCGACGTGAACGGCATGCGACTCGGGGCGTTCGAGTTCGAAGAACCGAGTTGACACACCGGTTGGGTGACGTCGAGGTAGGTGCGCTGGACCACAAGGGCCTCCGGCTTTTTGGCGTTTCCTGTCGGCCACGTCATCCGTTCACTGATGGTGACCTGGGAGACCTTGTGGCCGAAGGGAAGCAGATAACCGACGTTCACGACCTTGACATAGTGATCGCGTCCCATGGTGGCCCGGTGGCGCCAACCAATGAGTCCGTTGGAGGGCTTTGAGAAGTTCGACCAGTCCGCCTCAACGTCAAGCCATCCCCCCAGCGGGGAGAGCATCAAGTTGTTGACGGTCACTGGGGCCGTCTGAGTGGGCTTGACGACCAGGCTGCTCGGGCGGGCGGTGTTACCGACGATGCCGGCTCTGTTGATTTTGGTGAGGGATTCTGCGTCGGCCCCGCTTGCGGTGGCAAAGGGGTCGACATTGGCTTGGGAATCTCGGGCCATGACAGCTCGCACAGTCCGACCTGAAGGGTTCGAAGTGTCGACCAGGTTCTCAGCGTTCTGTCGCAGGACGCCCAGTCGGAGGTGCCAGAGTTCGATGTGGTCTCCTCCGGTTGGCCTCGGGGATGGGTACCACCCCGCCCACTGGTTGGGAGAGATCAAGAGCCACCAGGGAAGTTCAATGGCCGTCTGGGTGGTACTCAGACCCTGAGCGACCACTGGAACGACAGTTTTCTTAGCAGAAGATGAGGGGCGAGCACTGGACAGGGCTCTCCGTATGAGGGAGGGGGCGTACTGCCCCATTTCGGTAGCGGCGGAGGAAAGGCGGGGCTGAAAACCGAGTTGAAGAGCTCGAGTGGCCCAGTCCATTACGTTATCGTCAGTGAACGCCAATGGAAGTATCGACGGCGGAATCGTGAAGGCAAGGCGGCTCCAGTCGCGCTCGATGTTGGTGCCGCCTTGTGCGTCACTTTGCGTCCAGATTGGTTGAGCACCCACACCGGCGAGTGCCGACTTCGGCACCGGTGCAGAACTGACATGCCACGAACCATTGCTTCGGTAGACCAATTGGCTCTGGGGAGTGGCCAGTTCATTGATTGTCTGCGGAGGAAAGCCAATGACCATGACCGCTTCACTGACAGGGTCAACAACTTGCAGTTGGCCCTGACCGTTGACTTGGGCGTTGTAGAAGTCGAAGCGGAGCCAGAGTTGATCTTCGCGTCGACGGAGGACGTAGGACACTGTCGGCGATGCCGACAAAGCAAGGAGCCCGATCAGGGAAGTTTGTGTACTACCGGAACCCGCGAGCAGGCTCCCCGATGCCGCAATTGCGCTCGTCACACCGATACTCATTCCAAGGAACTTGCGCCGGGAAAACTCGGTCACATTGCTCTCTCGTGGATCAACAGTTTTATCGTCCATGACCCCCCCGGGCACGGTTGT
>Ga0114958_10002631_pt1 | contig 13347 bp, 5 predicted proteins | sample C_130208_EF_Meta_FD_89577 | JGI IMG/M metagenome (GOLD analysis project Ga0114958, IMG submission 89577) | Freshwater microbial communities from Lake Croche, Canada to study carbon cycling - C_130208_EF_MetaG | ecosystem: Environmental > Aquatic > Freshwater > Lake | place: Lake Croche, Canada... | reverse complement strand
GGATATTAACGATGACCCCTATATTACCGATTATTACAGAGAACTAGATATTGATAAAGCTATTGCAAAAGTGCAAACTTTTTCTAATAGCAATACCATTGAAAGAGAATACCTAGTATCAAATCCAGATAAAATTTTTGCCATTCACCTAACGAGTAAAAAAGCAGGAGCACTTGGTTTTACCATTCGTTTTGAATCGCTATTGAAACACACAACATCGACGGCTAATAATAGTATACAAGTAAATGGAGTAGCTCCTGTGAAAGCCGACCCAAATTATGTTCAAAAGTCACGCAATGCTATTTTATTTGATACAAAAAGAGGCACACGCTTTTCTGCAAATATTGAAATACAATCTAGTAATGGAAAAATAACTAAAACAGATACTACCATAAGCTTAGCAGACGCTACTGAAGCAACAGTATATGTTTCTATGGCTACAAGTTTTAATGGCTTTGATAAGGACCCTACTACTAAAGGAGTAAACAATGTAGTGAACGCTGCTACTCAATTAACAAATGCGAAACAAGTGGGCTGGGCAGAAATTAAAAAACGACATATAAAAGATTATCAATCTTTTTTTAATAGAGTTGAATTAAAATTAGGTGGGAAAGACTTAGTGAATTTACCTACTGACGAACGTTTGAAAAGATATGCCAAAGGAGAAGCGGATCCTTATTTAGAAACTTTATATTTTCAGTATGGTCGCTATTTATTAATATCTAGTTCTCGTACAAATGGCGTTCCCGCTAACTTACAGGGCTTATGGAACCCCTACATACAACCACCTTGGTCAAGTAATTATACTATTAATATTAATGCAGAAGAAAATTATTGGTTAGCAGAAAACACAAATTTATCTGAAATGCATTTACCATTTTTGCAATTTATAGGCAACCTAGCGACTACTGGAAAAACTACGGCAAAAACATTTTATAATATGCCTGGCTGGGTAGCACATCATAATTCAGATATATGGGCTATGTCGAATCCCGTGGGTAATTTTGGAAACGGTGATCCTGTTTGGGCGAATTGGGCCATGGGAGGTACATGGGCATCAACACATTTATGGGAACATTATTTATTTACACATGACCAAAATTTCTTAGCAACAAATGCTTATCCATTAATGCGCGGTGCTGCAGAATTTTGTTTGGCCTGGTTAGTAAAAGATAGTAGCGGACAATTGATAACCTCTCCTTCCACTTCTCCAGAAAATACTTTCAAAATGCCCAATGGTTTTATTGGCTCTACATTTTACGGGGGTACTGCCGACCTTGCCATGATTAGAGAATTATTTTTAGATATACTTGCTGCGCAAAAAATTTTAAAAAACGATAACGATTTCGCTACTAAAATAAATACTGCTTTAAATAATTTACATGGTTATCAAGTAGGCAAGGCGGGTAATTTACAAGAATGGTATTATGATTGGGAAGATAGTGATCCTAAACACCGACATCAATCTCATTTATTTGGATTGTATCCGGGCACACATATTACAGTTGATAAAACACCAGAGATTGCAGCAGCTGCTAAAAAAACTTTAGAAGTAAAAGGAGATGAAACCACAGGTTGGTCCAAGGGTTGGAGAATAAATTTATGGGCAAGATTAAAAGACGGAGACCATGCCTATAAAATGTATCGTGAATTATTAAAATATGTTCCTCCAGATGAAACTAAAGAAAATTATACCAATGCAGGGGGCACTTATCCAAATTTATTAGACGCGCATCCTCCTTTTCAAATTGATGGAAATTTTGGTGGAGCTGCTGCAGTAGCTGAAATGCTAGTTCAATCAAATGAGGAAATAATTACGCTTTTGCCAGCCCTACCCAAGGCATGGCCTAATGGGGCAGTGAAAGGGTTAAAGGCTAGAGGCAACTATGAAATTGAAATGAGTTGGGCCAATAGTCAAGTAACCAATCTTATCATAAAGTCAAATACAGAGCCCACTGCTAAAGTTTGGATGAATGGGAAAATTCAAATTGTAAAAACAAGTAAATAATTAGTTAGTATTATTAACTTTAGCAAAACTAGATTATGTCTTTGAACTTGGGTAGAACTGAATTTGGTGATCCAGCAAATAAGGGTCGAGTATTATCTGTGGAAGAAGCCCATGATTTATTCAATACTTGGGTATTGAATCCCAAGCTACAATTACACATGAAACAAGTAGCTTATTTAATGAAATGCTGGGCGAAAGAAAAAGAAAATTTAAACGAAGCCGATCAATGGCGCTGGGAAATGGCTGGCCTTTTGCATGACGCCGATTGGGATCAGTGGCCCGAGCTTCATTGCAAAAAAATAATTGAATACCTAGAAGAAAAACAAATTGATGCTGAAATTATTAGAGCCATTGCCTCTCATGGGCCTATTCATTTTGGAGTAGAACCCATTACGCAAATGGATAAAATGTTATATGCTTTTGATGAACTATCAGGTTTAATGCATGCATATTCTTTAATGCGACCAGAAGGGTATACCGGCATGGAATTAAAGGGCGCTAAAAAAAGAATTAAAGACAAAGCCTTTGCAGCCAATGTTTCTAGAGACGATATTGACGATGCTTGTAAAAGAGCTAATATAGAATTAGACATGCTTATTCAATTTATAATGGATAGACAAGCGAATGCTTCTTTATAAAAAACTAATAAAATAATTTTCTTAAAATAATACAACAGTATAAATCAAAAAAATAAAAAATTATAAAATGCGTAAATACTTTGCTTTTTTATTGATTGCCTTACTCTCACAGAGTTTACTAATGGCACAAACAGTGCCAAGTCCAAAATCACATTTTGGATTTAATATTGGCGACAATTATCAACTAGCCACTTTTACACAAACAGAAGCTTACTTAAAAAAAATAGCTGCAGTTTCTAAAAAAGTAAAATTACAAGTAATTGGAAAAACAGAAGAAGGACGTAACCAATACATGGTTATTGTTTCTGATCCAAGCAACTTAGCTAATATAGAAAAGTATAAATCTATTTCACAAAAATTAGCACATGCAGAAGATATAAGTTTAGCTGAAGCCACTCAAATGGCGAATGAAGGTAAGGCTGTAGTGTGGATTGATGGAGGCTTACATGCCACTGAAGTAACAGGTATTCATCAATGGATAGAATCTATTTATCAATTAATTACAAGAACTGATGAAGAGACAAAACGTATATTAAAATCGACTATTATATTATTTGTTCATGCGAATCCGGATGGACAAGAGTTAGTTTCGAATTGGTATATGAGAAATAGCGATACTTTAAAAAGAACTACTTCTAGTTTACCTCGTTTATATCAAAAATATATTGGTCACGATAATAATCGTGATTTCTATATGACCAATATGCAGGAATCAAAAAATATGAGTCGTCAACAATATGTTGAATGGATGCCTCAGGTTTTATACAATCATCATCAAACAGGTCCTCCAGGTACAGTGGTGGCAGGGCCTCCTTATCGTGATCCATTTAATTATGTATACGATCCATTATTAGTAACAGGTATAGATGCCTTGGGCGCTGCGATGAGTAGTCGATTGAATGCAGAAGGAAAGCCAGGTTATACCATGAAAGCAGGTTCGGTGTATTCTACTTGGTGGAATGGAGGACTAAGAACCACCGCCTATTACCATAATATAATTGGACTGCTTACAGAAATTATTGGCAACCCAACCCCTTCCAACATTCCATTAGTACCACAAAGGTTAATTCCAAATAGTGCTACCCCTTATCCTATTACACCACAGAAATGGTATTTTAAAAATTCAATTGATTATTCTGTTTCTTTAAACTATGCTGTATTAAATTATGCAGCTAGATATAAAGAAGAATTGCTTTTGAATATTTATAAAATGGGTCGACATAGTATTGAAGCAGGCAGCAAGGATAACTGGACTTTGTATTCTAAAAGAGCAGAAGCCGTTGCAGAATTATTAAAAACAGAAAAAGTAACAGGTAATATTGATTCATTCCAAACAACTGTATTTAATAAAGTATATAAAAATCCAGCTAATAGAGATGCCAGAGGATATATTGTAACAGCAAATCAAACTACTTCAGCGATTGATTTTATTAATATTTTAATTCAAAGTGGTATTAAGGTGGAAAAAGCTACTGCTAATTTTTCAGTAGCTGGTAAAAATTATCCTTCAGGTTCTTATATTGTAAAAACAAACCAAGCTTTTAGACCACATGTAATTGATATGTTTGAACCTCAGGATCATCCCAACGATTTTCAATATCCAGGAGGCCCGCCAGTAAGACCATATGATGCAGCTGGTTGGACCCCAGCCTTTACTATGGGTATTGAATTTGATCGTGTATTGGAAGATTTTAACGGCCCCTTTGAAACCATTGCTTATGGATCAATTCAAAAACCTATAGGTAAAATAAACGCAGGTAAAGAAACAGTAGGCTATAGTTTTTCTACAAAAGAAAATGCAGCATATTATGCAATTAATACATTACTTGCAATGGGTGTAGAAGTGTTTAAGAATAAAGATCAATATTTTATTGCTTCGAATACAGCGGATAAAAAATTGCAAGAAACCATAGAATTATTAAGTGCAGAGAAAGGAATTATTTTTAATGGAGTAACTGCGAAGCCTACAAATATGAACGATAAAATTATGCCACAAAGAATTGCTTTATGGGATAAGTATGGTGGGTCTATGTCTTCAGGTTGGGTAAGATGGATTTTTGAAAAGTATAATTTCCCTTTTCAATTAATTTATGCGAAAGAGATTGATGCAAGTAATTTAAAAGATAAATACGATGTTATTGTATTTGTAGAAGGTGCCATTCCTTCTTTAAAATCTGAGCTGGGAAATAGTTATGAAGAAAAAGAACCAAAGGCAGAAGATGTACCTGAAATGTATCAAGCGACTTTAGGAAAAATTACAGCAGAAAAATCGATACCTGCTTTAAATGCATTTTTACAAAATGGTGGAACCATTATAACCATTGGATCTAGTTCAAATTTAGCATATCATTTAAATCTGCCTGTAAAAAATGCCTTGGTTGAAATGGTAGCTGGTAAGGAGAAAACTTTACCAGGTGAAAAATTTTATATTCCAGGATCGGTGATGCAAATTACTTTAGACAATGAATATAAAGCTAACTGGGGAATGAATAAAAATGCAGATGTATATTTTAGCGCTAGTCCAGTTTTTAAATTATTACCTGACGCTATTGCAAGAAAAGAAGTAGTGCCCTTAGCCTGGTATGCTTCAGATAAAACATTAAGAAGCGGTTGGGCCTTTGGGCAATCTTATTTACAAGATGGTGTTGCAGCCTTTGAAGCGAAAGTGGGAAATGGTAAATTATTTGTGTATGGTCCTGAAATAACTTTTAGAGGACAAACACATAGTAATTATAAAATGCTTTTTAATCAGTTGTATAAATATTAATTAGTTTTATAAATAAAAACTAAGCTTGGAATTTGTTTATTATATATTTTAAATACATGTTATTATGAAACCTATTTATTGTTTTGCGCAAAATAAAATTTCTTTATTAGAAACTGCTGGCGTTCCTCTGGGAGATTTATTAGTGCAAAGGGGCTATGGCATTTTTGATTATTTAAGAGTATCTAATAACAAACCTCTTTTTATAGATGCGCATTTAGATCGTTTATTTAATTCGGCAACTATAATGCGTTTAAACATTATTCAATCTAAAGATGAAATAAAGAATATTGTCAAGGACTTACTTGAAAAAAATAACATTCCTTTTTCAGGTATTCGATTAATTATTGCAGGGGGTGATGCGCCCGATGGTTATACAATTACCCAGCCACATCTAATGATTATACAACAACCATTAGAAGCTCCTCCCGTAGAAATGGTTAGTAAGGGTCTATTTTTAGTAAGTTATTTTTATCAAAGACAATTGGCAGAAGTAAAAACAACCGACTATTTAATGGCCGTTCATTTACACCCTTGGATGAAAAGCCAAGGAGCTGATGATATTTTATATTATAATAATGATAGTGTAAGTGAGTGCCCTAGGTCTAATATTTTCATGGTTACTCAGGATAACACCATTGTAACACCTGCTCATAATATGTTAAAAGGTATTACCCGAAAAAATATAATCGCTGTGGCTGAAGCAAATCATTTAAAACTTGAGCAAAGAGATATTAGTTTGTCCGAAATGAAACAGGCCAAAGAGGTTTTTATTACAAGTTCTACAAAGAGAATTATTCCTGTTTCTAAATTAGATGAGCAAAATTTTATATTTGATCCAAAAAATTCTATAAGCGCTTCTCTCTCTAGCTATTTGCTTGCTTTGGAAAACCTATAATATAGGTAGTTTATTGGTCTATTTAGCTTTTTAGATTTAACTACTTGATAATCATAGTATTACATTAATTCAATATTGAATAATTTCGGACAGAAATTATTCAATAAATTGATTATCAAATAATTATATAATAAATAAAAATGCTAAAAAATTAAGCTACTTATCAATATCTGAGGAATTTAAATTTTAGTTAATGGAATGTTAAGGACAACTGTTCGTAATTCGCAAGTTTTAGTTTAATTTTGACTCCATAAATAATATCATAAAAATGAAAAATGTTTTAAAACAAGCCTTAGCCTTGATGCTAGTAATTTTAATATCTATTATTAAAGTAAACGCACAAGAAACAACAGCTGAAATTCAAGGTTCGGTTACAAATGGTACTGCTGGTTTAGCGGGTGTATCCATTACAGCTACACACCAACCAACTGGTACTAAATATGTAACTACTACTCGTAACGATGGTAGATATAACTTAACCAACTTAAAAATTGGTGGTCCTTACTTAATTGAAGTTTCTTTTATTGGCTTCAAAAAGGAAAAACAAGAAGATGTGACTTTATTATTAGGTCAATCTTATAAAGCCAACTTTAAATTAGTTGAAGCTTCTAATACTTTGAAAGAAGTAGTAGTAAAATCTTCTAGCCAAGATAAAATTTTTAACAACGCAAGAACAGGTTCTCAAGAAACCTTTAATAGAAATCAAATCACAAGTTTGCCAACTATTTCTCGTTCTTATAAGGACATCATTAAATTAACACCTACTTATAACGGTATGTCTTTTGGTGGTCAAAGTTCTCAATTGAACAATATCACTGTAGATGGTGCGAACTTTAATAACTCTTTTGGATTAGCTGGTGATATTGGTGGTCAAACTGGTGCTCAAGCGGTTTCATTAGATGCGATCGAGCAAATTCAAGTAAACATTTCTCCATTTGACGTTCGTCAAGGAGGTTTCGTTGGAGGTAACGTGAACTCTGTATCTCGTTCTGGTGCAAATACTGCAACTGGATCTGTTTATCAATATTCTAAGAATAAAGATTGGCAAGGTTATGATGTAAATGCTGCTCCTTATACTATTACTGTTCCAAAGCAAGATTTCAATTATGATTTAAAAGGCTTCACAGTAGGTGGTGCTTTAATTAAAAACAAATTATTCTATTTTGTCAATGGAGAACAAGAAGAAAGATCAGCTCCTGCCATTTTATGGTCAGCCTCTACTGCTTCTTCTCCTGCTAATGGTACTACTATTTCTGCTGCGAACGCCGCTGACTTAGATGCTTTAGCTGCTTTCTTAAAATCAAAGTATAACTACGATCCAGGACCTTACCAAAATTATTCTTATGCTGCAAAGTCTAAGCGTTTAACAGCTAAGATTGATTGGAATATTGACGAGAACAATACTTTTACATTTAAGTATAGCTATTTAAAATCTTCAAGTCAAATTCCTCCATCCAATAGTGGTTCATTAAGTCCAAGACAAGCTAGTGCTACTGCACTTCCTTTCTTTGGTGCAGGTTATGAAATCAACAATAACGCAAATGTGTTTATTTCCGAGTTGAATACTAAGTTCTCTAATAGAATGAGTAATAAATTACAAGTAGGATATACAGCCTTAAGAGATTTTAGAAATGCTTTATCTGAAAAAGAATTTCCAATGGTGGATATCTTAGATGGTAATGGAAAAGGCTTTACCTCTTTTGGTTATGAGTTATATACCTATGGCAACAAATTAAATACCGATGTATTCCAATTTAATGATGTATTATCTCTTTACGCAGGTAACCATGAGATTACTGCTGGTATTCAATCTTCTTACAAAAAATATTTAAATGGTTTTTCTCCTAACTACGAAGGGGTATACCAATTTAATAACTTAGCTGATTTCTATGCTTCAGCTGCGGGAACTAAACCTGCTTATAAGTATAACTTATCTTACACTTTAGGTGGTGGTGCATTTCCATTAGTTGGTCCTAAGGATTTTGAAGCAGGTTTCTTCATTCAAGATAAATACAGAGCTACAGATAAGTTAACTATTACTTATGGTTTAAGAGCTGACTATACAAACTTCTATAATACTTTCTTGTATAACCCAGTAGTAGACACTTTAACACATTTCTACCAAGGTATTCATGCGAATACAGGTGCTCAACCTACAACAGCAATTCAAATCTCTCCAAGAATTGGATTTAACTATGATGTATATGGTGACCAAAGTTTACAAATTCGTGGTGGTGCTGGTTTATTCCAAGGTGCTCCTCCTTTTGTATGGCTTTCTAACCAAGCTTCTAACTCAGGTATGGCATTGTTTGGATCTTTCTCTAATACCAATACCAATATTTTCAATCCTGATGTAAATGCTTACCGTCCTCAAGCAACTGCTGGATTATCTAGCTCTTACTCAATTAACGTTACCGATCCTAATTATAAATTCCCTCAAGTATTTAAATCTACTTTAGCGGCTGATAAAAAATTAGGTAATGGTTGGACAGTTACTGCAGAAGGATCATACACTAAGCAATTACATGCTTCTGTATTCCAAAATATTGCGCTTCCTTCAACTGGTTTAGTTCGTTTAACTGATGGTCGTTGGAGATTCCCTTATACAACATCTTATCCTTATGGAGGATCTCAAATGGTTTCTGGTAGCAAGGTGGTAGCTAGTGCTGCTAACCCTTCTATTGGTAATGCTATTTATATGACGAATTCAAATGCAGGATATGCAGCTACTGGAACATTACAAATTCAAAAAGTAACTAGAAACTTTATTGCAACTGCAGCTTATACAAGACAAGTTGCTTACGATGCAGCGGTGACTGGTTCAACTGCAGCGACTATGTGGGGTTCTAAATTAACACATGACAATCCTAATGAATTCGTCGCTGGTTTATCTAATAACTATTTACCACATAGAATTATTGCGAGCATGGTTTATAAGAAAGAATTTTCTAAAAACTTATTATCATCAATTGGTTTAGTGTATGAAGGTGCTCCTAACTATGCTACTTCTTATTATGTAAGTGGTGACGTTAACGGAGATGGTATTACTTACAACGACTTAATGTTTATACCTAAAGATCCTTCTCAAATTAAATTAATTAACTCTAATACTGTTACTATTAATGGTGTTGCTTATCCTGATACAAGAGATCAAACAACTTTATGGAACCAATTAAATACTTTCATTGAAAACAATCCTTATTTATCTAAACATAGAGGTGAGTTTGCTGAAAGAAATGCTTACGTATTACCTTGGACCCATAAATTAGATTTAAACTTTACTCAAGACATTAGATTTACTTCTGGTAAAAACAAGCATACGATTCGTTTAACTGCTGATATTTACAACCTAACTAACTTGTTAAATAAAGATTGGGGTGTATTCTATGTACCAACTACTACTACTCCACTTTCATTTAGTAAAATTGATACAGATGGTAAAACTCCTATTTATCTATTTCCTTTCTTAGATCAAACTAAGCAAGCGCCTCAAACAAGAGCATATACTCCATCTTCAAGTATTGCTTCTCGTTGGCAGTTACAAATTGGAGTTAGATACTTATTTAACTAATCAGTTCAATAATTCTTTAGCTAGCAATAGCTATAAAAAAGCCCCGAAGAAATTCGGGGCTTTTTGTTTTATATTAGGCAATTAAAATCTAAGCCTTGTCGTTTATTATTTACTACTTCTTCTTTTTCTTGCCTTTCTTTTCTTCCTCTAATACTTTAACACGCATATTTTTAAATCTCAACACATCGCCGTGGCCTAGAAAACCAATATGCCCAGTGGTTCTCAATAAACCTGGATGTTCTTTATGGTCCATGGTTCCATTTTTAGAAGCTTCTGCATAATCACCCTCTAAGATAACTGTGCCATTTAAGGTTACTTTAATCTGCGTTCCTTTTACCATAATCTCTTCTTCATTCCACTCGCCGGTTGGTTTTAAAAAGCCTCTTTTAGCAGGCATCACTCCATATAAAGAGCCATGAGCTTGATAAGGCTGAATGTATCCATACATTGGGTGTTCACTATCTAATACTTGAATTTCCATACCCACATAAGCTGCATCCCCTTCTAAAGGGGCATGTATACCAATGCCATTGTTTGCACCAGGCGTTAGTTGAAAATCGAATCTGTAAATAAAATCACCGAACTCTTGTTTAGTATATAAATTTCCACCGCTTCCTTTATTTGGTTTTACTACAACAACACCTTCTTCTACTAAATAGCCTGAAGTATTGCCTGTCCAGTTATCTAAATTGGTTCCATCGAATAAAGAAACAAAACCATCATTTTTTTCTTCCTCAGATAAACTAGTTTTTTCATCGGTAGGAATTTCTCTAATATAAATATTTCTATAGGCTACATAAGTTCCATGTGCTTGTAATTCAATTTGTTCTTTAGGAAAAATTGGTGATTTACGATCCCAAAAATTTTCAAGGGTAATATTGTCTGTAACAAGTACACCATTTAAATAAACAGTTACTTCTGCACCCTTCATAATAATATGGAAATTATTCCAGTCCCCAATCTTATTATCGGCTACCACTAAAGGCTTACTCTGATTTTTTATATTATTGTATAAACCTCCAGAACCCACTTGAGCACCTACTTCTCTTCTGCTTGTATCCCAAATTTGTACCTGTGGACTACCTCTTAAATAAATACCTGCATCGCCTTTTTCTGTAATTTTCCAATCAACATACATTTCGAAATCGGCATATTTTTTTTCTGTAGCTAAGTTATCGCCATGTCCTGTAAATACTAAAAGACCATCCTTGGCAATCCAATCATTTTTCATTTTCTCATTGGCTTTTTGTTCGGCCGCTTTCAAAGCAGAGTCGCTCATCTTAGCCCTAGCAATTGGGTTCATGACCAAAGCTTTCCATCCTGTTAAGTCTTTACCATTGAATAAGTTTACAAATCCATTATCATAAGGTAAATCTATTAAATGCGCTGTAAGTTTAGAAACTAGAACAGCACTATCTTCTCCATGAATAAGTTTTATTGCTTTTTCTAAGTTTGCTCTTACCGCTGGACCTCTAATATTTTTATCAGCCAAGGCTAAGCGTGCTAATATTAAAGCTGCCTCATAATTAATTGTTTCATCATTTAATGACTTGCTTACAAACATAAAACTTGAAAAGCCAGGAATTAATGAAGCTTCATGAAGTAGATATCTTTTTTCTAATCGGGTACTTGCCTTTTCCATTCTATCTTGAACCAATAATAAGTGTTGAGCAGGGGTAATAGATGTTTGGTTTTGATTTGCTTTTTGGTTTAAGGCTTTAATTTCTGGTAATTTAAAATTGAAATTGTTTAAGGCTGCCTGAATATGTTTTGCATTTTCACCAGTTGCTGATTTTAAACTTTTTACTAAAGCTTGTTTTGAAGCGTTACTATGAATACTCGCTAATGCCCTAGCTGCATTGCCTCCAAAGCTTTCATTTTTTAATAAACTGCTAAGTAATTTTACGGCAGCATCGTCACCTAATAAGGCTAGTTGTTTAATAATGAATTCACGTGTATAAAAAGTTTTAGCAGATCCATACACAGCAGCTAAGTTTTCTGCAACTTGATGCTTTAGTGATGCATTTAAACTAGCATCATTTACATATGCATTTAAGGCATATGTTGGTTTTAGTTTTAAAGAATCATTGTCTAATAATTGTACTAATTGTTTCCACTGATTAATTCCCCATGTATGCATAGAAGTAATAGCAGCTTCAGTTTCAGATGGCTTTTGATAAGGGAAGCTGTTAATAGTATTTTTTACAGAACCTACTTGTGCTAATAGTTGTGTGGTAAATAATAAGAAGATAAGTAAATAAGATATTTTATTTTTCATTATAAAAATTTGATTTGAGTTATTAAATGGTCCAAGGAGAACGCATGGCAGGGTTAATTAATCTGTTTGCTTCTTCGTCATTAATAAATTCTTGGGTATCAGGATTGAATTTTAAATTTCTTCCTAATTGTAAGGCTATTTTTCCCATATTAATAATAGTACAAGATCTAAAACCATTAGATTCGTTCAATGCAAAAGGGGTTCTTTCTCTTACTGATTCTAAAAAATTTGTAACCTGTGGAGCAGGATCGGGCATCATGGCTAATTTTTCTTTCAAATTGGGTATATCCGATTTAAAGCCTGCAAAAAGTTTCCCCTTAGGCCCCTCAATATAAGCTGCGCTTGGATCCTTGGCTTCTCCATCTAAAATAATTTTACAACCATCTTCGTAAGTGAAAGTTAATTTTCTAAAAGTACCGCAAGCATCAGGATGTTGTTGTTCTGCATCTACTTCAACCGCAATAGGACTTGTTTCATCTTTACCTAAAAAATATTGAATAGGATCGATATAATGTTGTCCCATATCTCCTAGTCCACCGCCATCATAATCCCAATAACCTCTAAAAGTTTGGTGAACTCTATGTACATTATAGGGTTTAAATGGTGCTGGACCCAACCATCTATCATAATCTAATTCTTCAGGAACAGGTTGTACTTCAAGTTTTGTTTTTCCAACCCAGTAAAATTTCCAATCAAAGCCGGTAGTTTTACTAACCGTTACAGTTAAAGGCCAACCTAATAAACCCGATTCTACTAATTTTTTTATGGGCTTCACCGTGGTATTCATACCATAAAAATTATCTTCAAAACGAAACCAAGTATTTAAACGAAACATACGCTTATACTGCTGAACGGCTTCTACCACTCGCTTTCCTTCGCCAATAGTTCTTGTCATTGGTTTTTCACACCAAATATCTTTACCTGCTTTAGCTGCTTCAATGGCCATGATACCATGCCAATGAGGAGGTGTAGCAATATGTACAATATCTACTTCAGGTAATGCAATTAATTCTCTGTGGTCATGAAAAGTTTTTACATTTCCGCCTACTAGTTCAGCTGCAGATTGTAAATGTTTTTTATCTACATCACAAATGGCTACAACACGTGTACCTGCATAAGGAATGTGACCTCGGCCCATACCCCCTAAACCAATTATACCCTTAGTGAGTTGATCACTTGGGGCTAAAAAT
>Ga0114958_10002630_pt1 | contig 13348 bp, 12 predicted proteins | sample C_130208_EF_Meta_FD_89577 | JGI IMG/M metagenome (GOLD analysis project Ga0114958, IMG submission 89577) | Freshwater microbial communities from Lake Croche, Canada to study carbon cycling - C_130208_EF_MetaG | ecosystem: Environmental > Aquatic > Freshwater > Lake | place: Lake Croche, Canada... | reverse complement strand
AGATCGATCCCACGCGAGTCGATGATTTACCCAGGCATTTTTCGGGCGGCATGCGACAACGCTTACAAATTGCGCGCAACTTGGTCACCCAGCCAAGATTAGTCTTTATGGATGAACCGACCTCTGGGCTAGACGTATCCGTTCAGGCCAAACTACTCGACCTTTTACGCCAATTGACTCAGCATCTGGGGTTGGCCTCAATCATCGTCACGCACGATCTTGCCGTTGCCCGTTTGCTCGCACATCGAATGATTGTGATGCAACGTGGACGTATCGTTGAAACCGGGCTCACCGACCAGGTGCTTGACGATCCACAGCACCCTTACACCCAACTGTTAGTGTCTTCGGTGCTTCAGCCATGACCACGCCCGTTTTACGACTCACAAATGTGAGCAAGCAGTTCACCTTGCACCACCAAAACGGGCTCACTTTGCCCGTGTTGCACAACGTCAACTTTGAGGTCGCTGCGGGCGAATGCGTCGTTTTAGACGGCGCCTCTGGCATGGGAAAAAGCACCTTACTTAAGTTGATTTATGCAAACTATCGAGCCAGCGCAGGCTCCATTCAATACGTACAGAGCGGCCATGACCCCCTCGAACTGACAACCGCCACCCCGCGCGAACTGATTGACCTTCGGCGCCACCACATCGGCTACGTTAGTCAGTTTCTTCGCGTCATCCCAAGGATTTCGACACTTGATCTGGTAAGCGAGCCGCTTTTAGCCGAGCTCGGTCACGATGAGTCTGCGATCAAACAGGCACGTGAACACGCCAGCCTTTGGCTCACGCGACTGCGGATTCCTGAAAGGCTGTGGGGTTTGGCTCCCGCGACGTTTTCGGGCGGTGAGCAACAACGCGTCAACATTGCCCGCAGCATGATCAAACCGCGCTCACTGCTCTTGCTTGATGAGCCCACCGCCTCGCTCGACACTCTAAATACACAGACGGTGGTGACGCTGATTCAAGAATCGATCGCCGCGGGTGCTGCTGCAGTAGGAATATTTCACGATCAGGGTGTTGGTAAGCAACTTGCTACACGCCGGATAGACATGACCAATTTTCGGAGCATCACATGCGCGGCTCAGTAGTCATTAATAACGCTCGATTGATAATGAATCATGACATTGTTAAAGGTTCGGTATCCGTGGTGAACGGTCGCATCGATTCTATCGATTCTGGTCTGAGTTCGGTGACCGGTGCAATCGACTTTGAGGGCGACTTTTTGATGCCCGGAATGATTGAAATTCACACTGATAACTTTGAACGACACCTCATGCCTCGGCCAAAGGTTTTGTGGGCTGAAAAACCCGCCTTAATTTCACACGATGCCGAAATCGCATGCGCCGGCATCACAACCGTCTTTGATGCCCTTGGCGTAGGCGAAGCAGATACAGAGAGCGTTCGGGGTCAAGCCTGGGGCCGCGTCATCGCGGCTCTAGACCAGTACACAAAAGAGAATCTTCTGCGTGCGGATCATTACCTTCATGTACGCTGCGAACTTCCCGCCCCAAATACCATCGAGCTTTTTGAACCTTTTCACGGACACGCTCGTCTGGCTTTGATCTCATTGATGGACCACACCCCGGGCCAGCGCCAATGGGAGGATATCGAGCAAGCGCGCGTTTACTTTACCGGCAAAAAAGGCTGGAGCCACGAAAAGTTCGAAGACAAAGTCAGTCACGCAGCCCTGCTCCAAGAGAAATTCAGTGCGCCCCATCGGCAGTATTTTGTCGACTATTCAAAGCGTACTGGGATTCATCTTGCTAGCCACGACGACACTACCGAGGCGCACGTTCAGCAAGCGTTTGCTGAGGGTGCCAGCCTGTCTGAGTTTCCTACGACGCTTGCAGCAGCGCGTTGTGCCAAAAATCTAGGGCTATTAACCGTCATGGGCGGGCCCAACGTTGTGCGCGGTGGTTCACATTCAGGAAACGTGTCAGCGACTGAACTTGCCAAGCAAGGTCTACTGGATGTGCTTTCGTCTGATTATGTGCCAGGTAGTCTGTTGAGCGCAGTGGCTCGCTTAGTACAAGAGGGCGTCATGACTTTGCCAGAAGCCGTTGCCACAGCGACCAGCCATCCTGCGCGAGCAACAGGGTTAAACGATCGTGGTGCGCTAGAAATTGGCTTCAGAGCCGATCTTGTTCGTATGCGTATGCACGAGACTGCGGGTCAGCCCAATCATGCTTTTGCACGCTCTGTGTGGCGCGAGGGCCGCCAAGTCGTTTAATTGTGAGTTTCGCTCGCCTCGCCTAGCGATATTCACTTAACTGTAAAGCGTTTGTCATGTCAGTTCGACATACTGTTTTGACATACTTTCTAGATTGATTATATGACTCGTGCCCTATGTATCACCCACTTGAGCAAGCATTTTAATTCGCAAAAGCAAGCGCTCTGCGACGTCAATCTCGTTGCGCAACGCGGTGAAATGATTGCTTTGATCGGCGCTTCGGGCTCAGGCAAATCGACTTTGTTACGCCATATTGCGGGTTTACTAACCGCGGATCCGGTGTTGGGCTCGTCGATTGAAGTGGCCGGCTCTGTCATTCAAAAGGACGGCAAAATCGCTTCTGACATTCGCCTGTCGCGTTCAAAAGTGGGGTTCGTATTTCAACAATTTAACTTAGTCGACCGTTTGTCGGTCATGACCAATGTGCTGATTGGGCTTTTACATCGATTACCTCTTTGGCGCGGTCTGCTGGGGCTGTTCAATCAGGCCGAGCGAACGCTCGCCTATCAAGCTTTGGCGCGCGTCGGAATCCAAGATTGTCACGGGCAGCGTGCGTCAACACTCTCTGGCGGCCAACAGCAACGCGCCGCAATCGCGCGCACGCTCGTACAAGGGGCAGATTTAATTCTGGCCGACGAACCAATTGCCTCACTCGATCCCGAGTCTTCACGCAACGTCATGGAAATTTTGACGCGTATCAACAAAGAAGACAACTGCACGGTGATTGTGTCGCTCCATCAAGTAGAGATTGCTCTGAAGTATTGCCCCCGTTTGGTGGCGTTACACCAGGGAAAAGTTGTCTTTGATGGCGCTGCCTCAAAGTTAACACCACAGTTACTGCGTGAATTGTATGGCGTTCAGGTCGACGAACTGTTCGCGCCTTTAGTGACGACGCAACGTGCCACAGACCCAAACTCACAGATAAGGTCAGCGATCTCCCTCAGTCAGGCAGCCTAACTCTACTTTTTTAAAGCACCTTCGTTTTACTTTTCATATCAAACCGCTACAACCCACTCATCCTTTACAGGAGTCTCTTTAATGCTAAAAAAATTATTGGCGCTCGCACTTGTTTCGATTGCGCCATTTGTCTACACACACAGCGCACAGGCGCAAGAGTTGAACTTTGGCTTGATCTCGACTGAATCGAGTCAAAATTTAAAACAAAACTGGATGCCCTTGTTTGCAGATCTTGAGCGCAAAACAGGTATCAAGGTCACACCATTTTTTGCCTCTGACTACGCCGGCATCATCGAAGGCATGCGCTTTAAGAAAGTTCAGGCTGCTTGGCTTGGCAATAAATCTGCGATCGAGGCCGTTGATCGCTCGGGCGCCGAAGTTTTTGCGCAACAAGTTCAGGCCACTGGAACGTTAGGCTATTACTCACATCTGGTCGTTCACCGCGATAGCCCACTGAACTCAGTAGAAGATGTTCTGAAAAATGGTAAGTCACTGAGCTTTGGTAACGGCGATCCAAACTCAACATCTGGCTTTTTGGTTCCAGGCTTTTACGTTTTTGCAAAAAACAATGTTGATCCTAAAAAGCTTTTTAAAGTCACACGCGCTGCTAATCACGAAACAAATCTGTTGACCGTCGCGATGAAGCAAGTTGATGTTGCCACAGCAAACAGTGAGGCGCTTGAGCGGCTGGAAAAGGTTCAACCTGAAAAATTCAAAGAAATCAAAGTCATCTGGACATCGCCCTTGATTGCCTCTGACCCAATCGTGATGCTCAAGGATTTGCCCGACGCGACCAAGCAAAAACTCAAAGACTTTTTCTACAACTATGGCAAGACTGATGCCAAAGAGAAAGAGATTTTGATGAACATCGGCAAACTAGCCGGATATCAAGCGTCTACCAACGCGCAGTTGATCCCGATTCGCGAGCTTGAGTTGTTTAGTCAGCGCTTGAAAATCGAGAATGACGAGAACATGAGCGCAGCGGACAAAAAGACAAAGCTCGCTGAGCTAGATAGCAAACTTGAAGCTCTCAAAAAGTAACATCGTGACAATTTCAGCGCCTGCCTCTGCGCTATCCGCGCCCGCACCAAAAAAGCATAGTCTTCTTTGGTACGGGTCTTGGACGGCCCTATTACTTGCCTTGGCTAGCTCTTGGCAAGGCGCTGATATGCGCCCTCTAGACTTAATTAAAGACTCGGGCAATATGGCGACGTATGCCGCCGACTTTTTTCCGCCTAATTTTTCGCAGTGGCGTCTGTATTTGGAAGAGATGCTGATAACGCTGCAAATTGCGTTATGGGGCACAGCGCTTGCAGTGCTTACGGCGATCCCTTTAGCCCTTTTGGGATCATCCAATTTAGTGCCTCCCTGGGTTTACCAGCCTTTTCGTCGCTTGATGGACGCTTGCCGTGCGATTAACGAAATGGTGTTCGCCATGCTCTTCGTCGTGGCGGTTGGCTTAGGTCCCTTTGCCGGCGTATTGGCGCTATGGGTTCACACCACTGGCATCTTAGCCAAACTATTTTCTGAAGCGGTTGAATCTATCGACCCGCAACCCATAGAGGGCATTCGGTCGACAGGCGCGTCGGCATTACACGAGATTCTGTATGGTGTGATTCCTCAGGTCATGCCGCTTTGGATTTCTTTTGCCCTGTACCGCTTTGAGTCAAACGTGCGCTCGGCCACTGTCGTTGGCATGGTGGGCGCCGGCGGCATTGGCGTCGTACTGTGGGAAATTATTCGAGGGTTTCAATACGCAGAGACCTGTGCGGTCATGCTGATTATTATTGGTACGGTCACATGCATTGATTTACTGTCCGCGCGAATCCGCCGGGCACTTATTTAAAAAAGGTTTGAGATGGCTTTGACTTTAAATGACGTCACACAACTACTGACTGTTGAAGGTGAAAATCAGTACGGTAGCGAAGCTGTCAGCCAACTGGAACATGCCCTTCAATGTGCGGCGCTAGCCGAGCATGCAGGCGAAACCCCTCATACGATTACTGCCGCACTGTTACACGATATCGGGCATTTATTAGCCAAAACTGGACGGACTCAGGCCAGTGCGAGTACCGAAAGCGGTGACGACTTGCACCAATATGTTGCCTTGCCTTTTTTGCGAGGTTTATTCTCTAGCGCGGTCCTTGAACCAATCCGCTTACATGTCGATGCCAAACGCTACCTGTGTGCGACAGACCAGTCGTACTGGAGCACCCTTTCAATAGCATCTAAACATAGTCTGATCCTGCAAGGCGGCGTCTACACCCCACCGCAGGCCGCAGAATTTGAGGGGCAGTCTTTTGCACACGAGGCGGTTCGGCTTCGTCGGTATGACGACTTGGCCAAAATTCCTGACGTCGTGACACCGACTTTGCCGCATTTTTTAAAAATTATGCATAGCGTCGCGCTTTAATTTGACCTTTACACAGGATTCACATGCAGCTGGTTCAATCTAAACGCTGGTTTATGAAACTCACAACAGTGCTCGGGCTCTGTGCCTTAGTGGTGCCCAACGCCTTCGCGCAAGCCACAGACCCACGCCCCGTCGTACGTGTCGCCGTCCAACAGCTGCTGACAAGTGGTGCGCTTGACCCGTTGCGCGAGCAAAGCAACGTTGGCACGCGCATGTTGCCCATGATCTATGCCGGCTTGATTCAATTGGATACGGTCGGAGACCTTTCGCCGCAGCCTTCACTTGCCGAATCGTGGAAACGCATTGACGCCAAGACAGTCGAATTTAAATTGCGTCCGGGCGTAAAGTTTCACAATGGCGATGAGGTAACCGCTGAAGATGTCGCGTTTAGCTTTGGTCCTGAGAGAATGTTCGGAGCCTCGGCGCCTCGCCAGCCCAACCAAGACAGCAAGACCATTGACGTCGATATCGGTCGCAAGACAACAAATTCAACACCTGGCAGTATGGATTTGCCCCCACCTGAGATTACTGCAATTGCGCGTAACTTATGGCCTTCGTTGCAAAGCATCGAGATCGTTGATCGTTATACCGTTCGTCTGATCAACGCCGTGCCCGATCTTACCCTTGAGGGACGCATTGCCCGCTTAGGCTCTGAGATTGTTTCAAAGAAAGCGTACATGGCCTCAAAAGACTGGGGTACCTGGGCTCAGTCACCCGTGAGCGCAGGCCCGTACAAAGTGAAAGAAATGAAAATGGATCAGTATCTGGTCTTGACCGCGCATGATGACTATTTTGGTGGAAAACCGCTGGTGAAAGAAATTCGCTATGTGGTGGTGCCTGAAGTGTCTTCACGTATTAACGGCTTGTTATCTGGGCAATATGACTTTATTACTGACATCCCGCCCGATCAGTTCAAAACCATTCAAGGCAACGCTAAGTTCGAGGTGGTCGGTGGGCCAGTTCTAAATCACCGTTTAATCACGTTCGACAAAAATCATCCCGTGCTGGCAAACCCGAAAGTGCGCCAGGCAATGACACATGCAATTGATCGTGATGCCATCGTCGAAGCCATCTGGGGCGGCCAAACGCGGGTGCCTGCTGGCCTGCAATTCGAGTTCTATGGCGACATGTTTGTGAAGGGTTGGACAGTCCCTAAGTATGATCTTGCACTTGCAAAAAAACTCTTGGCCGAAGCTGGCTATAAAGGCGAAGTCATTCACTTCAGGGGTCTAAACAATTACTACACAAATCAGACACAAACCGATCAAATCATGCTCGAGATGTGGCGCTCTGCTGGCTTGAACGTTCAGATGTCGATGAAAGAGAACTGGGCACAAATTTTTGAGAAAGGCCCGACTCGCGGCGTTCGTGGCTGGTCAAATTCTGCACCTTTTAGTGATCCGGTGAGTTCACTCGTCAACCAACATGGGCCCAACGGTCAGCAACAACAGACCGGTGAATGGACCAACGTTGAGTTCAATAAACTGTCTGACACGCTTGAGACGTCGGTTGATCCAGCTGAACGGCAACGGACCTTTAAACGCATGCTAGAGATTGCCGAGCGCGAAGATCCCGCCTACACCGTGTTACATCAAAGCGCCGTTTTTTATGCAAAGCGTAAAGACTTTGCCTGGAAGCCTTCAAAGACTTTTGTGATGGATTTTCGCGTCACGAACCTGACACCTCCCAAACAATGACCTCAAGTGCAGTTGATTCAAGTACTTTGCTAGATATTCGTGAACTTCGGATCGCGTTCGAACATCGCGGGCGTAGTTTAGAAGTGTTGCATGGCGTCAGTTTACGCATCGCAGCCGGCGAGTCAGTTGGCTTGGTCGGTGAATCTGGGTGCGGAAAAAGCATCACCTGGCTCAGCGTACTCGGCTTACTAGGCAAGCACACGCACGTGACTGGTTCAGTTCAGTTTCAAGGTCGCGAGCTACTTGGTTTATCGGATACGGCGCTCTCGCAGATTCGTGGTCGCAAAATCGCCATGATTTTTCAAGACCCGAGCTCGTCGCTCAACCCTGCCCAGCGCATCGGTTCGCAAATTGCCGAGAGTCTGGCGTTACACCGTGGTCTGCGTGGCGCTCAAGCAAACGCAGAGATCCTGGAGCTACTTGATCATGTTGAGATTCCTGACGCTAAAAGGCGCATGAATGCTTATCCACATGAACTATCGGGCGGCATGAATCAACGCGTCATGATTGCCATGGCTTTGGCTGGGCAACCCGACTTACTAATCGCCGATGAGCCCACCACGGCTTTAGATGCGACGGTGCAAGCTCAAATTTTAGTGTTGCTCGATACAATCCGTCGAGAGACTGGGATGGCTCTGGTGACGATCTCGCACGACCTTGGCGTAATCTCTGAAATTAGCGATCGAGTACTGGTCATGTATGCCGGCTCGATCGTAGAGAGTGCGCCTAGTCAAACATTATTCAGTCAGGCGCAACACCCTTACAGCCTTGGGCTTTTGGCCGCAATGCCTGCGTTCGACGTTGAGGTTCACCGCCTGACGACCATACGAGGCAGCATCCCACAAGCGGGTCAACTGATACAAGGGTGCAGTTTTGTAGCTCGTTGTGATTTTGCCCAAGATAATTGTCGTCACAGCGCTCCTGCTCTTCGCACAATCGCAGTAGGGCATGAACTCGCCTGCACCAGAAAACTTGCAGCATGACAGCACTACTCAAAGTTCACAACTTGCATCGCCACTTTGCTGTTGAAGGTAAGAATGAGTGGCTTGCAGGTAAAAGTATTTTGCGCGCTGTTGATGGCGTCACGCTTAGTGTGCAGCGTGGCAAAACGCTCGGGCTGGTAGGCGAGTCAGGTTGCGGCAAATCAACCATGGCCAAACTCGTACTTGGCCTGATCCCTGCCACTGCAGGTACAGTCGAGTTTGACGGTAAACCCGTCACCGCCAAGCGCAATCAAGCCTGGCGTGCTGCGCGCCGCCATATGCAAATGGTTTACCAAGACCCGTTGGGTGCACTCGATCGGCGTCTGACTGCTCTTGAGCAGGTCACTGAGCCCCTTTTGATTCACGACAAACAGGGCGAAATCAAGCCGACAGTCGCGGCAAAAACAATGATGCGCGCCGTCGGTCTCACCGACAACCTGTTTGAACGCTACCCTCACGAACTCTCGGGCGGGCAACGTCAGCGCGTCGTGTTAGCACGTGCTTTAGTGCTCAAGCCAAGCCTACTTGTCTGCGACGAGCCCATTTCTGCGCTCGACGTTTCGGTACAGGCCCAAGTCATTAACCTGCTCGACGATTTACGTCAGCAAATGAATCTCACGATGTTGTTCATCAGCCATGATCTGCGCGTCGTTCGTCACATCTGCGACGAAGTCGCCGTCATGTACCTAGGACGTATCATCGAACAGGGCTATGCAAAAGATGTGCTCTCGCATCCGGCGCATCCCTACACCCAAGCTCTGATTTCAGCGATTTCAACACCTGGGATGAAGCACACGAAAGTAAGTTCTGGGCGCATTATTCTTAAGGGTGAGCCCCCCAACCCAGTTGACGTCCCAACTGGCTGTAGCTTTCATCCGCGTTGCGCGCTCGCAACCGCACATTGCAAAACAAGTGCACCCGTCGTTACACGTATTGGTGATGGGCACACAGTGAGTTGCCATCTGCACACAATGATTCACCACGGGGCGAGTAGCTAACAATGGGTCGATACATGTTGTCGCGCACCTTGCGTGCCTTGCTCACCGTGTTCTTAGTTGTGGGTTTTGCCTTCACCATCTTACGGATGTCGGGCGACCCAGCCATGATGATTTTGTCGGCCGATGCACCGCCTGAGGCCATTGCCGCTTTTCGTAAAAGCTGGGGCCTTGACGCGCCTCTTTGGCAACAATTTTGGGGTTACTTGATGAATATCGTTCAAGGTAACTTTGGTGTTTCAATGCGAGATGCCAGCCCTGCAATGGGGCTTGTTTTAGAGGCAATTCCGGCTACGCTTGCTCTGGCGTTACCAGCCTTCGCACTGAATCTGTTAATCGGTATTCCAGCAGGAATTTTTGCCGCGCTCCATCGAAACTCTTGGGTCGACCGTGTTGTGATGAGTTTTTCGGTTGCCGGTCACACTCTGCCAAGCTTCGTTCTGGGTCTTTTGCTGGTATTAATTTTTGCGGTCAGTCTCGGCTGGTTACCCAGTGGGGGATTTAGCGCGGTTGAGCACGCAATATTGCCTATTTTGACCTTGACGGTGGGTGGCGCTGCCGTTCTGGCACGTTACACCCGCTCATCAATGTTAGAGGTCTTGGGCCAACCTTATATTCGCGCAGCGTCTGCGAAGGGTCTGCGTTGGTCTCAAGTTGTGATTCGCCATGCCCTGCCTAATGCAGCTCTGCCAATTGTCACGATCGCCGGACTCATGCTTGGTGGACTGATCGCAGGCGCTGTGGTGGTTGAAAGCGTATTTTCTTGGCCTGGGGTGGGTCGCCTCACGGTTTCTGCGGTCGGCAATCGTGATCTGGCTGTGGTTCAAGCCGCACTTCTATTGATTACAGTCAGTATGGTCGTAACCAACTTAGTTGTTGATGCCGTTTACTGCTTATTCGACCCGCGCTTACGGGCGAGCTCTGGAGCGCATCAGTAAGAGGTCGCAGTAATGGACTTTATCGTATGCCTATCAGCCAAACCACTCTTTGACCTTTGCAGCCTTCACTCTAAAAAAGTTATCCGCCATGGCAGTTCTAGCACCCTCTGTTCCCACTGTCTCACGTCATTATTTTTGGCAAGAGTACCCGCCGCTCGTGGTCGCAGCGATCGTCTGGATCGTTGGTATATTCTTGATCGCAGCGTTGGCCGATCTTATCGCACCCTACACCTATACCGCGCTTGATCTCAAGGCGCGACTGCAACCTCCTGTGGGTTTTGGCGGTGCTGCAAAGCATTTACTAGGCACCGATGAACTCGGGCGCGACGTGCTTTCTCGGTTACTGATCTCAGTTCAGGTCAGCCTGTTGATTGCCTTTGCCAGCACCCTGCTTTCGGCGGCGATCGGTCTGACACTGGGATTTTTGGCGGCGCACTTTAAAGGCTGGCTTGAACAAATCGTACTGGCATTGATTGATTTTCAAGCGTCTATCCCATTCATGATCATTGCGCTGGCGGTTTTAGCCTTCTTTGGCAACACCCTGCTGCTATTTATCTGTTTGATGGGCTGCCATGGCTGGGAGCGCAGTGCCCGCATCACACGCAGCCTGACGATCGCAGCGAATGAGCAAGGCTATGCCAACGCGGTGCATGCACTAGGCGCCAGCTCTTGGCGCGTCTACTTCCGACATATTTTGCCCAATATCGCGAGCACGCTGATTGTCAGTATGACGCTCACGTTTCCTGAAGTGATCTTGCTTGAGTCAGGGCTCTCTTTTTTAGGCTTAGGTGTACAACCGCCACTCACCAGCTTGGGCAATATGGTGGGCTATGGTCGTGAATATTTACAAACAGCCCCCTGGATTTTGCTCGCACCGAGCTGCGTCATCGTCCTCACCACCTTCTCGATCAGTCTGACCGGCGACTGGCTGCGAGACAGGCTGGATCCCACCCTTCGCTAACTTATTTATTACGGAATCATCTCATGGCAACCAAGCAAAAAAATGTCTTAATGATTGTGGTCGATCAATGGCGTGGTGACACACTTAAAAATCTTGGACACCCAGTCATTCAAACACCTAACATCGAGTCACTCGCCAGCGAAGGCGTCACGTTCGCCAAGCATTACACACAGGCCGTTCCGTGTGGCCCAGGTCGCGCCTCAATGCTGACCGGCCTTTACATGATGAACCACCGCGCAGTTCAGAATACGATTCCGCTTGATGCGCGGCACACCAATATCGCAATCGAAGTGCGCAAGGCTGGCTATGAACCCGCCTTGGTCGGCTACACCACCACAACGCCAGACCCTCGCGAAATTGCCGCCGAAGACCCGCGCTTTAAGGTTTTAGGGGCAGACATGGAGGGGTGGCGTCCGGTCGGTTCATGGGGGCTCGATAAAGAGGCTTACTTTGCCTGGCTATCCTCGCAGGGCTTTCCGATGCCCAAAAAACCTAACGACATCTGGCTACCGCAAGACCTGACCGAAGCCGATATTGGCGCTACGGCTAAGCCAAGCGTGGTCCCCGCGCATTTATCCGATACCACTTGGTTTACCGATCGTGCGCTCGAATACCTGCAAGGAACAGAGAACAAACCTTGGTTTTTACATCTCGGTTACTACCGCCCGCACCCGCCCTTTAGCGCTGCAGCGCCTTACCACGAGATGTATGACCCCAACGACTGCCCACCACCGATACGGGCGGCAAGCAAAGATCTTGAGGCCTCGCAGCATCCGCTGTTGGATTATTACCTTCAATCTATTGAGCGTCGTCGGTTCTTTGAAAATGGTCAGGGACTTGGCGCAGATATGCAAGACGCTGAAGTGCGCCAAATGCGCGCGACCTATTATGGTTTGATGTCTGAGGTTGATCATCACATTGGGCGTGTCTTCGAATACTTAAAAAAGACGGGCCAATGGGACAACACGTTAATCGTACTGACAAGCGATCATGGCGAGCAACTGGGCGATCACCATTTGCTAGGAAAAATTGGCTACTTTGATCAAAGTTTTCACATCCCAATGATTGTTCGCGATCCGAACCCTGAGGCCGATGCCACGCGTGGCAATATTGTCCGGAACTTTACCGAGACGATTGACACAATGCCCACGATATTGAACTGGCTAGAGCGCCCAATACCCCGAACGTGCGATGGCCATTCACTCTTGCCATTTGTTCAAACTGGTGTCGCGCCTGCCGATTGGCGCACAGAGGTGCATTACGAATTTGACTTCAGAAATATCTACTATTCAAAGCCGGAAGACTTTTTAGGCTTATCAATGGATCAATGCGCGCTTTCAGTGATTCAAAACGAACAATATAAGTATGTGCATTTTGCGGCGTTGCCACCGCTGTTCTTTGACCTGACAAAAGATCCGTCGCAACTTTGCAACGTTGCGCAAGATCCGAGCTATACCCTTGAGCTCTTAAAGATGACTCAAAAAATGCTCGATTGGAAACTCTTACATGCCGACCGCACCTTGACTGGCTATGCAGCCACACCGGCCGGACTGGTGTCACGGTCATGAAGACAGCGATAGACTTTGTAGACAACTGTTCAGCGATCGTCTTTGACTTAGATGGGACGCTGATGCATACCGAGCCCGACATTCGACGCGCCACCAATCAGGCTCTGCTTGACTGCGGTTTTCAGACGCTTGCGCCCGAACAGGTGATTCCTAACTTATACGGGCCACTTCCTGATATTTTGTCCTCTGTTATGACGCTGGTGAATGCACCTGCGGTGGCCGCCGATGACATCGAACAGGCATACCTGACGCACTATGCACGTCAGGCACACGACCATTCGTTTCTGTATCCAAACGTCTTGGACTTGCTCGAGCAATTGCGGTCACGCGGTTATCAATTAGCGGTATGTACAAATAAGATCGAAATCTCGGCAAAGCAAGCGCTTGACCGCCACGGCTTGTCTTCTTACTTCAGTGTTGTCACTGGGGGCGACACAACAGCTCAAGTCAAGCCACATGCGTTACCCCTGCTCACCACGATTGACGCACTGAAGGCGCAAACCAGTGACTGCCTGTTGATAGGCGATACGCATGTTGATGCGCTTTGTGCCAGTAACTGCAGCATCCCCTTTATATTTCATCGCAGTGGCTACGGCGATGACTCGGT
>Ga0114958_10002625_pt1 | contig 13358 bp, 13 predicted proteins | sample C_130208_EF_Meta_FD_89577 | JGI IMG/M metagenome (GOLD analysis project Ga0114958, IMG submission 89577) | Freshwater microbial communities from Lake Croche, Canada to study carbon cycling - C_130208_EF_MetaG | ecosystem: Environmental > Aquatic > Freshwater > Lake | place: Lake Croche, Canada... | reverse complement strand
CAAGATGGTGAATTTTTTCGTGAGGATGTACCAGGAGGTTCTATTGAAGGTTTACAACCTACAAAAGAGCCAAAAATTCTGCGCAATAAATTCAAAAAAGATAACAGAATACAATTATCTGATTATATAGCCCCTATAAAACAATCACTTCGTCGTGGCCTTGGAAAGACCATAAGACCCCTGGCGGGCGGAGGTACAGAAACAGCACTTCCTGCTGATAAAGCAACGGCAGAAAGTTTTGTACTTTTTCCTTATAAGGCGGCATTGAATGGGGCCTTGGGTGCCACAAGAACAGGAAAACTTTGGGATGATATCGTGCGTTCTTCTTCGGCCAAACAGTGGATGGAGAATCTCATTGAGGAATTAGGGGGGATAACAGAAGAAGCGGATGCGCAATCTATTCTTCATTTGAGTCTGCGGTCGGCAACTTTAGCAAATATTTCCTTCACTGATTATTTGGAAATGATTTTACAAAATATTATTCCGCGGGGTGATGGTGATTTATCAGCATTAATGAACGATTACGGAATTCGAGATTTAGAACTTGATGAATCACAAGCAATGGTCATTCAAAAACGTGTAGATGAAATTATAGCTGCTTTACGGGGAACCATTCGACGATTGCGTGAAGATTCCAAAAAGGAACAATCTGCCACACTTTCTCAACACTTTCAAAAAGATTTTGTAAATACTCTGAAACAAAAAATAGCCACACAACCTTTATTACAGAATATTTTAGAAGATTTAGGAAAACGTATGCCAGGATATAAGAATATTGATTTAGCAATTGTCGGCTCGATGCTTCTGTACGCCCCAGATTATTTTTTGACATCTGTGGCTGGTAATTCTCAGAAATTAGAAATTGCCCAAAAACGTTTTTTGCGTGACCAATTTCTGAAAGAACTTTCTGATTCAATACAATTAAAAACTTTGGAAAAAAATGTGGGACAACCTCCAAAGAGAAATCCATGCCAACATGTAATGAATCTAAATCAGATTCGTCGTATTAAAAATGATCAAGAGCGAATCGCCCTTTTAGCAAAATTTATACAGCGTTACAAGGGGTCCGTGGATGGTAATTGGATAACATGCAATGTCTGTGACCTTCATCTGATATGTACCCATGAACGCCTTCAAATTCAACAATATTTACACCCACGTGAACATGATGTAATACAAAAAGAGATTGTATTGACCTTTGCGGGTGGTCGTTCAGGAAATTCCTATATTTGCCGAAATTGTGGAATACCTATTTCAGAACTTGATTTTGATAAAAATGTAGAGTTTGATGATGAAGGTAAGCCCATGATGGGTAGGTCCGAATTGGTAGATAAAGATGCTGCGGAACAAGAACAACTTGAATTAGCATTAAAAATACGAGTTGATGAAGAGAAAGAGCCAGAATTAACATTCAATACAGATTTGAAAAAGGAATTATATAAGGTAGCAACAGATATTTTATTGCGTGTTGGTATTACACCAGACTTACCGTCGCAAAATATGATTGTCGAACGGTCAGCAGCAGATGTAAGTGCTCTGCCTTCAAAAAAAACCTATGAAAAAAGTGTAAAAGAAGCAAAGACAGAAGGAAAATCCTTTGTAAGTTATACAAGTTATATTAATCAGAAGAAAGTGTTGATTGTGGCAAGTTATATTCTTTTAGATATTCAGACACACTTTCCAGATTATATTCCACGTTACACGATGGAAGGGTGTAGGGCTGGCTTTGATGGCTATCCTCTTGTAGAAGAAGCTGAGCCAGAAAATCCAGAAAAATCTTCTGGGATTCATTATATAGCATGTGTACTTGCGAGCATTAATGAATCAAGAGTCCCTTGGGTTTATACAGACTGGCAGAAAGAACGCAGCGATTCAAAACGAAAGGCCTATATTCTTAAATCTTTTATAAAGAGTATAGATAATACTCTTAAAAATTCGGCAATATTAGAGGCCTTGGATAAGAAACGAGATATATTGCGTGAATTGTTTGGCGCCGCAGCATCGAAAGGACATCCTTCTGAAAAAATTCCGAGTCATTTTTTACCAGCACAGAGACTGAAAAAGGAGGAGGTTGTTGCTGAAGGAGCAAACGGTGAAAAGGGGGATGTTCTTTTAGCGGCAGCATGGATTGAGGCTGTTCATAGATTGGCAAAAGAATCTGTAATAGTGACACCTTCACCTTTTTCTGAAGCCACCTGTTGTAAAAGTACTCTTGAGGAGCGGCCAACTTTCTGGGAGAAAAAAGGTCTACCACTCCTTCCAGAACTCTATGTGGCTAAACGTCCGTTTGCTCGCCAGACATGGGAAGTGACACCTTTTTTACCAAAACCCCTTGTTGTGATGGACACTGCACCACCTTTAGAATTATCATACCAAGTCTTTTTGAAACTTTGTTACCAAGGTACACGAATTGGCCTACCACACGAATTAGGATATGATCATACATGTGATTGGTGTGGAATTGTTTTACCAACAAATTATATATTCCCTGATGTTGATAAAAATGGGACACCCATTATAAACCAAGAAGAACTTATTTCCAATCTAACAGCACAAGGTGTTCCAATAACAACAGAAGGATTTCAAGAATTAATTGATATAGCACACAATCGAACACGATTTAATCCGTATAGAGGAAAAAAGTACCCATCAGGAAAAGAGTTTGTTGAAGAATTGTGTCTTTTGGAACCAGAACCTATAATTGGTTGGAAAGAAACCGTGGAAACAGTCTTGAAAGAGCTGGGAACAATGGATACGAATACAAAAGAACTTACTCTGGAAATTGCTCAACGTCTAGGGCCTCTGAGAGCCCTGCTCGTTCGCGAAAATACGGAAGATGAAGAAAAACCAGAAGATGTGCTCACAACAAAACTTCGCCCGTTAATGCCAGTTCTTTTATCTATCCTCAAAGAACCTGTGCCGACAATTTTTGAGATTATGCGTTCCTATTTCTTGGTTCCAGCTCAACGTATTTTGGCAGGATTTGATATTGAAACCCTCAAAGTGCGGAATGACTATGGACTTAGTACAGATCATAAGACAACACTAAAAACAATTCTCGAGGATCATTCAGATATATGTACAAAGTTTTCAGCGGAAACAATGAATAGTGAAAAATTAACCCATTTTGTAGAACAATATTCAGTTATTTTATCCAAGGCAAATGAAGTTCGAGTACAACGTATTCAATTTGGTCCTATTCTTCTTCAAGAAGTTATGCGAATTTTTTTCTTTGGACCTCTTGGGATGTTAATTGATGAGTCTATACAAGCAGACGAAGAAACCGTTGCTGGAGAAAGGGATGTAGCTCTTACAAAGTTTGTATGGGAATGTATAAGAAAATATAATAAGGAAAAGGTATCGTATAGTAAGGTAGCAGTAAGAGAGCGATTGAAAGAGGCAGAAGAGCAAGAAAAACAGACCTTTATTGATGAGTTTGATAAACTAGGAGGAGATGAGGAAAAACGTATGGAACTTATGAAGAAGAATATGGGGCTTGGTCGTTGGGCGATTGGAGGAACAAGCCTTGTATATAAGTACAATAAAAACTATTGGGACAAAACATATAAAGAAGGTGTTGGGGTAACAGATGTACTATTAAAAGAGGGGCCCGAAGGACAAGAGGAATTAGGTGGTCGTCCTGCTGACGCGCAGGGATTTCCAAACTATGCTGAGGAGTATGGACCCACCGAAGGATATGATGTTGAACAACATCCAGAAGATATGGACGACAATTAAAATAAAAAGAAATAAAATAGCATTATCTAAAAGGAGGGAATGAGGACATTTCTCATTGCTGGATTATTTTATTTAACAGGAATTGCTACACTTCTGATTCTAAAACCAAGCCTTATGTTTACGGAAGAAGGTGTATGGAAAGAATTCGGAATTGGACGAAACCCCGCAACACATACATGGATGCCTCTCTGGTTATTTGCCATCTTATGGGCAATTGTTAGTTATATATTTTCGCTTATATTTTGCTTCTTGATTTTCGGAACAACAAATGTAAAGGTAAATAATAAGATTCAGCAGGTTATGGATGTAGAGGAAGTGATTGAAATGCCTTCTGAAGACGCAATTATAAAGAAAAGTGTAAAGAAAGGTAAATTGCCAAGTGGATATTACATGTTGAATTCGCAAGGTAAAGAGGGAGCGGGTGGTATTCCAAACTATATTTATCTAGGCAAGGAACTACCGTCGAATGATGAGTGAGGATATTTCAATTACAATATGATATTTATTATAAATACGTTATTGTAATATTAGAACCTGCGAGTTTTGCGATTCCTGCGACCCTTGCGACCTTTGGGACCTTTGCGAGTTTTGCGATTCCTGCGACCTTTACGAGAACTGGGGGCATTATTCCTAGGTCCTGCGTTTGTCATATACTTGGTAAATAATCTCATATAATTATCTTCTGATAAATCTGTCTGATAAGTAGGATTTGTAATAATAATACGATATGTTTCCCCGTTTTGATAGGCTTCAACATAACGACCACAACGTTCAGTATCATTCGTAGAATCTTCACAATCAATGATTATTAATTCTTGACCCAATAATGTGTTTATTTTTTCTGCTAACATTCTTATATTTCTTGTAATAGGTACCATGTCATATGTAGTATACCCAAGATTATATATATAACTTTTAAATAAGTTAAAAAATAAAGCAACATTTTGAATTGATAGTATATCTTCTCGTTTGAGTTTTGAAATTACGTAATATATCAGACCACTTACATTTTGTACAAATATAACTTGTTTAGAATTACTTTCAAGTTTATCTGTTTGTTTATATCCAGAGGTTGTCGGAACATATCCAGTAAATCCACCAATTGTAATAGAATTTTTCAGATAACATCCATTATCATCATTACCTTTTATAATAGAATATACACGATGTTCAGTAAATGTTGTATTTATGAGTAAAGATAATGAATTAATTGATTTATTTATATCTTGTTCAGCAAGTCCTTCACGTAACTCCCGTTGTCCATTAATTAAATCTGTTTTTATTTTTGTTATACTTTTTGCATAATTAGATCCATACTCTTCAATTGTTAGTTTAGTGCCACCTAGAGTATATAATACATCATTAGCACATTTTATAGCCCCTAATGGATATTCACCTGCTTGTTTATCAGGTAAAGAAGATAGTGAAACCCCTTCATCTACATAACCTTCCATTTTAATTATAATTGGTTTGAATATATCAAAATCAAAATCATCAAGATTATTTATTTCATGTATAGGAATAACCACAGGTTTAGGTATTTCGCCTAAAAACGATACAATTGTTTCGTCTCTAATTGTAAATGGTGTGTATGTGTAATCACATTCTGATTTTAAAAATTCTCGATTATTTATGTTTTCAAATTTATATGCTTGAGATTTTATATCAGCCCTTGTGGCACATCTATTAGCTTCAGGTACATACGCAATTGTTTTTAATTCATCATCTTTTATAGGACGCATAAAATCATCTAAGTTTGTGTCATCATCACATTTAAATGGTAAATGAAGTATACCATCACCACATGATTCTTTTACCCAGTTAATCAAATCATTTCTAGAAAGTCCTGGTGGTGGCTTAAGCATCTCTATAATAGAATCTAACGTTTAATTAGGTGAAGGACAATCAGTCATATAACCAGTACTGAAGGCTTCTCCAAACATTGTGGCCCAGAAGACATAAAAAGAGATGGCGACCATACCACCATATTGAGATCTTATTGACGGTGGAAGAGCAATTTCAATAGGTGATCGAACAAAAGATAAGAGTGTTAGAAGAAAGGTAAATAGTATAAATCCGGGAACAAATAAAGATACAAGTGCGACGTTTGGAAATTGTACTGTACGACATGTTATAGATTGAATAAGGGTATTAAATCCAAAAGCAACCAAGTAACTAACAACAGGAAATATTACCCATTTTAACAAATCTGGATTCCAACCATATGTATTACTGAGCCAACCCATAAAAAATATCATAGAAGACAAGCATAAACTCGCCCCTAGACTAATTCCTAGACTCGTAGAGGACATTTCTAATGAATCAAATATAGTCTATAATTAGAAATTCTACATGGCTTCCGGTCAACAAAATCAAGAAGGATTAGAAAATCTGGAGAGTGATAGTAACAACAATAACAGTAGTAGTAGCAATACAAGCTCCGGTAGTAATACAACAAGTAATTATAACAGTGGCAGTACAAGTAGTGGTTCACCTTTAGAACCTCCAGTAGCACGCCCTACAAGGGTTTTTAAGACACAATCGGCAGCACCTGCTGTAGCACCTGCTGTAGCAGAAGTTTCACAAGTAGGGGAGAAAAAAACAAAGAAACCGCGAAAGCCACAAGAGCTAGAAGAAATGCCAACGACCTTGGAGGGGTGGTCAAAATTACGTTCTTTAGAAAAAAAGAAAGCACCGTTCAAAAATACAACAGGTTATACATTTACAGATGACGGAAATCTTCAAGTGGATGGGGGAAATCCAATCGAGGTTGTTCCAAAAGTACGCGCGCTCCCAGAAACTCTTCAGAAATATTTTAGTGAACGTGCTGAAAAATTAAAGGAGCCAGAAGCAGAGTTTGCTAAAGTAAAACGTAAATTGAATGAGGTAATGATAAATTTCCGTGCGGGGACAGCAACAAAGGATGATGTCGTTCAGGCAAATCAAGATGTAGAGGATGCTGAAAGAAAAATCAACTATCAGACAAAATTTCCACGAAAAATAGTACACTTAGGAGATTTGAATGAAAGAGAATTATATCCGGAAAAGTATTATGATGTACGTAAAATTGCTGAAAATATCACAGGAGTAGTATATAATACATTTCCTTATGAGGCATTTTGGGAGAATAAAGCAGAAGTAGTTGCTGTGGAGGAAGCATCCAGGCCAGAGGAGTTATTCCCACAGGAACAATCTTTAGCGGAGGCTGAAGCAGCTGCTGAAGAAAAAAGACGAAAACGTGCGGCTTTTTTTGCGGGACGAGCACGAAGTGCTAAAGCAAATCGTTAATATCACTGAATATCATTCGCATACGAATGATATAGCCGTCCTGCGTGTTCATTTATGAACACGCTCACTGAAAATTATACTCTTTCAAATCATCTTTCACGGTTCCACAATCTACAAGCTTATCTTTGAATTTATAACAAAGGCCACCACGATCCCGATAGACAAGTTTTCCCGCGTTTGATGGGTGTGGCCATTTTACAACACGTTCTTGTGACTCGGGTTTGGCAAAAAGAAAAATCGCTAATCCGAGTCCTAGACCAAGGACAAACGGTATAAACATAAGATGATGGAACATCCTGTCTCTAATACAGCCAATCAAAATGAAAAACCCTTCCAGAGTAGATCATGTTGATTGATATTTTAAAAGATAAGAAATTTGATTACATTTTCAGTTTTTTAATGGGAATCTTTCTAGCAATTCTTGTCCGACCCTCTTGTAAAGGTGATACTTGTTTTAAGTTAAAATCACCACCTCTTGATGAAATGAAGAAAAATGCATATAAAATTGGTGATCGATGTTATAAATTTGTACCCGAAGAAGCCCAATGCCCTACAACAGGGGTTGTGGAACCGTTCGAGTGGAATTTTTCGCAGTAAATATAAACTTATGCGTCAAACATAGGCAACAGAGTTTAGTAAAAACTAACAGCAAATGGCAGACGGAGGGACTCTTTTATCTGATTTAGATAACGCTCCACCTGTTTCAGACAGAGATCTAGTTAATAGTATTTACGCAGATCTCAATACACCTTCTCAGGGAAATCCGGTTGTTTCTCAAGGCCAGCGCATGCCCATGCAAAACCAGCAGGGAAGTCTGCCGAGCACACTACCGAATGCTGCCGACCCGGCTGTCCCAACCGCACACATGATTGGTCGAGAACACCCGACAGCAGCCGAGTTTGATCGCATGTTGGCGCAAGGACCTCTTCCCTACAATTCCATGGTACCACAGATGGGACACCCAGTACCACAGCAACCTCAGCAACAGCAGCCAGAAGTAGTACAATCAAGTCTTTTAAAGAACTGGCAGGGACAGTGGTCTGATGAACTCAAGCAACCTCTTCTTGTGGCAATTATTCTATTTGTGATGACACTACCCGCAGTACATTTACTTGTGAGTCACTATGTACCAAAACTCCTAAATCCCGGTGGTAGTTTTACAACGGTGGGTCTTCTGGTCCGTGCTCTTGTGGGGGGAGCGCTTTTCTGGATTCTACAACGAGTCATCGGCCCTCTTTTATCATTATAATTTAGCACTCGCTGTTAGAAATGAATTCCAAGGAGATTCGTCATAGAATCGTCTATATATTTTTAGGAGTCTATTTGGTATATGGAGTCGTATATATCGGAATGACAGGTGTCCTATTTAGCGCTGCTGTTGGCCTTATTTCGATGAGTGTCTATAGTCCTCCTGAACTTATGGTCGCTGCCGTGATTATTTCAGGGCTGTTATGGAATCAAATCTTTCAAAGAAAAGAAGGATTTAGTGGTGTTCCTCTTGCGGGTGGAAAAGATCAACAAGGAATTATTAATCGTGTTGGGAAATTCAAGTGGAATGCAGGACCTCAACCTGTGTTAAGCTCATCGTTTGCTGAAGGGTTTTCGGACGCCTCGGATGCTTCAGCTCAATCTGGAGGTTCTTCGGCTGGTATTGATGTACCCCCCCCCGCAAATTCGGCCACAAGCACACCAGCCTCCACAAATGCCCCCGCATCCACGGAACAACTAAAAGAAGCTGTACCTGACCCGAAGAAAGCAGCACCCACAACTTCAGGTTTCGCAGATAAGTTAACGGACGGAATGTTCAAGCTGGGTGCTGTACCTGCTGATTCCGTTGGTGGTTCTCATATTGATATCGGCACAACATTGATGAATGCCCTCAATTCAATGAAACCAGATCAAATCAAGGCCATGACAGAAGATACTCGAAAACTTATGGAGACCCAGAAGGATTTAATGGGAATGTTATCGAGTGTCAAGCCAATGTTACAGGACGGAAAACAGTTAATGAGTACGTTCCAGGACATGTTTGGAAGTATGCCAAAACCTAACTAGAATTAGAATGCCACGACGTATCGCGGCAAGTTGTCCTCCTGGTGTGTGGTGTCTTACACCCACTCTAGGTATATGTGTAATCGCGATTGCGATAGCAATCGCAGGGTATGTATTCCTTCAAAGTCCCTTGATGACTTCAAATAGTACAAAATCAGAGAAAACACAACAGAAACAGCAACCCATTCACATCCATAATAATATACAAGGTGGGGGCGGTGGTGATGACCGTTACACCCGTGCCCCCGAACCCCTTCAATTCTGGCAAACCCCACCTGATTTACGTGGAGCACTTATCCCACCCGGTGGAATTGCCATTAATGTGTCCACACGTGGTCTTCCACAATCCTTTCAACAAGTTGGAATTCTGAAATCGGATGATAAACTTTTGCCCTTGTACGGTCGTCAAACAGCCTATCGTTCGGACCGCTACAACTATTATACAAGAAATGATACATACAATCCAGTTCAACTTCCTGTTCGCTTTGAACGACGAGATTGTATGGACTCGATTGGGTGTAGCCAACTCTTTGGCGGGGAGAAGGTGAAAATCAAAGGACTCGATAAAGATGGTCATGTAGAAATCTATAAGTTTGATGGCCCGTCGTATATACCAGGAATCGTTTAGTACATTACGATAGAATGGGTGATGCTAACCTCCCTATCTGTTTACCAGGACTACAGGGATTACCGGTACAAATCACAGGATGGGATGGTTTTCAAGAGAAAGAATCTATTCTCATGAAAAATGATATTCACTTACAATTTGGATCAGGTGGTGGGCTAGAATCTAATACATTTTTCATGAATGGCACACAATATTTTATAGCCGCACTTGAAGTTACACAACCAAAACAAGAAGGACTTAAAACATTTTCTATCAATCCATTTGCCGAAATCCATATTTGGGGAAAACCTACAGCAACATCGCTACAAAAATCGTTTGCCCTTTTATCTGTTCCTATTTATTATGACTCAACAAAAGAATTCTCGGTTCGGAAATTATCGGATTATTTACCTCAAGGACCAAATACTCAAATCATAAAGTATAGTACATGTGTTGAAACGCAAAAAGGTACCCTTCAGGTAAATGTCGCCTATTGGATGGGGGGTATGGGTATTAATTTTAATCCACCAGATCCTTCAAAACAATTTCCCACGTTTGGAATTCAAGCATCGCTACTTGATAGTGACTTATTTTTAACAAGTTTTAAACAAATGAATGATGAGAAGAAGACAAAATTAGAAAGAATCTATCAAAATAACAATGGACGGTCGGTTCCTTATTCTACCACATCAAAATTAAGCGTAACATCACCTGAATTTCTTAAAGGGTTTCGTATGATTCAAGGATTTGAGGTTGCTGTGGAAACAAGCAAACTAGCGGATACATCCAATTATAAATGTATTGCTATTAATCGTACAAGGGATATTAAAAATGGAAAGCTGATGATTGATCCGAGAACAGGTAAATCGCTTGCTGAAGAAAATGAGGATATGGATGAAGCAACAAAGAATACATTAGCTAACGGACCAGACAAATCGTCAAATAGTGCTCTTATTACATTGTATGTTATTTTGGGTATTATCGCGGGCGCATTTGGTATAGCAATTATTCTGTATGTGGTACAGTTTTTAATTGGACGGAGAAGTGATGTGGCAGGAATGGCACCTGTTCCTGTCGTTGCGGCGGCAGTAGCAGCACCCGTAGCGGCACCCGTAGCGGCAGCTGTAGCAGCAGCGGCAAAATAATTTCCTAGTAGAGGGGCCATCATGAGTGCCTATATACCACTTGCGTGTGCACTATTCGGTATTTTTATAGCCATAATTTTGGTTGTAACATTTCCTGTTTCCTGTTGTTATTCACAATTGGAGGGTTTCCAGGATACAAATACAATAAATATAAAATGCCCACGAGGTACAAAAACGTACACAACACTTTCTGGTGATACCATGTGCTGTGAAGGGAATATAGAAGGGAATAAGTGTGAAGGGAAAGTACGTTGTACACTTTCTGGAAATAGTACCGATAAAGTCCCGACTTGTGCTGAAGTACGCAGACAATATTTGGAAAAATTACAAATGAAATGTCCAGCCAAAGCTGGATTTACATCTTATGAAAATGATGAAACAGGCAACAAGGGTTGTGCCGCCCAAACGACAGCAGATCGTAGTCAACCCCAAACACCCGCAACCAGTTTCTGTCGTCTTTATGATGATAAAATGGATAGTGAAAATTATCCAGACAGTTGTCAAAATATAGAAAAGAATCTACTTTATAATACAGTATTTACAAACAGTGCCCGCCCGAATTTCTGTTTGGATGTGGACGCAGCAAAACCACACGGTGATATGTTTATGATGGGTATGGCACCCTGTAGTGGTTCTGATGGTCAAGCATTTAGAATTGATGAGAAATCTCATGTAATAAGTAAAAAGGGTGGAATATTAGTATTTTCGGATATGATACATTATTTAACCAGAGATAATAAACGATTTAATGTAAATGCTATTTTATCAAATGATCCAAAAGTAGTTGAGATGAATAATTTATGTAAAATAATGAAAATACCTTCTCAGAATGGTTTTCGAATATCAAATTTAATTGTGAATATGCAAAGAGGTGGGTCAGTATTTTATGGATTATCGGATAAATCCAATGGTGGATATATAACAAATACTACAAAAAATGAAGATATAGTTGTAAAAATGTACGATAAAAATACGAATCAGGCATCGGCGGCAATCGAATGGGGCACAGCACCTGCTAGTACCATAAATAAGCCAGGACAGCAAGCCCCACAGGGATATTATTGGCAATGTGACCTTAAAAAAAATTAATTTACCATTTTTATGATTCTTTAAATTAAAGAAAAATAAAACTACATAAAACTACATAAGATTAGGATTAATTCCAGAAAAGAGTTGGTCGATGGCACTTTTAGAGCCATCAACGGATTCCGTGGGTAGAACCTCTTTATGATTAATGGTTTCAGCAACGGCATGAAAGAAATTCTCACCCGATTCATCATCAGGCATGAATTTGATTGTGCTGGTTACAGGAACATCAAAAGCGGGTTGTGGAGGTGCCGTGGCAGGAGTCACAATATTGTGAATAGCAGGATCATCGCGGCTACTTTGACTCATAGCCTTCTGAAGGCCATAGAATTTCTGGACATTTCTCTGAACAAACAAGTGTGCTAAAACAAGAAAATAGGCAATACCAAATACAGGATTTTTATGAATGGCAGCGACAAGTGAAACTAGAAGAAGAATACGTACAAGGATATTGTCTGTTAAAAATAAGAGCCCTTTTGGTAAATAGGGTATAAGAAAAAATGCGATACCGAGAAGTACGGTCATACCCAAGGTAGATTTGAAGTCCATACCTCTTTCTGCTAAGATAGAGTTAAAATTGAATCAGAGTTTTTTTAAGAGTTAAGAAAAGAAAAGCAGACATAAGAATGAATAATCTTCAACGAGTTTTAACAATGAAGGGATATGCTGTGCGCAAGGATAGTTTAACAGAAGAGAAGCAGCGTGAAATTCGTAGGGAATTGACGGTGACACCTGTGACACAATCCAAGTTTGGAGGTGGAGCGGCAGCGGCTCCCTTTGCTGTATATTATGAGAGTCAGCAGCGATTCTATTTACCACGTCATTGGGCTATTCCGCTTTATGGACCGCCAGAGGCAGATATTTTGCCGGAAGGAGAAGCATTGCCATCAAGTGTGACTTTCACGGGAAACCCCTTTGACTATCAATTGGGAATTATACAGCAATTCATAGATGCTGGGGCAAATGGTTTGAATTGTGTGCCATGTGGAAAAGGCAAAACTTTCATGGCTCTATGTATTGCCGCCCGCCTTGGGAAACGCTTCTTAGTTGTTGTAGATAAGGAATTTCTCTTGAATCAGTGGAAAGGTTAAATGGAGCAATTCTTTCCTGGCCTGCGTGTAGGGATTTTGCGGGGCACCAAATGTGAGACAGACCCCACCTTATTTGATGTAACTCTGTGTATGATCCAATCACTTGTTCAGAAAGAATATCCTGACGATACATTCAAATCCTATGGTTTCGCGATCTTTGATGAATGTCATCATTTGGGGGCGGCACAATTCTCACGCGCACTTCTAAAAATTCAGACAAAGTATATGTTGGGACTATCGGCAACCCCCACACGCGATGATGGGTTAACAAAAGTATTTGAATGGTATTTGGGAAAACCGGTATATTGGGAAAAGACTCGTGAAGCAGATACAACTGTGGTTGTGAAGGCT
>Ga0114958_10002623_pt1 | contig 13362 bp, 8 predicted proteins | sample C_130208_EF_Meta_FD_89577 | JGI IMG/M metagenome (GOLD analysis project Ga0114958, IMG submission 89577) | Freshwater microbial communities from Lake Croche, Canada to study carbon cycling - C_130208_EF_MetaG | ecosystem: Environmental > Aquatic > Freshwater > Lake | place: Lake Croche, Canada... | reverse complement strand
ATCCTTTTTATTTAACCGGGGAGGGAATTCCTAATGGTCTGATAGGTGGTTATGGTCTTTCTGATACAATTTTTGTTATAAATAAGATTACCACAAGCAAATGGGTTCAAATTACTATGACAGTAGATAGCATAGTTGGGAAAATATACTTAAATGGTAATTTGGTGGATTCACTAAAATGGAGAACTAAAGCAATGTCTAGTTCTAATAATTTAACTTGGATAATAGGTGGCTCTTACCAAGGCAATAATTGGTTTAAAGGGAAAATTGATGATGTTGGGGTTTGGCAAAGAGCCTTAACAATTAGCGAAGTTCAATATTTGTACTTGAATAAATTTATACAATAACTCTATATAGTAACCTTCTAATATTAATTAGGACTTATTATTTCAGGATTTACTGATTTAAATTGAGGCATGCACATTCCAGCAGAGGCGCCTATATAGGTGGGGTCACATATTATATAGCGCTCATTTTTTATTAAAACGTAATCACCATTTATGTTAGAATTAAACTTAATTGCTGTTGCAACATGAGTTTTATAATCTAGTCCTATTACTTCTAATTTTAAAAGTGTTTTAACTAAATAGGAAAAAAAGATAGCACGATCTTCGCAATCAGAATATGGGTAGAATAAAATATCCTCAGGGAAATAAAATTTTTCATAACCGAATTGATCAAAATCGGTTTTGTATTCAAATGAATTTTCTACAAAATCTAATAGTGTATTTACAGCTTCTAATTCATTTTTATCCTTTAGAAGAGGGTAAAGAGCTTTTATTAAATTATTTTCTGTAATTGGATCTACTTTGGATGAGAAAAAAATATTTAAATCAGTTAAGGGGTAGTGATTATTAAATGCAATTATACTTTTATTAAAACTTACATCAAGTCTTTTATTATATTTTTTAAACAGTATGTTATTTGTCGTGTAATTTGAACCTAAAATTGGGGAATTTGAAAGTTTTAAATCTAAAATCTTATTTGTGTTAGAGAAGCGCTGTTCAAAAGTTTGAATAAGCCCATCTGACACATCATTCATTATATAATATTTATTCATATTAAGTATTAGGAATGATTTTTTATAAATAATATTTTGAAAAGGGATCAATAAAACAACTTCATCATTAATCTTACCAACTTTGGCTTCCATGCCCCAATGATTTAATATGAAAAATACAAATAAAGCCTGGTCATTTTTATTTTCAAATAGCTGGCTACTTATTTTATCAATTAAATCAAATTTTCCCCAGTCATTTAATTGTAATTCTTGACTAATGTTTCTTAATTGAGATAAGAATAGCTCGTATTCGGACTTGCTCATATTAATCCAAAATTCACTAATTCCTTTTTCATTTATAGCTGTTAAGTGCGATAGTAATTTGTATTCGTAATTAATTGAAATATTTTTATTATAGAATTTAAATTTTAAAACAGACGGAATTTTTTCTATACTATCTATTTTGTATATTGATGATGATGCAGAAGTGTCAATTATGAATTTATGAGTATCAATAATTATTATTTTCTTTAAATTATTTAAATCTTGCTGAATTGGAGCAGTAGGTAAGGTGTCTGGTTGTTTAGGTGGTTTTGGTACAGTTGGAGGTTCGTTTCCTTTAAGCGACTCGAATGTTTTCCATTTGTTTTTTAATAAATTTGAAAATTCTTGATCTCTCTTATCTTTAAAATCTTTGAACTCTGAATTTTGTGATTTCTTAAACTCTTCAAATTCTTTTGATATAACTTGCGCATTTATAGTAAAGAATATTAAATTCAAAATAATTATTAAAAAACATCTCATTTTATTTTATTTAATATTTTATTTGCTAGGACTTTACCTTGTCCGGCTGCCTCATTTGCCGTGAATATATAGTGTATACCCCCATATGCTCTACTAATGGAAGCTTCTGAAGCTGCTTCCTCAAGTGAACTATAATTTCTAACGTATCCAGTGTATTTATAAATACTTGAATCTATAAAGGCTGCATCATCTTTTAGATAATTTGAAATAATATTTGATGCACTTAATGCTACTACACTTGCAATGCTATTAAATTCATCTTTGTTATTATTTAAATAGGGTACCCAATTTTTATCTAAATTATTAACAATAATATTATTTGGCGAAATATAGGTTGTTTTATATTCTTCGTATTCGCCTATTTTATAAGCTTCATTAATAGTTAATCCAAGCATTGCATATAATTTAGAAACCTCAGAGGTTGAAATATTTGATTTCTTAATTATTTGTGATAGAATACTAAACCAATGCCCTTCAATCTTTATTTTCTTTATTTGTTTATCATTATTCCCTTCCCAATAATTACAGATAATTTTTTGTAAATCAGAAAGTTTGTTATTTATTTTAATTAATTCTTTGCCACTATTAATTAATTCTGTTTTAGGAATGTTCTTAAAGTTTTTTGGATGATTATATCCAAGTTCATCAATATCTTTGATAATTAAAAATCCTTTGTGATTTTGAAAATTATTTGTTACTATTTCTGCAACTTTTGAACCATATTCATATGATTTTTTATACTTACTAGTGCTCAGGTCATTTTTGTAATAGTTGAAGATTATATCTTTTTCGCTATTAATGGCTTTGCTTTGAATTTTATTTATTTCTAATACTTTAAAAAATGCTACAAAAGATGAGAAATCAAAATCAATTTTTTCTGTGGTCGTTACAATTTTTACAAAGCCGTCAATTTGATTATCAATACTAGGGGAGCCATTTATTCTATTTTGATAAACTTCATTAAATGCTATGAAACTTTCAGCATAAATAGAATTAGTTCTTTTCAATTTGAAGCTATCTCCATTTAATGTACTTGTTAATAGTTTTTCATTTATAACTAATTGATCCTTAATGTTTAATTTATCTTTTTGGGTGCAAGAGGCAAGTAAAAAAACTATTGTATATGACAAGATTGCATATTTCTTAATTGTTATGTTTTTATTATATCTATTCATTAGTAATATATTTCTAATTTTTTTCATATATTTATAACCCTTATACATCCCCCCTCTGTATAACTTGCTATGGTTCTATTTTTTTAATCATAAATAAAGTTAATATGAAAACAGTTATTTATTCGTTTATCGTTGGTATCTTTTTCTTGGGGTTTGTAGGTTGTAAGTCACCAAAAGTTATTACAGTAGAAGAAGCTACTGGAAGAGTTGAGGTTAAAGGACCTTTTGACGAGCCTAAGTTTAGAACTGACAAAGATTTTTACAGATCTTTTCAGTCTTATAAACATCCAAATGAAAATACAGCTAGGACTTATGCTGCAACTTTAGCTAGAGCTGAGTTATTAGCGCAAGTTAAGTCTGATTTATCTGCTTTTATTAAAGGCAGCGAAACTACATATGATAAAGATGGTCAAGATGTTTCAGGTATTTTAGTTACTAGAATTGCTCAATTAACTGAAGATATGGTTACTGATGCAATTGTTGTTGATACCAAAATGTATAAGGAACAAGATGGTAGATATAGTTGTTATACTTTGGTAGAGAAGTCAAGATCTGCCGTATTAAATAAAGCCTACTCAAAAACTATTTCTGACGATGACAAAATGAAAATTTTGTTTGAAAAGAAAAAAATAGAAGAAGATTATGAGAAATTTAAAGAAAGTCAAAAACATTAAATTAGTTTTTCTTTTTCTTTTTTTAAATTTAAATCTTTTCGCTCAAAATAGTAATATAATCAAAGTAACCGGTATTGCCGGGACTGCTTATATTAATGAACGTATTACTCCTAAAGAGGCTAAAGATGAGGCTTTAAAAGACGCTCAAAGAAATGCGTTAAAGAAGGCTGGAATTAGCGAATTCCTGCAGTCTAGTGTTATGTTAATTACTGATTCTAAGAACGAGAAAAATTCCGATTTTCTGAGTAGTGAATTTCAGTCACATTTAGAAGGTGCTATCCTTGATTACCAAATGATTTCCTCTAACACTATTCAAACAAAGGAGAATTTATTGTTAGTTTCTGTACTTATTGATGCAACTATTATTAAGTATGACACAAAGCCAGATTTAAATTTTGATGTAAAATTATTCGGAATTAAAAATGTTTATAATAGTCCTGAAAAAATAAATTTTTCATTAAAAACAAGTATAGATAGTTATCTATACTTGTTTTCTTTTATTGAAGAAGAGGCGACATTGATTTATCCCAATGTTAATGAGAAAGAGCAGTTATTAAAAAAAGATATTACTTACTTCTTTCCTCTAGGCAAGGTGGATTATATTTTAACTGCAGATAATAAAAGGAGTGAAAAGGGTAGATTGATTTGTGTTTTCACTAAATCGCCTATGAAATTTATACAAATGAATGAAGATCAAATAACTACTCCTGAAATTATGTACTCTTGGATTAATTCAATTCCTTTAGATCAAAAAAAAATAATTACAAACCCTATTTTAATACAATATTAACTACATGCGTTTAATTTTATTTTCATTTTTAATGTTGGTTTTACCAAAAATTACAACAGCTCAATCTATTGATAATGTTGATTTTGAAGTATCAAATTATTCTATAAAAATTAAATTTGATTTAATTAACTGTCCTGATAACACTATTTATAATTTAAATGTATTTTTCACCAAAGCGGATGGTACTATTATAACACCTAAATCTATTTCCTCATTAAATGGCATCTATCCTGGAAAAGAAAAATTTTTAATTTGGGATTTTAAGAACGATAAAATTGAATTCACTGGAGACTTAAGTGTAACTGTGGGGATAGCTAATTCTGAACCAATTCCTCCTCCACCTCCACCTCCGGCAATTAAACATGGCCCAGGAAATGCTATGTTATCTCTTTTGCTTCCTGGTTGGGGTGATTTTTATGTTAATGAAACAGATAAAACATCCCCTATCTTAATTTCTGCTTTATACTTAGGAAGCGCTTATATGGCTTATAGTTCTTTTAACAATGTAAATATTAAATATGATAATTATTTAAAAGCCACACAGCAAAGTGTTATGGATGAAAATTATAATGCCGCCACTTCTAGTTTGAGTCAATCTCAAATGTTTTCTGGCATAGCTGCCGCTATTTTAATTTATGATGTAATACATGTAATAGTCAAAGGAAATAAAAATGTTAAAAATAACACCTTTGGTTTCAATTCAATAAAGTTCAGTCCAAAGATTAAGTTAGATAAGGGATTTTCTTCTTATCAATTTTCCTTGGTAAAAACATTTTAATCTTTTATGAAAAAATTTTTACCACTTTTCACTTTGTTTTTTTTCGTTTCATGTTCTAAAACACTTGAAAGAAGTAATCCGCTTGATGGGAAAACATTAGCTTCAATATCGGGTAGTGCTGTTTCAAATATTGCTACAACTACTGCGTCCGTTACCTCTACTATTTCTGGTGATGGAAAGGCTTCCATTTCAAATAAAGGTGTTGTATGGTCAACCACTCCAGGGCCTACTATAGCTTTATCTACAAGAACTAATGATGGCGTTGGTGTGATAGGTAATTTTACCAGCAATATATCTGGTTTAACACCTTTTACTACCTATTACATTCGTTCTTATGCTACTAATATTGTGGGCACATCTTATGGTCCAGAAACTCAATTTAAAACATTAGCTGCTACTCCAACTTTAACAACAACTTCTGCAAGTAATATTTTATCAAGTTCAGCTAATTCTGGTGGTAATATTACATCTGATAATGGAAGTGCGGTTACTGCTAGAGGTGTTATTTGGAATACTGTTGCTACTCCTACAATTGATTTAGCAACAAAAACAAAAGATAGTTCTGGCACAGGAGCATTTGTAAGTGCTTTAAAGCCATTATTACCTGGTAAATTATATTATGCCCGTGCCTATGCTACAAATGCCATTGGTACTGCCTATGGTAATGAAATTCAGTTTACAACTACTGCAATTGCACCCACAGTTACAACAGCTGATATTTCTAATATTTTAACAACATCAGCTACTTCTGGTGGTAATGTAAGTTCAGATGGAGGTAGTGCAGTTACTGCAAGAGGGGTAGTATGGAGTACTAGCACTGCGCCTACAATTACTTTAACTACAAAAACAATTGATGGATCTGGTGCTGGAATATTTGTATCTGCTATTACTTCTTTAATAGCTGGTCAAACATATTATGTTCGTGCTTATGCAACTAATTCTATTGGAACATCATATGGTGCTGAATTAAGTTTTTCTGCCACGGCATTGCCTGCTAATGTCTCTACTAATTCCATTTCTAATATAACAGCAAGAACGGCTACTTCTGGGGGTAATGTAAGTTCAGATGGTGGTGGTATTGTTTCTGCTAGAGGAGTAGTATGGGGAACAAGTTCAGGACCAACTATTGCGTTATCTACAAAAACAACTGATGGTACTGGAATTGGTGCTTATACTTCAACATTAACTACATTGTTACCTGCAACTACATATTATGTAAGGGCATATGCAACTAATTCTTCTGGAACCTCTTATGGTACTGAAACTTCTTTCACAACTTTACCTGCCGCTCCAACAGTTACAACTACAATTGGAATAACTAATATTACAGCCATTAGTGCAACAGGTGGGGGAAATATTAGCTCTGATGGTGGCGGTTTGGTAACAGCCAGAGGTATTATTTGGAGCACATCTACAGGGCCTACCATTTCATTGTCCACTAAAACAAATGATGGAGGTGGTACAGGAGCCTTTACTTCTTCAATGACAGGCTTGTCTACTAATACAAAATATTATGTGCGCGCATATGCAACCAATTCGGCTGGGACAACTTATGGAGATGAAATAACATTTACTACACTTAATAATTTACCGATACTAGTTACAAACGCTACCACTGCTATTACAGCTACATCAGCAGTACTTAATGGCAATGTAACTGCTGATGGTGGTAGTGCTGTTACCCAAAAAGGAATTGTTTGGGCTATGACTACGGGGCCTAATTTGAGTTCTAATTTGGGTAATTTGACAGCTGGTGCTGGGTTAGGTTCTATTGCAGTAGGGCCAACAGCATTAACGCCAGGCGCCACTTATTATGTCAAAGCCTATGCAACTAATAACAATGGAACTGCTTATGGTAATGAAGTAATTTTTAAAACTAATGCAACTGATCCAACCATACAAACTTATAGCATATCAAATATAACAGGTAGCCAAGCTGTATCTGGGGGTGCAAATATTTATGATGGAGGTTCGGATGTATTACAAAAAGGAATTGTTTGGAGTACATCCCCATTACCAACAATTGCTTTAACTACAAAAACAACTAATGGTATAGGGGCTTCTTCATTTATAGACACTGCTAAATCATTATCACCGATAACAACATATTACATAAGAGCTTATGTCACAACTACATTTAGTACAGCATATGGTACTCAATATAGTTTTACGACGACTGCTAATCCTCCCACATTGAGTACAGTTGCGATAACTTCCATTACTTCTACATCAGCAAGTTCTGGCGGTAATATTTCTTCAGATGGGTTTGGGACTATTTCTGCAAAAGGCATTGTTTGGAGTACTGTTACTGGTCCAACTATTGCTCTATCTACAAAAACTTCTGACGGTACTGGCAGTGCAAATTATACTTCTTCAATTACCGGTTTAGCTCCTGTGACTAAATATTATGTAAGGTCATATGCTATAAATTCTGGAGGTACTTCTTATGGCAGTGAAGTGTCATTTACCACTTTACCTGGGTTGGCCGTTTTAACAACCGCTACTGCAACATCAATTACAATTACTTCAGCTATTTTGGGAGGTGAAGTGACTAATGAAGGCGGGGTATCAGTTACTGAGAAAGGAGTGGTTTGGAATACAGCTACTGCTCCTACTGTAAGTAATAGTAAACAAGCAACTGGAACTGGTCTTGGGGCTTTCACTACTTCTGTTACCACCTTAATAAGAAATACTAAGTATTATGTTCGTACCTATGCTATAAACAGTACTGGAACTTCTTATGGTCCTGAAATTACTTTCACCACACTACCGTAATAAATTAAATTATATGAAACACATTTTTTATCTGCTTTATTTACTTTCTGCAAATACTTTAATTGCGCAAACTGGAACAAGTAAGTTTAGGCATGTAACACTTAATGCTATTCCGAAACCTAAAGCGCCTGCAAATTTAATTATTTCAGACGTCTCGTTTAATGATGATGGTGGTAATAAGAATAAAATTTTAGATGCTGAAGAGAAGGCTGAAATAAGGTTCACCATTGAAAATAAAGGGCAGGGGGACGCTTATGCAATTATTGCTCAAATTGAAGATGGTAAGAAGGTAAAAGGTACTCAAATTCCAAGTGCATATACTATTGGCGATTTGCAAGCCGGAGCAAAGAAAAACATTATAATACCCATTAGTGGTTTAGAAGAGTTAGAGACTTCAAGTCCTGATTTATATATAAAAGTAGTTGAAGGAAATAAATTCGACGCCGATCCTTTATCTATTTCTTTCAAATCGCAAGAGCTTAAGAAACCTAGTTTCAAAATAGATGATTACGTTTTTGCAAATAAAGATCAGGAAGGTAAAATAACAAAGGGTAAGGTTATTCAACTTTCTATTGTGCTTCATAATACTGGGGAAGGGGATGCGAAAAATATCAATATTAACTTTGGCAATCCTAATAATATATTCCCTGCCTCTGAAACTAATTTTACGATACCTATTTTAAAAGCAAATGAGGTAAGAAAACTAGATTATGAATTTTTTGCTAATAAACAGTATAATGATGTAGAAATACCAATCTCCATTAAAGTTACAGAGTCTATGCAGCGTTATTCTTTAAATGAAACTAAATCTATTTCATTGGAGTCGACATTGGCAAAGGCACAAAGGGTAGATGTAATTGGTAAGGAAGAAGAAAAGATAGCATACACAAATATTTCATTAATTTCCGATGTCGATAGAAATATCCCTGAGTCTAAAATTAAATATGAAAATAAATTTGCTTTAATTATTGGCAATGAGGATTATTCAAGTTATCAAACAGATTTATCAAAAGAAGTAAATGTTGAATTTGCATTAAATGACGCTAAGGTATTTAGAGACTATTGTGAAAAAACTTTTGGAGTACCTTCTATCAATATTACCTATATTCCTAATGGAACTTATGGTAAGATTAAGCAAGCGGTAGAGAAAATAAATAAGCTTATTAAAAATTCACAAGGTAATTTAGATATATTCTTTTATTATGCTGGACATGGTCTCCCAGATGAACAAACAAAAGAGCCCTATATTATTCCAGTTGATGTAAGTGCTTCTAATATTGAAAATGGAATTAAGTTAAAAGATATATATACTTCATTAACTGAGTTCCCTACACATAGTGTTACTTTATTTGTAGATGCTTGCTTTAGCGGGGGTGCTCGTAATCAAGAGCTGGTAATGGCTCGCGGTGTTAAAGTAGTTCCAAAATATGATTTATTAAAGGGGAATATTGTAAGTTTTTCTGCTAGTAGCGGAAATCAATCTTCTTATGCTTATACTTCTAAAAATCACGGCATGTTCACTTATTTCTTATTAAAATCTATTCAAGAAGCTAATGGTGACATTACCTATGGTGATATGTGGGAGAAAGTAAAAAATAAAGTAAGTTTCGAGTCTGTAAAAATTAATAGCAAAGAACAAAATCCTCAAAAGAACGTAGGTGTTGAAGTTGAGAAAGAATGGTCGAAATGGAAGTTTAAGCAATAATGATTTAATGACTAATGTTGAAAAAATAACAGATTTAAAAAGTAAAAATTATATTTTATGAAAAAAATTGTCTTAATTGTATTAGTAATGGTAGTTGGTGTTAATCTTAAAGCACAAATATCAGTAGGTTTAAAAGGGGGTACTAGCTTTTCTTCTATTCAAATTAAAGAATCCTCTCAAAGTATGAAATCAAGTAGCGATAATAGAACTGCTTTTATGGCAGGAGGTTACGCGACTATTAGTATCTCAGATAAATTAAAATTACAACCTGAATTTTTGTACCAAGGCATGGGAGGCTCTATTGATAAAGTTACTTTTAAAAACGAGTATGTATCAATACCTGTTTTATTAAAATATGGCATTACTGACAATTTTTATTTAGAAGCAGGGCCTCAATTCAGTCTATTAGTTAGCTCTAAGGCTGCAGGAGAGGATATTAAGGATGCTTTTAAATCATCTGATTTTCAAGTCTTAATAGGCGCTTCGCTCAATTTAACAGATAAAATTGGTGCCGGAGTTAGATATGGTATGGGTTTATCAAATATTGCATCAAACACTTTCAATAGCAATATTAGTACTGATATAAGAAACAAAGCCTTCATGGTTATGGTTAGTTATAAAATATTTTAACTATTTTAATAAAATTAAATTAAAAAAACTCTGATTTCAGGTGATTTCAGAGTTTTTTTTATGTTTATAAATCATTGATTTATTGAGTTTAAGCTCTTCCTTTAAATTGTATTTAAAATTTATTGTAAATTACAGGACACTCATAATATAATCCTATGAAAAACTTAACACGTATTGCATTTTTACTATTAGCTTCTTTTGCTATTCATAATAGTCAAGCACAAAGCGGCGATTCTACTTTAAAAGGAATGAACTGGAGAAATATTGGTCCTAATAGAGGAGGAAGGTCATTGGGTGTTGCAGGAAGTAGTAAGAATAAATTAGAATATTATTTTGGAGCAGTAGGTGGAGGTTTATGGAAAACTACAGACGGAGGTTTGAATTGGAAACCTGTAACCGATGGTCAGTTAACAAGCTCAAGTGTGGGTGCAGTAGCTGTGGCTGAATCAAATCCAGATATTATTTATATAGGTACGGGTGAAACAGCTTTTAGAGGAAATATTATGCAAGGAGATGGAGTGTATAAATCCACTGACGCAGGTAAGACTTGGAAAAACATTGGACTAAAAAATACACAATCCATTTCAAGAGTAAGAATTCATCCAACCAACCCAGACATCGTTTATGTATCGGCCTTGGGTCATGCATTTGGACCGAATGAAGACCGTGGTGTTTTTAAAACCACTGATGGTGGTAAAACTTGGAATAAGGTTTTATATGTGAATGACAAAGCAGGTGCAGAAGACTTAGTGATTGATCCGCAAAATCCAGAAATTATTTATGCAAGTATTTGGGAAGTATATAGAACACCTTATAAAATGTGGGCCGATGTTGGTACATCCGCTTTATATAAGTCGGTAGACGGAGGTGCCAACTGGAAAGTCATTTCTAAAAACCCAGGTATGCCAGCAGTGGTGGGAAAAGTGGGTGTTGCAGTCTCTCCAGCAGACGGCAATCGTGTTTGGGCCATTGTAGAATCGACAGAGGGTGGATTATACCGTTCCGATGATGGAGGATCAAATTGGAAATTAGTGAACAATGAAAGAAAATTGCGTCAACGTGCGTTTTATTATTCATGTATCGTGGCCGATCCAAAAGATAAAAACACAGTGTATGGTTTGAATGTAAATTTTTATAAGTCAACCGATGGCGGTGTTACATTTAAAACAGAAATAAAAGTGCCACACGGCGACAATCATGATTTATGGATTGATCCAACCGACCCAACACGTTTAGCTACAGCCAATGATGGTGGTGGTGCAGTTTCAGTAAATGGAGGTTTAACATGGACAGACGAAGATTTTCCTACCGCACAATTATATCATATTACAGTTACCAAGGATTTTCCTTATCAAGTAGCAGGTGCGCAACAAGACAATTCTACGGTGGCATTACCTAGTGAAGATTATAGACATAGAGCCGTAAGAACCAATTCTACTAAACCAGGTATGGGTTTTGCATATGAAGTGGGTGGAGGAGAGAGCGGTTACATTACGCAGGATCCAAAGAACCCAGATGTATTTTATGCAGGTAGTCAAGGTGCTTTATTAACGCGCATTAATAGAATGACGGGTCAAGTAAGAGATGTGCAAGTATATCCAAGATTCTTTTCTGGAGAGGAAGCGAAGACCTTACCAGAAAGATGGCAGTGGACTTATCCAATTGTTTTTTCACCAGTCGATCCAAATGTATTGTTTACTTGTTCTCAACATGTTTGGAAAACTACGAATGAAGGACAGAGTTGGGAACAAATTAGTCCAGACTTAACTTATAACGATTCTACAACCTTAGGCGTGAGTGGCGGTGTTATCACAAGAGATATGAATGGTCCTGAAATTTATGGAACAGTTTTTGCTTTAGCACCTTCTTATCAAGATGTAAATATTATTTGGGCAGGCTCTGATGATGGGCTTATTCATATAACAAAAGATGGTGGTAAGCATTGGGATAATATTACACCAAAAGACATGCCTAAGAATACGCGTGTAAGTATTATTGAGGCTTCTCATTTTAATGCGGGCACTGCATATATTGCTGCCAAGCGTTATCAAATGGATGATCGTGCACCTTATATTTGGAAGACCAATGATTTTGGAAAAACTTGGACTAAAATAATTACAGGTATTCGTACCGATGATTATGTTCATTCCGTAAGAGAAGATATTACGCGTGCAGGCTTATTGTATGCAGGAACAGAGCATGGCATTTGGATTTCTTATAACGATGGCGCAAGCTGGGAGTCTTTAAGATTAAATTTACCTGATGTTCAAGTATCTGATATTCAAGTAACCGATAAAGACTTAGTCATTGGAACACATGGTAGATCTATTTATGTATTAGACGACATTTCACCAGTAAGATCAAAGGATGCAGGCATAATAACTGGCCTTCATTTATTTAAACCTTATTATGCAGTTAGGTCGGTGCAAAAAGCAGTATTTCATTATTTTTTAGATTCTACTAAGAAAGATTTAAAAATTGAAATTTTAGATGCTCAAGGAAAATTGGTGAATACTTTTATAGGCGAGTTAGCCAAACCTAAAAAAGAAAACGGAGAAGCCGATGAAGATGATGAAGACCGCAAACCAAAGCCACCCATTATTAAAACGGGTTTAAATGTTTTTGAATGGGATTTAAAATATCCATCTGCAAGTTATTTTAAGGGAATGATATTTTGGAGTGCACCAGTGTATACTGGTCCAACGGCTGTACCAGGTAATTATCAGGTAAGAATTACTGCAGGGTCACAAGTTGCTACTGAAAATTTTGAAATTAAAATGGACCCAAGGGTAAAGGATGTAACTACTTCCGATATGCAAGAGAAATTTAATTTAGCCATTCAAATTAGAGACCAAGTAACGGTAGCCAATGATGCAGTTATTAAAATAAGAGCTATTAAGGAAAAATTAAATGAAGAAGCAAAGGTCAATAAAAAAGGATTATCAAAAGCCTCAGCATCTTTCATTGCAGCTATTTCACAAATAGAAGAAAATTTATATCAAGTGCGTAATCAAAGCTCACAAGACCCATT